>Ga0102812_10003637_pt1 | contig 10056 bp, 9 predicted proteins | sample ColrivemetaGS713_FD_79334 | JGI IMG/M metagenome (GOLD analysis project Ga0102812, IMG submission 79334) | Estuarine microbial communities from the Columbia River estuary - Flood tide ETM metaG S.713 | ecosystem: Environmental > Aquatic > Marine > Intertidal zone > Estuary | place: USA: Columbia...
ACAGACAGTGGTGGTTACCAGGTGTATTCGCTTTCTTCTAACAGAAAAATAAAGGAAGAAGGGGTGAAATTTAAATCCCATATTGACGGGTCTTATCACTTTTTCACCCCTGAAAATGTCATGGAAATCCAGCGCAATATTGGCGCAGATATTATCATGGCCTTTGATGAATGCACCCCTTATCCTTGTGATTACTCCTACGCCAAAAGGTCCATGCATATGACCCACAGATGGTTGGATCGTTGTATGACGCATCTGGAGAAAACACCCTATACTTACGACTACGAACAGACTTTTTTTCCTATTGTTCAAGGATCCACTTATAAAGACCTTAGGAGACAGTCTGCAGAGTTTATTGCCTCTGTAGGTGCCCAAGGTAACGCCATTGGCGGTTTGTCAGTAGGGGAGCCTGCAGATGAGATGTACGCTATGACTGAAGTGGTTTGTGAAGTACTTCCAGAAGACAAGCCTAGGTATTTAATGGGGGTGGGAACTCCGATTAATATTTTGGAGAATATTGCTTTAGGAATAGATATGTTTGACTGTGTTATGCCTACTAGAAACGCCAGAAATGGCATGCTTTTTACAGCGCACGGGACCATAAATATTAAAAATAAAAAGTGGGAGGCAGATTTTTCAGCTATAGATGAAATGGGTCATACCTTTGTAGATACAGAATACTCAAAAGCGTATTTGCGCCATTTGTTTGCTGCCAATGAATACTTGGGAAAACAAATTGCTACCATTCATAACTTAGGCTTTTATATGTGGTTGGTTCGCACTGCTAGAGAAAAAATTATTGCAGGAGAATTTGCTGCTTGGAAAGCAATGATGGTGGTTCAAATGGATAAACGACTGTAGTAGTGAAGATTCTAGATTGGTACATACTCAAAAGATACTTACTCACCTTCTCGGTGATGCTAATGCTATTTGTACCTATTGGAATTATGGCCAACCTGGCGGAGCAGGTAGGTAAGATTATAGACAACAATGCCCCTTTGGAAGAAGTATTGGTGTATTACGGTAACTTCACCATATACATTGGGAGCTTACTCTTTCCTATTTTTCTTTTTTTATCCGTTATTTTCTTCACCTCTAAGCTGGCAAACAATACAGAAATAGTCGCTATTTTAAGCTCTGGTGTGTCATTTAATAGGTTTTTAAGGCCCTATTTTATTGGGGCGAGTATTATTGCTGCGCTCATGTTTTTTATGGTGATGTTTATTGTGCCTCATGCGAGTAAAGGGTATAATGAGTTTATTTTTAAGTACCTCAAAAAAGGAAAAGAAGACCGCATTACCAACAACATTTTCAATCAGGTAAATGAAAATGATTTCTTGTATGTGAGTAGTTATGATCCAAGCAGGTCTAGGGGGTATAATTTCACCCTCGAACATTTTAACGAGCACAATGAATTGGATTATAAAATCAGTGCTGCAACAATTAGGTGGAGGGAAAAAGATTCTATGTATCAGCTCACTTCTTTTGAGAAGAGGTATTTTACGGACAGCCTTGCAAGAATTGAAAGCAAAGCAACCTTAGATACTGTTTTTGCATTTAAAATATCGGATCTTACTCCGGTTTCATACATAGCAGAAACAAAAAACTTAATTGAATTAAACGACTTTATAGCAGACCAAAAGCGAAAAGGCGCCAGTAATATCAATACTTACATTATGGTTAAATACAAGCGCTGGGCACTTCCTTTTACAGCATTTATTCTCACGTTTATTGCTGTGGGGGTTTCTGCCGCAAAGCGAAGGGGTGGTATGGGTGTTAACTTGGCATTTGGTATTTGTGTGGCTTTTATTTACATCTTTTTTGATAGGGTATTTGGTACCTTGGCGCAACAGTCTGGCTTGTCCCCACTAGTGGCTATTCTAGTCCCTAATATTCTTTTTAGTTTTATAGCTGTTTATCTTTTAAATAATGCCAAACGCTAATTTTAAGCACTTCGCACACCTTCATTTAATTGTATTTATCTGGGGTTTTACTGCAGTCATAGGAAAGCTTATTTCTATAGACGCACTTCCATTGGTCTGGTACAGAATGGCTATGGCCATGGTTTTGGTATTTATATATATTAACCTCATGCGTTTTTCTTGGCGTTTGCCTATTAGAACGGTGCTTGGCCTATTGGGAACGGGGGCTATAATAGCCCTTCATTGGGTGACTTTTTTTAAAGCTATAAAAGTATCTAATGTTTCCATAGCTTTGGCTTGTATGTCAGTAGGGGCTTTATTTGCAGCATTCCTAGAACCTTTGTGGTACAAGAGAAAATTGGTGGGTTACGAAGTGTTATTTGGTCTGATGGTTGTTTTTGGTTTGGGAATTATCTTTAAAGTAGAAACCCACTATTGGCAGGGCATTCTTTTAGCGGTTACCTCTGCTTTTTTGGTGGCTGTTTTTTCTATGATCAACGGCCTGTACATCGCAAGATTTAAACCTTCTATCATAGTCTTTTATGAAATGGCAGGAGGGGTATTGCTACTGTCTTTTTATTTGGCTTTTACCGGTACTTTCACAAATGATTTTTGGGCTATTTCTACTGCAGATATAGGGTATTTGTTTTTATTAGCTTCTCTATGTACGGCCTATGCCTTTATAGCCTCTGTAAAGCTCATGGCATTCATCAGTCCTTATTCTGTGATGTTAACCACCAATCTAGAACCAGTATATGGCATTGTACTCGCTTTTTTTATTTTCGGATCTAGTGAGCAAATGACCCCGATGTTTTATGGTGGTGCCAGTGTCATACTATTGACGGTAATTGCCAATGGTATTTTAAAAAATAGGCTGAGGCTAAAAACTAAAACTAAGGCATAGATTGTAGCATATTAATTTTATATTTGTCAGTTGTTACCAATTAAAACACCCCATGGAGTATTTAGATTTTGAGCTTCCTATTAAGGAACTAGAAGACCAGCTAGACAAGTGTGTGATTATAGGAGAAGAGAGCGACGTAGACGTTAGCGAGACCTGTAAACAAATTGAAAAAAAATTACAAGAGACCAAAAAAGACATTTACAAGAACTTAACTGCTTGGCAGAGGGTTCAGTTGTCTAGGCATCCTAATAGACCTTACACTTTAGATTATATCAAAGCCATTTGTGGAGAGACTTTCTTAGAACTTCACGGAGATAGAACCGTTAAGGATGACAAAGCCATGATTGGTGGTTTGGGAAAAATTGGAGACCAGTCCTATATGTTTATTGGCCAGCAAAAAGGTTACAATACAAAGACAAGACAATACAGAAACTTTGGGATGGCCAATCCTGAAGGCTATAGAAAAGCCCTTAGACTCATGAAATCTGCGGAGAAATTTGACATCCCAGTAGTGTGTCTTATAGATACTCCAGGGGCATATCCTGGAATTGAAGCAGAAGAAAGAGGTCAAGGAGAAGCCATTGCGAGGAATATACTTGAAATGACCAGGCTTAAAGTGCCTATCATTGTGATGATTATTGGGGAAGGTGCTTCTGGTGGAGCGCTAGGAATAGGGGTAGGAGATAAGGTGCTGATGTTAGAGAATACCTGGTATTCTGTTATTTCTCCTGAATCTTGTTCTTCTATTTTGTGGAGAAGTTGGGAGTATAAAGAACTGGCCGCAAGCGCCCTTAAGCTAACCGCTACCGATATGAAAAAACTCAAGCTTATTGACGAAATTGTGAGAGAACCATCCGGTGGTGCCCACAGTGATAGAGATAAAATGTTTGAGATTGCCAAGCAAAAGATTAGCACTCATTTTAATGAGCTCAAAAACTTATCCCCAAAAGAATTGGTGGCAAGCCGCATGGAAAAATACGCTAATATGGGTGTCTATAACGACTAAACCCCTAGTTTATAGAGTCTTTTTAAAACTGCTGTTTTTTAACAGCAGTTTTTTTATGCTTATCAACAATTTTTGTAACTTATTAACAGTCAGATTGTGAATGAACGGTGGATAGTCGGGACGCACTTTTTTAGGTCTGACCCTATCTTATTACGTACATTAGCAACTATGGAAAACCCTCAAGCATTCACTAGAAACACCCCTAACAACGCCACACTTGTTACGCTAGAACGCGGCAAAATACCGCCTCAAGCAATTGATTTAGAGGAGGTTGTGTTGGGAGCAATGCTTATTGATAAAAAAGGGGTAGATGAGGTTATTGATATTTTACATCCGGATGTATTTTATAAAGACGCCCACAGGTTTATCTACGAGGCAGTTTTCACTTTGTTTGAAACCTCTGAACCCATTGATTTATTAACCGTTTCTGCACAATTAAAGAAAGAAGGTAAACTCGAAAAAGTAGGGGGAGATTTTTACCTCATAAACCTGACCCAAAAAGTGGCTTCTTCTGCCCACATTGAATTCCATGCGAGGATTATATTGCAGAAATATATTCAGCGAAGCCTTATCAAAATCTCCAACGAGATTATACAAGAAGCTTATGAAGACAGCACCGATGTTTTTGATTTATTAGATGCAGCAGAATCTAAGCTTTACGACGTGACGCAAGGAAATTTAAAGCGTTCCGCAGAAACAGCGCAAAACCTTGTGATTCAAGCAAAGAAGCGAATTGAAGAGATTGCCAATAAAGAGGGTCTGAGTGGTATTCCGTCTGGTTTTGACAAGCTAGACAAGCTTACTTCAGGTTGGCAACCGAGTGATTTAATTATTGTAGCAGCTAGGCCTGGTATGGGTAAAACCGCTTTAACCCTTTCTATGGCGCGTAATATTGCGGTGAACAACAACCAAGGTGTCGCTTTCTTTTCTTTAGAGATGTCTTCTGTTCAGTTAATCACAAGGCTTATTTCTTCTGAAACAGGATTGTCTTCTGAAAAACTAAGAACTGGTAAACTAGAGAAACATGAATGGGAGCAATTAAATGTAAAGGTAAAAGCCTTAGAAACGGCTCCCTTATTTATAGACGACACCCCCTCTTTATCCATTTTTGACCTTAGGGCCAAAGCAAGGAGATTGGCCTCACAGCACGGTATAAAGCTTATTATTGTAGATTACCTTCAATTAATGACTGCCGGAACCAGTCAAAAAGGTGGTGGAAACAGAGAGCAAGAAATTTCAACTATTTCTAGAAACTTAAAGGCCTTAGCCAAGGAATTAAATGTGCCTGTAATAGCACTGTCTCAATTGTCAAGGGCAGTGGAGACTAGGGGAGGTTCAAAGCGTCCAATACTATCCGATTTAAGGGAATCTGGAGCCATAGAGCAAGATGCAGATATTGTTTCCTTTATCTACAGACCAGAATACTATAAAATTGAGGAATGGGATGACGACGAAAGATCTCCAACAGACGGCCAGGCAGAATTTATTGTGGCCAAACACAGAAATGGTGGCTTAGACAACATTAGGCTTAAATTCGTTGGTAACCTAGGTAAGTTTGAAAACTTAGACACCTTTGACACCCCTTTTGAATTTCAGTCTAAACTAAATAGCAACCAGGAATCTAATCCATTTATTACAAAAGACCTACCATCTCCAAATGACGCATTTGGAATGCCAGATTCAGATGACGTTCCTTTCTAGGGATCCAATTTTTTTTGGCAAGTTTAATGAAATTTGAGACGTTCTATCCCATAGACACCTATAGTTGTTTTAACAACTCTTTTAAAACCGTTTCTACGCCAAATTCACTATTAGATAGTGTTTTGTATTGGGCCTTTTTAATAATTTCAGGATGAGCGTTGGCCATGGCATAGCTAAAATGTGCTTGTTCCATCATTTCAAGATCGTTAAAGTAATCTCCAAAGACCATGGTTTGCTCCGGGCTAACCCCTAAATGTTTTTGTAGGGCATTTAAGGCGAATCCCTTATTTGCATTAGGATGTGAAAGATCTACCCAGTTTGGACCAGATATTTTTATTTTTACCACATTGGCCAAGTCTTGTACTACAGGGTAAATGTACTTTTCCGAGCTCTCAAAATGATAGATGGCTATTTTAAGTACCTCTTGTGTGCAATCTTCTAAGTGATCAATTACGTTAAAAGCGCTGTAAAACTCTCTTAGAATGGGTTCAAACTTATCTTGGCCCTTAGCTATGAATGCAGATCCGTTGGTACAAAGTACCGGGTGCATATTTTCTTGGCGTTTTAAAAGTGCGAGTGTTTTGTCTAAATGTATTTTAGGGTAGGGGGTGAACACTGTTTCTTTACCTTGAAAAGTGGTCATGGCACCATTCTCTGCAATGACAGTAAGTTCTTTTTCTATAGGCGCTAGTTTTTCTAAAATACTATTGTGTTGCCTACCACTTGCAGCAACCACCGTAACCCCTTTTTCTTTAAGGGCCCAAAATTGATCCATAAATAGCTTGCTTACCTCATGGCTTGGATTTAGCAGAGTGCCATCCATATCGGTTACCACAAGTTTAACATCTTTAAGCAGGGGTGTATTCATAAATGGAAAGGTAAAAAAAAATCCCACGCTTAAGGCGTGGGATTTTTATAAGTGAGATAGATTCGTATTATTTTATTTTGTCTACTACAGCTTTGAACGCCTCTGGATGGTTCATACCCAAATCTGCTAAAACCTTACGGTTTAGTTCAATGTTGTTGGCCTTTACTTTACCCATAAACTCTGAGTAAGACATTCCGTGTAATCTTGCCGCTGCATTAATACGTGTAATCCATAGGGCACGGAAATTTCTTTTCTTATTTCTATGGTCTCTGTATGCATAAAGCATCGCTTTTTCCACCGCATTTTTTGCAACAGTCCAAACGTTCTTTCTTCTTCCGAAGAAACCTTTGGCTTGTTTCATTACTTTTTTTCTTCTAGCTCTTGAAGCTACTGAATTGACTGATCTTGGCATTTCTTAATTGTTTTTTGTAGTAGGCGGCTGTTGGGCACTTTAAAGCCTAGCTCCACGGTTAATAATTGTTACCTTAATTGGTTTACTTTAAACGCAATTGAATTTTGATGTTGTTCTCATCTGCTTTGTGTACCAAACCATCATGAGTTAATTTAAGCTTACGCTTTTTAGACTTTTTGGTCAAGATGTGACTCTTAAAAGCGTGCTTTCTTTTAATTTTCCCAGAACCTGTAAGCTTAAAACGCTTCTTGGCACTAGATTTTGTTTTCATTTTAGGCATTGTCTTCCTATTTATAGTTATCTCACTTAATGTATTCAGGGCCATTAAACACCCTCTGATTATTTTTTAGTTTTTGGGGCTAAAAACATAGTCATTCTCTTTCCTTCCAATCGAGGCATTTGTTCTACTTTTCCTAATTCTTCTAATTCAGAAGCCAATTTTAAGAGTAGAATTTCTCCTTGATCTTTGTACACAATAGAACGTCCTTTAAAGAATACATAAGCCTTTAATTTGGCTCCATCTTTAAGAAACTTCTCTGCGTGTTTCTTTTTAAACTCGTAATCGTGGTCATCTGTTTGAGGTCCAAAACGGATCTCTTTAACCACCACTTTAGTCGCTTTAGCTTTAAGTACCTTTTCTCTTTTCTTTTGTTCGTAAAGGAATTTCTTGTAATCGGTAATTTTACAAACAGGAGGGTCTGCCTTAGGAGAAATCTCTACTAAGTCTAATTCTAGTTCCTCTGCTTTGACAAGTGCATCTTTAATGTCATAGACACCTACTTCTACATTGTCTCCTACCAAACGAACGCTAGGTGCTAAAATGCTCCTATTGATGTTGTGAGGATTTTTATTTTCCCTTCTTGGTTGTGGCCTGAACCTTTTACGTATTGCTATGGCTTCTAATTTTAGTTAAACATTTATATTTTTAAAACGGTTTTAAGGTCGTTTCAATCTCTTTTTTTACTAGTTGGGCAAAGTCTTCCACCGAAATAGTGCCTATTTCTTCTCCTCCGTGTTTTCTTACGGAAATGGTTTGGTCTTGGGCCTCTTGGTCTCCAACGATCAGCATGAATGGGATTTTGCTCATTTCTGCCTCTCTAATTTTCTTACCAATAGTCTCATTTCTACTGTCAACGAGGCCGCGAATTTCGGCATTTTCTAGTGAATTTAAAACTTTTTCGGCATATTTTTCATGCTTCTCACTTACAGGGAGTATTACAGCTTGCTGTGGAGTGAGCCATAAAGGAAAATTTCCCCCAGTATGTTCCAGCAATAAGGCAATAAAACGCTCCATGCTTCCGAAAGGCGCTCTATGGATCATTACCGGCCTGTGTGATTGATTGTCACTGCCTTTATAGCTAAGCTCAAATCTTTCAGGAAGGTTGTAATCTACCTGAATGGTTCCCAATTGCCACTGTCTTCCCAGGGCATCCTTCACCATGAAATCCAGCTTAGGACCATAGAAAGCAGCTTCACCGGCTTCTACCACATAATTCAATCCTTTTTCAGCTGCAGCATTAATAATCGCGTTTTCTGCTTTTTCCCAATTCTCAACAGATCCAATGTATTTTTCAGGCTTGCTCAGATCTCTCACAGAGACCTGTGCGGTGAAATTATCAAAACCAAGCGAGTTTAATACATATAAAGATAAGTCAATCACATCTTTAAATTCCTGATCTAATTGGTCAGGAGTACAAAAAATATGCGCGTCGTCCTGAGTAAAACCTCTCACTCTTGTGAGTCCGTGTAACTCGCCACTTTGTTCATATCTATACACTGTTCCAAATTCAGCAAAACGCTTGGGTAGTTCTTTGTAGCTAAAAGGCTTACTGTTGTATATTTCACAATGGTGCGGACAATTCATTGGCTTCAAAAGAAACTCCTCATCCATTTTTGGCGTTTTAATAGGTTGGAAGCTGTCTTCTCCGTACTTCGCATAGTGACCAGAAGTCACATAGAGTTCTTTTTGGCCAATATGTGGTGTAACCACCATCTCATAACCCGCTTTCTTTTGTGCTTTTTTCAAAAAGTTCTCTAGTCTTTCTCTAAGTGCAGCTCCTTTAGGCAACCACAATGGCAAACCTTGGCCTACTTTTTGAGAAAAAGTAAAGAGCTCCATTTCTTTACCCAATTTTCTATGGTCTCTCTTTTTAGCTTCTTCCAAGAGTTCTAGGTACTCGGTAAGCTCCTTTTGTTTAGGGAAAGAGATACCGTAAAGTCTAGTGAGTTGAGGTTTATTCTCATCTCCCCTCCAGTACGCACCAGCAACACTTAAAATTTTAATGGCTTTTACAATGCCAGTGTTGGGAATGTGACCACCCCTACACAAATCTGTAAAAGAATCGTGGTCACAAAAAGTAATGCTGCCATCTTCCAGGTTTTCTATCAGTTCAACCTTATAAGGGTTGTTTTCATCACGGTATTTTTTAAGTGCGTCTGCTTTAGACACACTGCGCATATTAAACTCGTGTTTGCCACGAGCAATCTCCAAGGCGGTTTTTTCAATCTGTGCAAAATCCTTATCAGAAATCACTTTACCTTCAGGAAGTGCTACGTCATAATAGAAACCATTGTCAATGGCAGGGCCAATCGTTAGATTTACACCAGGATACAATTGTTCTAAAGCTTGGGCCACAATATGAGAAGAAGAATGCCAGAAGGCTTTCTTACCTGAAACATCATTCCAAGTGAACAGCACCAGGCTACCGTCTTCTTGCAAAGCCGTTTTGGTTTCTACAACGGTATTGTTAAAACTGGCCGATATTACATTTCTCGCCAATCCCTCACTAATACTCATGGCTACGTCCATAGGCGTAGCGCCTTTATTAAATTCCTTTACGGATCCGTCTGGTAAGCTAACTTTTATCATCTTTATATATACATGTAAGAGGCGCAAATATAACACCATTGATTTACTTGGCAATAATCCTTGCCTCTTTTCCTTATACAAAGGGTCAATTATTATTATTTCCCCGCTAAATTCACTTTAAATCCTGGGCTCACGCCCGATGCCCCATTTCATTTCAATTTTTATTCTGGCTAACTACTTGTAAAATAGGGTAGTGTGCAGAGGTCGGAAAAAAGATTAAATATTTTTACAAATAGTTGTTGTGAAACCAGAAAACTCGTTCTATATTTGCACCCGCTTTGGGAGACAGAGTGAGAATAAAAAAACAAGTTCATAGACATATTGAAAAGACAGCGCGTAGAATCATAGCGATATGGTTTTACAATAAGATTGAA
>Ga0102812_10003638_pt1 | contig 10055 bp, 8 predicted proteins | sample ColrivemetaGS713_FD_79334 | JGI IMG/M metagenome (GOLD analysis project Ga0102812, IMG submission 79334) | Estuarine microbial communities from the Columbia River estuary - Flood tide ETM metaG S.713 | ecosystem: Environmental > Aquatic > Marine > Intertidal zone > Estuary | place: USA: Columbia...
ATGGTGGAAGCCAAAAACCAAGCGGAAAGCCTGATCCACTCGACCGAAAAGTCGCTGGCCGAGTTCAAGGACAAGGTTGATCCGACGACGGTTGAAGCGATTGAGCTGTCGATTGCCGCGCTGAAAGACACGCTGGACGGAGACGATGCCGAGAAGATCAAATCGGGCATCAACAACGTTCGTGACGCGTCGATGAAGCTGGGTGAAGCCATCTACAAGGCTCAGGCTGAAACCGCCGAGAGCGACGACGCCAGCGAAGACGATGACGGCCCACGCCCTGTGGACGATGACATCGTAGACGCCGACTTCGAAGACCTCGACGACGACAACAAGCGCAGCTAAGGCGTTGATCTTAACAGGGCCCCGGTCGGTAAACCCGGTCCGGGGCCTTGATAATGAAAGCGAGGTCCATGATGGCTAAGCGCGATTATTACGAAGTTTTGGGTGCGGAACGCAGCGCCTCTGCGGATGAGCTGAAGAAAGCCTATCGCACGAAGGCCAAGGCGCTACACCCAGACCGCAACAGCGATAACCCCAACGCCGAATCTCAGTTCAAAGAAGTGAACGAGGCGTATGAGGTGCTCAAAGACGCCGACAAAAAGGCCGCGTATGACCGCTATGGTCATGCTGCGTTCGAAGGCGGTATGGGTGGCGGCCCCCGTGGCCCACAACGCGGGCAACCCGGCGGCGATTTCAACTCGGCCTTCTCGGATGTGTTCGAGGATCTGTTCGGCGATTTCATGGGTGGCCGTGGTGGTGGTGCCGCTGGTGGCGCACGCTCACGGGCCAGCCGTGGCTCGGACCTGCGGTATAACCTGCGGGTAACGCTGGAAGAAGCGTTCAAGGGCGTACAGAAATCCATCCGCGTGCCGACCCTGTCATCTTGCGAAGAATGTAGCGGCACGGGCGCTGAGGGCGGCGCTGAACCCGTCACCTGCCCGACCTGTTCGGGCATGGGCAAGGTTCGCGCCCAGCAAGGGTTCTTCACCGTTGAGCGCACCTGTCCGACCTGCGGTGGCTTGGGTCAGATCGTCAAGAACCCCTGCAAATCCTGCAAAGGCGCTGGCCGCGTTGAAAAAGAGCGGTCGCTGTCGGTAAACATCCCGGCGGGCGTCGAAACTGGCACACGCATTCGTCTGTCTGGCGAAGGCGAGGCTGGGCTGCGCGGCGGTCCTGCGGGCGATCTCTATATCTTCCTCGAGGTAGCCGAGCACCAGATTTTCCAACGCGACGGTCTCGATCTCTATTGCCGCGTCCCGGTCAGCTTCACCAAAGCGGCGCTGGGCGGCGAAGTCGAGGTTCCGACCATCGACGGTGGCCGCAGCCGCGTGAAGGTGCCAGCGGGCGCGCAATCGGGCAAACAACTGCGTTTACGGAGCAAAGGCATGCCTGCGCTGCGTGGCGGCGGGGCTGGCGATATGCTGATCGAACTGGGCGTCGAAACCCCGGTGAACCTGACCTCGCGGCAAAAGGAATTGCTGCGCGAGTTTGATTCGCTGGGCGAAGATAACCACCCTGAGGGGTCGAGCTTCTTCAGCAAAGTGCGCAGTTTCTGGGATACGATGAAGGGGTAAAACCCTCTGAAAACGCTAGATTATCGTTAGAACGGGGGCCAAATCGGCCCCCGTTTACGTTTTGGCAACCATAGCCGGACAAAACTGCGCAATGTCCGAGCCACACGCCTTTGCCGAAATGCCATTGCCCTTGTTCACAGGGCATCAACCCGTCTTGCCCGCCGCACCCCCGGTTCAAACACCGGCCAAAACGCCGTCCTATCTGGCCGACCATCGCAAGCGCCTGCGTGGTCGCTTTATGCAGGGCGGGCCAGATGCGATGCCGGATTATGAGTTGCTGGAACTGCTGCTGTTCGGGGCGGTGCAACGGCAAGATGTGAAACCCCTCGCGAACCGGTTGATGGATCGTTTCAGCGATATCGCGGCGGTGATTTCCGCCTCCCCCGCCGAGTTGATGCGCATCGACGGCGTGGGCGAGGATGTGGTCTGCGCGCTGAAACTCGCCGGGGCCGTGGCGGGTCGTATGGCGCGCGCCAAGGTCATGAACAGGCCGGTAATTTCCAGTTGGTCCGCGATGCTGGACTATTGCCATACGGTCATGGCCCACCGGGAGATTGAGCATTTCCGCGTGCTGTTTCTGGACCGTAAGAACTGCCTGATCGAAGACGCCGAACTGGGGCGCGGCACCGTGGATCATGTGCCCGTCTATCCACGTGAAATCCTACGCCGCGCGCTCGAGGTGGGGGCCTCGGCGGTGATCCTTGTGCACAACCATCCCTCGGGCGACCCGACGCCCAGCGACGCGGATATCGCCATGACTGAGCGTATTCGCCACGGGGCCGAGGCTCTGTCACTGGTGCTCCATGATCACCTGATCATCGGCAAATCGCGCGAATTTAGCTTTAAGTCCGAAGGGTTGTTGTGAGGGCCAAACATGACAAAGGCCGGGATGATCCCGGCCCTTGAATAACTCTGTTCGCGTGGTTCAGCGCAAGGCGGCGATTTGCAGATCTGGCAAGACGCCCGGCAGCACCACATAGCCACCCGTTCCGTCGCAGGCTGGCATATCCAGATGAATGACCCGGCTGCGCGCTGGGGCAGCGCCGTACATCTCAATCGAGTCGGCTTCCAAAGGTTGGCCACAGCTTGCTTCGGTGATCGGCACTTCGATTTCCAGCGTCACCGAGCCACTGCGCGAGGACTGGCCAGAGGGGTAAGAATAAACCTGAACACGGTGCGCATCGGCAATCGATGGGTCGCCCAGATCGGTCAGGAAGCCATGCTCACCGGCACCGGCCGCCATAGGATTGCCCGCAAAGACATGCCCCACCTCGCCATATTGCGCGCCAAATTCATAGGCATGCAGCGACAGTTCAGCAGGCCCAGTCCATTGCAGGGCGACCCGCTCAACAGAGCGCAGATCTTCGACAAAGGTGCGGTCCGATTGCGTGCGGCCATCCGCGAAGGTCACCGTCAGGGTGGCGTCATCGACCAGTGCGGGGACCATCAACATCAATTGCCCGTCCGCGCCGACGTGGGTGTCAAAATTCAAGCCTGCATGGCTGACCCGAACCTCTGCATCCCGGTCGCAGGGCGCATAAACGCTGGCGTCCAGCATGGCGCCGACAGACGGGGTGACCACGATCCAAACGGCGCAAGCGGCCAGTTCAGCTTCGAGTTCCGAGTCCAACGGCGCGATGGCCGTGTCTTCTACCGAGACATCAAGCGCGGCCTGCGCCAGTTGCAGCGTGCCCTCGGCTTGTGGCGCGGGTAAAAGATCTGAGGCGGGAAGAATGCTGGCCGTGGACAGGCGCGGTGCGGCCTGAGGCGCGCTGCGTGTCGGTTGATCAGCGGCTTCGGCCGAGGCTGAGGCTGAGGCAGCAGGTGGCAACAACGAAATCGTGCCGCTGCGTACCCCCGGTGTCATTGCGGTTTCTGCGCTGGCACGCGCAAGCGTCGGCTCACGGAGCGTGGGCGCTGAATTGGTCTCGAACGGCCCAGCAATGGACGCGCTTTGCGATTGCGGCAAAACGGATGGCTGAGGCGCGGGACTGACCGACGCACTGGAGGCATCCAAATCTGCGATGTCTCGCGATTTTTGAAATTGTGTTCCCGCAACTACGGCAACCCCAAGTACGACTGCCGTTACGGCGACGACGCGAACCCTGTTCATGGCGAACTCCGACTCGTTGAAAACTACAAGTCAGGTTTTGGCCGCAGATAAGGGCAGCTTTGGGGCAGTGAGGGGGTTGTTTCGGGGCACCACGGCACCCCGAAACGCGAAACCCTCTTAGGCCAAGCGACCGTGGCAGTGCTTGAATTTCTTGCCCGAACCACAGGGGCACGGGTCATTGCGGCCCGGATTTCCCCATGTCGTCTGATCGTTTTCGTCAAAGCCCTCGGCAGCCGCACCGGCGGCGGGTTGCGGCGTGATGCGTGGCAAATCAATCGGCGTTTCCAGCAATCCGTTGCCCGTTTCAGCGGCCCGCTGCGCCTCGAGCTGCAGCTTCATTTGCTGCTGCTCTTCTTCGCTCAACGGACGGATGCGCGACAATTGCCGGGTGATTTCTTCGCGCAGCGCCGACAGCATAACCTCGAACAGCACGAAGGCCTCGGATTTGTATTCGTTCAGCGGGTCACGCTGGGCCAGCCCACGGAAATTCACCGCCGAGCGCAGGTGTTCCAACGTCACGATATGGTCACGCCATTTGCCGTCGATGACCTGCAACAACAGCTGCTTTTCGATCGTGCGCATGGTGTCCGAGGTAAACGCTGCCTCTTTTTCGACCATCATCGCATCGGCGGCTTCGGTCAAACGGGTGCGCACGACCTCTTGATCGACGCCGTCTTCTTGCGCCCAATCGGCAATCGGCACATCGAGGTTCAGCTTGTCTTTGACCTCTTTGGCCAGCGACTCCACATCCCACTGATCGGCGTAAGACCCGTTCGGCATGGTCTGCGTGACCAGATCCTCGACGGTGGCGTGGCGCATGTCTTCGACGATCTCGGACAGATCCTCGGCCCCGAGAATTTCCAAACGCTGCTCGAAGATCACGCGGCGCTGGTCGTTCATCACGTTGTCGAATTTCAACAGCGTCTTGCGAATGTCAAAGTTGCGCGCCTCGACCTTGGCCTGCGCCTTTTCCAGCGATTTGTTGACCCAGGGGTGAACAATCGCCTCGCCGTCCTTCATGCCCAGCGTGGACAGCACTTTTTCCAGCCGCTCGGACCCGAAAATGCGCATCAAATCGTCTTCGAGCGAGAGGAAGAACACCGAGCGACCGGGATCGCCCTGACGGCCCGAACGACCGCGAAGCTGGTTGTCGATGCGGCGAGATTCGTGGCGCTCGGTGGCCAGAACGAACAAACCGCCCGCCGCGATCACCTTGTCACGCTCAACCGAGACCTCGGCCTCAATACGGGCGCGGACTTCGGCGGGGTCGGCCTCGGGATCGGTCTCGAGGGCGTCCATCACCTGCATATCGACGTTGCCGCCCAACTGAATGTCGGTACCGCGACCGGCCATATTCGTGGCGATGGTCACCATCCCCGGACGGCCCGCTTCGGCGACGATATGCGCCTCGCGCTCGTGCTGGCGGGCGTTCAGGATGTTATGCTCGATCTTGGCGTTCTTCAGCAGCGTCGCCAGTTCCTCGGATTTCTCAATCGAGGTGGTGCCGACCAGAACCGGCTGGCCCTTGGCATTGGCTTCTTTGATCGCCTCAACCACGCCCTCGAATTTCTCGCGCGCGGATTTATAGACTTGATCATGCTCATCTTCGCGGGCGATGGGCCGGTTGGTGGGGATTTCGACAACACCAAGGTTGTAGATTTCCTTGAATTCCTCAGCCTCGGTCGAGGCCGTGCCGGTCATGCCGCCCAGTTTGTTATACAGGCGGAAATAATTCTGGAAGGTGATCGAGGCCATCGTGACGGTCTCGGGCTGGATTTGCAGACCCTCTTTGGCCTCGGTTGCTTGGTGCAGACCCTCGGACAATTGACGACCCACCATCATACGCCCGGTGAATTCGTCGATCAGCACGATTTTACCGTCGCGGACGATGTAATGCTGATCTTTGTGCAGCATCTTATGCGCGCGCAGGCCCTGATTGGCGTGGTGCACAATCGTCGTCGACTCAGGATCATAGAGCGATTGGCCCTCGGGCAGAATACCCGCCTCGACCAGCAACTGCTCGATATGTTCGTTGCCGTCATCGGTGAAAGTCACCTGACGGGCTTTCTCATCAAGGTCGAAATCCGTGTCCAGCAGGCTGGGGATCAAGGCGTTGACCTTGACATAAAGATCGCCGCGATCCTGCGAAATGCCTGAGATGATCAGCGGGGTGCGCGCCTCGTCGATGAGGATCGAGTCCACCTCGTCGACAATCGCGAAATTATGGCCGCGCTGCATCATCTGAGCCAGATCGGTCTTCATATTGTCGCGCAGATAGTCGAAGCCAAGCTCGTTATTCGTGGCGTAGGTAATGTCCGAGGCATAGGCCACGCGCTTTTCGTCATCCGCCTGATGCGGGACAACCACGCCGGTGGTCATGCCCAGCTTGGCAAAGACTTTGCCCATCCAAGCCGAGTCGCGACGGGCCAGATAGTCGTTGACGGTGACAACATGCACGCCTTCGCCGGTCAGCGCGTTCAGATAGGCCGGGAAGGTCGCCACAAGGGTCTTGCCCTCACCGGTTTTCATCTCGGCGATATTGCCTTGGTGCAGGAAAATCCCGCCGATCAACTGCACATCAAAGGCGCGCAGGCCCAGAGCCCGGAACGCAGCCTCGCGGCAGTTGGCGAAGGCTTCGGGCAGCAATGACTCCAGCCGCTCGCCGCCTGCGTAACGCTCTTTCAGCGTCGCTGTGCGGGCGATCAGCCCCTCATCGTCCAAAGCTTTGAATTCGTCTTCCAGCGCATTGATCTGTGCCACAAGCGGTCGCACTGCTTTGACTTTACGATCATTCGCCGTACCGAAAACCTTCCGACCAATCGTCCCGAGACCCAACATAGTTTCTCCGCTCGCCTTTGTGTGACCGCAAGTGTTCATCGGCGGGGTTGCCGGTCTGCGGCTGCAATTCTAAACAGGGCGCAACAGGCTGCCCCCAGTCTTAGCCCGTTTTGGCATGTAAGGGGCGGCCTTGTTAGTGTCAATCTCAGGTGCCCTAAGGGGCGCGATTCAGGAGCCCTGCATGTTCAAAAACACATCATTTGCCGCTGCAACCGCGATTTTCGCGATTTTCGCGGCCCCAGCCTTGGCGCAAGACGCCTCGACCGTCGTCGCCCGTGTGGGTGATGTCGACATCACTTTGGGGCACGCAATCGCGATCCGTGGCCAGTTGCCCGAGCAATTCGCGCAAATCCCAGACGCGACGCTGTTCCCGGCGCTGATCGAGCAACTGATCGAGCAGGAATTGCTATCTCAGTCCTATGCCGACCAATTGTCCCGCGCCGAAACGCTGATGCTGCAAAACGAAAGCCGCAATTTCATCGCCAATGTGGCGCTGATGCAGGCCGCGAATGCAGCCGTGACCGAAGAAAGCGTGGCCGAGGCCTATGACGCCTATTCCGACGCCTTCTCGCAAGAGGACGCCGTCACGGAATACCACGCCGCCCATATCTTGGTGCGCGAAGAGGCCGAGCGCGACATCGTTGTCGCCGCCTTGGAAGAAGGTCGCGAGTTTGGCGAAGTGGCTGCGGAATTCTCGACGGATGGCTCGGCCCGGCAGGGCGGCGATCTGGGCTGGTTCTCGGCCGGCATGATGATCCCCGATTTTCAGGCCGCTGTTGAGACACTGGAGCCCGGTCAAGTCTCTGCGCCGCTGCAAACGCAATACGGCTGGCATGTGATCAAACTTTTGGAACTGCGCGACGCCTCTGTGCCGCCTCTGGCTCAACTCCGCGAAGAGCTGGTCACTGAAATCCAGCGTGAAGCCACCCGCGCGGCGATCGCAGAGCTTCGCGCCGCGACGACGGTTGAGAATCTGTCCGAAGGGATGGACCCTACTTTGCTGAGCCAAACCGACCTGCTGGACGAGTAACGCCAGACGTCGTATTTTGCCCTGAGAACCCGGCTCGCACCATCCCGGTGCGAGCCATTTGATTCTGCAAGGAACGTGTCCGCATGGCCAAGTCGAAGAAGTCCAAATCCGAACCCACACTGGGGAAACTGGAAAAGCGTGCCAAAAAGTGGAAGGCGCGCGCGAAATCGCTGGCCGAGGAACTAATGGCGCTGACGGCCCCGTTGACCAAGAAGGTGATCGTCTCGCCCTTGGCCCCCAAAGACGGGTTCCCGAAGCTGCCCCAGATCGCCGGAGTTGACTTTGCGGCGGGCCAAGCAGGCGTTCGCTATAAGGGCCGGACGGACGTGATGTTGGCGCTGCTCGCCGAAGGCAGCGTTGTCGCGGGCACCTTCACGCGCTCGGCGACGCGCTCAGCCTCTGTGCTCGATTGTCAGGCCAAGATCGGCGGCAAAGACGGCGCGAACCAAGGCGCTGCGATCCTTGTGAACTCGGGCAACTCGAACGCGTTCACCGGCGCGCGCGGCTGGGTTTCGGTCAACGCGCTGTGTTCCAGCGTGGCCAAGAAACTGGCGCTGCCCGCCTCGCGGGTGTTCACATCCTCGACCGGGGTGATTGGCGAACCGCTGCCGCATGAGCGTATCGAGGCCGCACTGGATGATTTGATCGAAAACCTGAACCCGGCGGGCATCACCGACGCGGCGCGGGCGATCATGACCACCGACACCTTCCCCAAAGGCGCGATGGCCGAGATCGACGTAGACGGCAAAAAGATCCGCATCGCCGGCATCGCCAAAGGCTCAGGGATGATCGCGCCGGATATGGCGACGATGTTGGTCTATATCTTCACCGACGCGAAAATCGGCCAGCGCCAGTTGCAAACACTGGTCAGCCGCCTGACGGACACGACCTTCAACTGCATCACCGTCGATAGCGACACCTCGACCTCGGATTCGCTGCTGATCGCCGCCACCGGCAAATCTGCGGCCCCGGCGATCACCGATCTGCGCTCAGCCGAGGCCAAAGCCTTTGCGGCAGCGCTTGGCGATGTGATGATGAACCTCGCACATCAGGTGATCCGCGACGGCGAAGGGGCGACGAAATTCGTGGGCATCACGGTCTCAGGTGCGGCGAATGATGCCGACGCCAAACGCTGTGCGCTATCGATTGCGATCTCACCGCTGGTGAAAACCGCATTGGCGGGCGAAGATCCCAACTGGGGCCGCATCGTGGCCGCCGTCGGAAAATCCGGCGCGGCTGCTGATCGTGACCTGTTGGCCATTCGGTTTGGCGAGATCAGCGTGGCCGTCAACGGCATGGTCGATCCCGATTATGCCGAGGCCGACGGTGCCGCTTATATGAAAAACGAAGACCTCGAAATTGGTGTTGATCTGGGCTTGGGCAAAGGCATTGCCACGGTTTGGACCTGCGATTTGACGCATCGGTATATCGACATCAACGCCGATTACCGCTCGTAACCGGGTCTTCGCATTGGCAGGTTTCATCTTGCCAAAACTACGCTAGGGGGTGAATTGGCCGCGCGCCAAGAGGGGGGCAATGCCCCCCGCCCCCAAACCAAAGGTCAGCACCATGAAACTTGTCCTCGTCACCGCCGTGGCCTTGATCGACGCGGATGGGCGCGTGTTGCTGGCGCAACGGCCCGAGGGCAAATCTATGGCCGGGCTATGGGAGTTTCCGGGCGGCAAAGTCGAAGCCAATGAGACCCCGGAAGCCGCACTGATCCGCGAATTGCAGGAGGAATTGGGGATCGACACCTGGGCCTCGTGCCTTGCCCCTTTGACCTTCGCCAGCCACGCCTATGACGATTTCCACCTGCTTATGCCGCTCTTTGCCTGCCGCAAATGGGAGGGGGTTGTCACCCCGCGTGAGGGCCAAGCGTTGAAGTGGGTGCGCGCCAAAGACCTGCGCAATTACCCGATGCCCGCCGCTGACATTCCACTGATTCCCGTGCTGCGCGACTGGCTTTAACCAAGACCGCAAGTAATCGGGCGATTGGTGGCGCGACAGGGACAATGCGCCGTCCGGCCCGGATTACCCCGGAAACTGGAAACGAAACATCCTTCAACCGCTTGTTATTTATGTCATTTTTGCGTCATTTGTCTGGAAATGGGGCACGAAATGTGGCAATTATAAGGCTAGAGAACGAAGGATACACCATGCTGAAAACCATCATGATTGGTCACTACATGAGCATCCAAGGTCAATTCGTGCGCACCACCCCAACCGGCCTGATGGTCGTGCGGATCGGTGAGCAGACCTATGCTGGGCGGCCTATTAAACAGAGCGCGGCCTAATCGGCGCACTTTGAGTTTGTTGTTTACCAGTACGGCACTCCGAACTTAGACGTTCGGATAAGGCGTCGGCCACTCCAGGGGCCGACGCCTTTTTGAATCTTCCGGTCCCTTGTCTCAGGCCTTGTGCGGCGATACCGTGCATCACATTCCAACCTGCCGAGGACCGTATGCCCACCGATTTCGCGCTGACCCGTGCTCAATTCGAC
>Ga0102812_10003642_pt1 | contig 10050 bp, 12 predicted proteins | sample ColrivemetaGS713_FD_79334 | JGI IMG/M metagenome (GOLD analysis project Ga0102812, IMG submission 79334) | Estuarine microbial communities from the Columbia River estuary - Flood tide ETM metaG S.713 | ecosystem: Environmental > Aquatic > Marine > Intertidal zone > Estuary | place: USA...
AGCCAGCAAAAACCACTGCGCCCCGGCTCGGCCGCCGCCCGGCTGGCCGATGCACTGGGCACGGTTGAACATTCGGCTGGCGAAAAAGCTGGCAAATAGCCCAATGCAGCATTGACGCGCCGCTGGCAGACGCTAGGTTCCCTCTGAGTTTTTAAGGATAGAACGATGCAAGCCAAATGCCCTGACCACGCCCCGGCAAACCACCCCAAAGTCGCACCGCGGCGGGTGGGCATTATATTGGCGAATTTGGGCACGCCCGATGCCACAAGCTATTGGCCGATGCGGCGGTATTTGAACGAGTTTCTGTCGGACAAGCGTGTCATCGACTATCCGGCGTGGAAGTGGCAGCCGCTTTTGCAGCTAATCATCCTGACCAGCCGTCCGTTCCGGTCGGGCAAAAACTATGCCTCGATCTGGAATAACGAGAAGAATGAATCGCCGCTGATGACGATTACTCGTGACCAGACAGCCAAGTTTGCCGCCCGCGCCAAGGCAGAGTTTGGCGACAGTGTGATGGTTGATTTCGCCATGCGTTACGGCAATCCGAGCATTGAATCTGTGGCGAAACGCATGCAGGCCGAGGGCTGCGACCGCATTCTGTTCTTCCCGCTTTATCCGCAATATGCCGCCCCCACCACAGCCACAGCGAATGACCAGATGTTTCGCGCCCTGATGAAAATGAACTGGCAGCCTGCTTTGCGCACGGTGCCTGCCTATTTTGAAGATGATGCCTATCTGGACGCGCTCGCCGCATCGGTGCGTGAGGCTTATGAGGCGCTGCCCAACCGGCCTAAAAAGCTGGTTCTGTCTTATCATGGCGTGCCGGAGCGGTATTTGATGGATGGTGATCCCTATCATTGCCAATGCCACAAAACCACGCGCCTGCTGGCCGAACGTTTGGGATGGGATCGCGGTGATATGATCACCGCATTCCAATCAAAATTCGGCCCCGAAAAATGGGTTGGCCCAGCGACGGTGGAACTGGTGGCTGATCTGGCAAAACAGGGCATTGACGATATCGCAGTTATATCCCCGGCCTTTTCGTCCGACTGCATTGAAACTCTAGAGGAAATTCAGGGCGAGATTGCCGAGGCGTTTGAACATGCTGGCGGCAAGACGTTTACCTATATACCCTGCCTGAATGATCGGACCGATCATGTTGATGCGCTGTATGGCATTGCATGGCGCGAATTACAGGGATGGGTGTAATGTTCAAGTTTTTGGTATTTGTGGCGCTGGTGGGCGCAGGCGGATATTTCTTTCCGCAGGTCTATGAAGGCACATCCAATGCCTGCACCGCGATAGAGGCGAAGGCCATTCGCGCTATGGCCGTTAGCGACCCTGCAAGTGCAACAGCCATTCAGATGGCCGCGCGCCTGTCAGATGGCCAGTTGGGCCGCGCTGCTGCCAGCGATGAATACCCTGACCTGCCCGCTGGGCTGGCCTGTGTGGCCGGGTATTACAATATGGATGCTGAAAATCTGTCACTTTAAAGGCGGATTTTCAGCGACCGCGCGCCATATTCATCATAAATTCAACATCATGTTCGCCCGAAAAAACCTCAGGGTGAGACCAGATCATTTCGGCCATATCGTCCCGCTCAGCCTGAAGGTCGGCAAGGGTTGGGGCTAGTTTGGCTGTGGCGCTGCGCTGCGTGAACAGGGCCGCGATGCGTGCTGCAAAGGGTGTATGTGGCATCTGAATAACTGACTGAGCTGACATTTTTTTCTCCATCGGTGAATAACAACTTGCCCCAAGATTAGCGCGGCGCAGCACCATCTGGTATTCGCAACGACGTTGATCCATTATTCAAATATGAAGAGCGCCTTTCAAAATTGGGCGGATGTGCGGGTGTTTCTTGCGGTGATGCGCACGGGATCCACCCTTGCTGCGGCCAAGGTGCTGGACATGTCCCAACCCACTGTGGCCCGCTGAATTGATGCGCTTGAGCATAGTTTTTGGCTGACATTGTTTGAGCGCGATACGCGCGGGTTTCGCGCCACGCAAGATGCGCAGCGCCTGTTGCCCCATGCTGAGGCGGTGGAGCGGGCGATGGTCGGCCTAGTTGATGAGGTTGATAATTCGCTGCGCGCCAACGCCCACCCCATTCGCATTACCGCGCCGCGCGCCAATTTTTCAGCCAATTTCTCACGGTTAATATCTGAATATAAAGATTTGCACCCGGACTCTCATTTTGAGTTTATTGCTACAAATAATGTTGTGGATTTGGGGGCGGGTGCAGCAGATATTGCCATTCGGATCGCCAAGAAAATTGATGATGATCGCCTGATTTGTCGCAAGTTGAATGAGGTGACAGCCTCGCTCTATGCTTCCCCTGAATATGTGAAGCGGCATGGGCTGCCGACAGGCCCGGCGGAGTTTCCGGGCCATATATTCGTGGTTTATGACCGATATGGCAGCGCGCTTGGTGTCAATGAATGGTTGATTGACCAGATCGACCGCTCACAAATTGAATCACGCTGTTCGGATTCTGAAGCGATGATTGCGGCGATCAAGGTGGGCATTGGGATTGGAATTGTCGTGACATCGATGGCCAGCGACCATCCCGAGCTGGTCCGCTGTTTTCCACCACCGCCGGGCAGGTCTTCGTTTTCGTGGCTATTGATAAACCCAGACGCCTATCGCCGCCCCGAAGTGAAAACCTTCGTGGCCTTTTTCGCGCCGCGCTATCAGGCGATATTCAAGCGGCCCGCCGAAAGTTAGGCCGAGTCCGCCGGCGGCATCACGAATTTGCGATATCGTTTGTGTAGTAATGCCGCATAACGCGGTGCAAAAAAGCTGAAGAAAGCCTTCACTTCGGCCCGCTTGTAGGCGGTGGGATTGGCCAAAAGCCAGATTGGGACAAAGGCCTCGGCTGGCGGATCAAAGCAGGGCAGCACCCGCGTGTTGCTGGGGTGCACATTCGAAACGGGCAATGGCCCGACGCCGGTTCCCATTTCAATCGCCGTGATCATCGATTCAAAACCGCCACAGGTCATGACAATTTGATCGGGTGTGATGCGTTCCAGCAGCCAGTTGTTGATTTGCGAAGGGATGTTTTCACCCTGATAAACAATAAATTTATGGCCGGAAAATTCAGCTGGCGAGGTTGGACGTCCGAATTTCTCGATATAGCGGCGAGAGACATAAAGCGTTGACGCCGCATCGGCCAATTTTCGGCAAATCAAGGTTGGATCATCAATTTGGCTGGCAAAGCGGATCACAACATCGGCTTGGCCACCGGATAGATCGACAATTTTATTTGTTGGCATGAATTCAAAGCGCACATGCGGGTGTAGCACGGCAAATTCATCCAATATTACGGCGAAATTTTTTGTAAATAGCCCGTTGGCAGCGGAAAATCGGATCGTGCTATCGGTGTCGCAACGCTGCCGATGCGCGGCCTTGGCAAAGCCGGTAATGGCCGCCTCAACCGCCTCGGCGGTGCTTTGAAGCTCCAATGCTGCTGAAGTTGGCTGAAAGCCGCGGGTATTGCGTTCAAATAATGTCAGGCCCAGCGCGTGTTCCAGCGCATCAATGCGCCGCGCCACGGTTGGCTGGGTCATAGCCAGGGTTTTGGAGGCGGCGAGGGTTGAGCCGGAACGTAGCACGGCAAGAAACACCCGCAGGTCAGACCAATTCTGAAAAACGCTCAACATTTTTGTAGAACAGCACAATTTCAAAGCAGATACCAGTCTGTTCCGATTGCCCCTAGCCTGAGGTTAACAGGGCTTGGAGGGCTAAAAATGATACTGACATTCTCAAATCTGACATTTGGAAATTTGCTAAACCGGCTGTTTCACGCCATGCCGGAAGATAACATCAGCGCCCATATGAATGCGGGGCCGCGCGATCACGGCCAAGCCGAGCGGGGTTATTTGATGGAGATGATGAACCGCAATCCAGCGTCAATTCAGAGCGAGGTTGATATTATGGCTATGGCGTCAGGTTACGCAGCGCGCGGCTAAGACCGGGCGCATAAAAAACCCCGGCCAATGGCCGGGGTTTATGGTTTAGGTCGCAGTATGTTTACTGCGCACGAACATAGCGCTGCAAATAGGCCCGCACGACACCTGAATCCGTGTCGTCATATTGCGTGATCGCAATCAGATAACGGCCGGCCTGAAGCTCCATGGCGATTTGGCTGTCATAGCTTGTTGGGCCATCATCGTTCTGGGCAAGTTGGGTGCCGCGTTCGCTGAACAGGGTAATCACCGGGTCAACTTGACCATTGCCAATAGCCTCCATGACAACCATCGATGCTTCGGCCAAATTATAGGTGATCCAGACCGCATTTGCGCCAACAAAAATGTCAGACGACAACGAGGTGCTGAGCGTGCCGATATCTTGCACCGGATAATCGCCATTGATGGGGGGTGCGGCCTCAACCCGGTCATAGCGGCCATTCAGATAGGCCACCGGATCAAACTCGCTCACCGCAACGGTGATTGGCGCATTGCTGTCGCTAAGCGCCGAGACGGCAAGGCAGTAATCGCCTGCGGCCAGCGGGGATTGTTGGTTGATCTGGGCGTTCAACCCATCAAAGTCGTCATTCTCGACAACCAGCGCGCCATTGGCATCATAAAGCGCCAAGACCGGGTCGGCCTCGGTGTTGGTGCCGCTGATGGTAAGGGCCAAGGGCTGATCAAGCGTGAAGCGGTGATAGGTTGGCGAGCCCGTGCGGGTCAGCGAAACATTACCACCACCTGACAAGGCCGCATTCAGGCTGCCGGCTGTCAACGGCTCGGCGGGCGTTTCAGCGGTGCAGGCCGTCGTTTCCATGCCGCCACCAAAATCGGCGCCGGGGGTTAAGGCCATATGGTCAAACCGGCCCAATTGCACCATGGTTATGCCAGCTTGGCTGCCATAGGCGTTGACCTGCACGCAATATGTGCCCGGCGCCACCGAGGTTTCGATGCGGCTTGCACGCCCGCCGCCGCCATCGTCATCGCTGGCCAGCTCAACACCCGCAGCGTTCAACAACACGATCACCGGGTCGGCCCCGTCAGAATCGCTCGCCTCGACGCGAATGTCGGTATTGGAGGTCACATCAAATTGGTAAACAGCCGGGCCAGCGCCGCTAAGTTCGACGCTGAATTGCAGCGGATCGGCGATGGATGACAGGTCGGCGTTTGACATTTCGCCCCCGGCAACAATTGCCGTTGAGACGCCACAAACCGCGCTTTGTGCAAGCGCGCCCATAGGCAGAAAGCAGGCCGCCGCCCCGAGCAGCGCAAATTTAGTGATGGTCATAAAGGAATCTCCTATCAATAATTTGGGTCGAAGCCCTGTGATTGAGTGTGCCAGCGTGGTGGCATTCAAAGCAAGCCTGTTGCAAAAATAGTTTTCGGCCTTTGCTGAGCGATCATTCAGGCAGGGGTAAATGGGTAGTGTTCTTGATTTCCTGCATGGACAACAGGGCGGTGACGTTAAAGATTTTCACCTCAGATATCAGCGCCTGATAGAAAACATCATAAGCGCGGGCGTTCTTGACCACGACTTTCAGAATATAATCGATATCCCCGGCCAAGCGATGGGCTTCCAGCACTTCGGGTCGCGACAGCAATGTGCGCAGGAATTTTTCTTGCCAGGTACGGTCATGCTCGGAGGTGCGGACCAAAACGAAAAAGCAGCTTTCCAAGCCCAGCGCCCCAGCATCCAGAATCGCCGTTTGATGTTTGATAACGCCAGCAGCGCGCAGCTTGCGAATCCGGTTCCAAACCGGCGTCTTGGAAGAGCCGGCGCGCCGCGCAATTTCCTCCAGCGGTAGGGTCGCATCCTCTTGCAAGGCGGAAAGGATTTTCCGGTCTATCGCGTCCAATCGGGCAGGTGTTGCGAGTTTTTCGCTCATTTGCGGATTCCGTTCTTCTTTCTGGTTAGAAATAGCACAAAGTTCTTATTATCCGGCATATATACCCGTCCGAATAGAAAAATGTTCTAATACGGCAGTGTTAAAACTGCAAGCAGGACAGATCATGCGTCATTATCCGATATTCCTTGATACCCGCGCCCAGCGGATTGTTGTGTCGGGTGCTGGTGAATGCGCGCTGGCCAAGCTTCGCCTGCTGATCAAAACCGAAGCGCAGATCGCGGTTTTTGGCGCAGATGTGGATGCGGGCGTAGAGGCGCTGGCGGATGCCGGGCGGATTACACTGCACCGCCGGGCAGTGCAGACTGCGGATTTTGAAGGCGCGCGCCTTGCCTATGCGGCCAATGATGATGCGGCGCTGGATGGCGTGGCGGCTGTTTTGGCGCGCGCAGCCGGTGTGTTGCTGAACTGGGTGGATGATTTGGGCGAAAGCCAGTTCATCACCCCAGCGATTGTCGATCGGGACCCAGTGGTAATAGCCATTGGCACTGAGGGTGCGGCGCCTGTGCTGGCACGCCAGATCAAGGCTGATTTAGAGCAGCGCTTGCCTGAAAGCCTCGGCATTTTGGCGCGAATCGGCCAAGGGTTCCGCCGTTTTGCACTGGCACTGCCGGAAGGCCGGGCACGGCGGGATTTTTGGGCGCGGTATTACGGCGGTACTGGCGCAGATGCGCTGGCTCAAGGGGGCGAGGCGGCTGTTAAGGCGCGGCTGCAAGGCCTTCTGGCCGAACAAGCCAGCACCAACCAGCGCGCCGCCCATGTTGATTTTATTCCAACCAGTGCCGCCGATTTGCTGACCCTGCGCAGCCAACGCAAGTTGGATGCCGCCGATGTGGTTGTGCATGACGCAGGCGTTGCCCCAGAAATTTTGGAACTCGCCCGCCGTGAGGCGAGGATTGTGCCTGTTCTGCATGACAATGCCGACTTGGCCGCATTGGCCCAAACCGGCGTTCAAATTGTGCGGCTGATCGCCGGAGATGCGCCCCACCCAGTGGAGGTGGCCGCCCTGCGCCGCGCCCAAATCAGCCATGCGCTTTTGCCGGGTGTTGCCCAGCCGCACGCGCGCAACATCACTCATATTACGGAGGTTCGCCGCCATGGCTAAGCCATTTTCCCCAAAAGTTGTAACCGCAAATGACCTGATGGACGGTGACGCCGTTTGGCTGACCGCTGCCGGAACATGGTCGCTGAAGGCTGATGAGGCGCTGGTGCTGGACACTCCAGAAGATGCCGCGCGTGCTTTGGCCGCCGCAACGGCCCAGCAGGGGCAGATTGTTGGCGCCTATCTGGCTGATATTGCGCTGGCCGATGGCCGCCCTGTGCCTGTGCATACCCGCGAAGCGCTGCGCACACGGGGCCCATCCAACTATTACCACGGCAAACAAGAGACCGCACATGTATAACTATACCGATTTTGACCATGATTTTGTGCGCAGCCGGATTGACCAGTTTCGCGGCCAAGTGATGCGCCGGGTTGATGGCAGCCTGAGCGAGGATGAGTTCAAGCCTTTGCGCCTGATGAACGGGCTCTATCTGCAACTCCACGCCTATATGCTGCGTGTGGCTATTCCTTACGGCACGTTGAACGGGCGGCAAATGCGGCAGTTGGCCTATATTGCTGACCGCTGGGATCGGGGGTATGGCCATTTCACAACCCGCCAGAATATTCAGTTCAACTGGCCAAAACTGCGCGATGTGCCGGAAATTCTGGACGCCTTGGCCGATGTTGAAATGCACGCCATTCAGACCAGTGGCAATTGCATTCGCAACGTAACGGCCGACCATTTTGCAGGCGCGGCCGCCGATGAGGTGGAAGACCCGCGCCCAACGGCCGAATTGCTGCGCCAATGGTCAACCGACCATCCGGAGTTTCAGTTCCTGCCGCGCAAGTTCAAAATCGCGATCTCTGGCGCTGCCGCCGACCGTGCTGTGGTGCGCGCCCATGATATTGGCCTGTATCTGCGCCGCAACGCGGCAGGCGAGGCGGGCTATGAGGTGGTGATTGGCGGTGGGCTTGGCCGCACGCCGATGGTTGGCAAAACCGTGCGGGAGTTTCTGCCGAAAGCCGATTTGCTGCCCTATCTCGAGGCGATTTTGCAGGTTTATAACCTGTCGGGCCGCCGCGATAATAAATACAAGGCGCGTATCAAAATTCTGGTGCATGAAACCGGCTTGGATGAGCTGCGCGGCCAGATAGAATCGGCCTTTGCCGTGCAAAAAGCAGCGTTTAAGGGTGTGAACCCGGCGGTACTGGCCGAGATTGAGGCGAGCTTTGCGCCGCCTGTTTTCAACAATACCCGTAGTCAAGCGCTCGAAGCAGCCTTGAGCAGCGACCCGGTGCTGCGGGCTTTTGTGGACACAAACGTCGCCCCACATAAAAACCCGGCTTACGGCATAGTGACCGTGTCAATCAAAACCATCGGGCAGACGCCTGGCGACGCAACATCCGACCAGATGCGCGCTTTGGCCGATATTGCCGAGGAATATGGCCATGATGAGCTGCGGATCAGCCATGAGCAGAACGTAATTCTGCCGCATATCCGTCGCAGCGACATTCCGGCTGTTCATGCCCGGCTGAAGGCGGTTGGGTTGGCCAGCGCGAATATCGGGCTGATTTCCGACATTATCGCCTGCCCCGGTATGGATTATTGCGCGCTGGCAACCGCGCGATCTATCCCGGTCGCCCAAGCCATTGCCATTCGGTTTGACGAGCTGCGCTTGGAGCGTGAAATCGGGTCGATCAAGATCAAAATCTCGGGCTGCATCAATGCCTGTGGGCACCATCATGTGGGCCATATCGGCATTCTGGGGCTGGATCGGGCCGGGGTGGAAAACTACCAAATCACCCTTGGCGGCGACGCCACCGAAACCATGGCCGTGGGCGAACGCGCCGGGCCGGGGTTTGAATATGACGCCGTTGTGCCCGCTTTGGAGCGGTTGTTGGACGCCTATTTGAAACAGCGCGAAAGTGCCGAGGAAACCTTCATCGAAGCCTATCGCCGCCTTGGGGTTACCCCGTTTAAGGCCGCGCTTTACCCGGAAGAGGCCCTCGATGCCGCGTGAGAACCTTAACCAACGCGCTCAGCGCCTGAATGCCACGATTTGGGCGGATGATGCGCTGGGTCTGCTGGACCAAGTGCTGAACCGGAACCTGCTTGGCAAGGTGGCGATGGTGTCTAGCTTTGGCGCCGATAGCGCGGTGCTGTTGCATATGCTCGGGCAGGTGAACCGCAAAGCCCCGGTGATTTTTATCGACACGCAAATGCTGTTTGCTGAAACGCTGGAGTATCAGCGCGACCTTGCAGCACAATTCGGCCTGCGCGATGTGCGGGTTGTGTCGGCGGATGAGCTGAGCCTGCGGCGCTCGGATGCTTGGGGTAACCTGCATCTTTCCAACACCGATGCCTGTTGCGATTTACGCAAAACCCAAGTGCTGGAGCGCGCGCTTTCGGGGTTTGAGGGCTGGATTTCCGGGCGCAAGCGGCATCAGGCCACCAGCCGGGCGGCGCTGGAATTGTTTGAGGCGGATGAGGTTCATCAGCGCATCAAGATCAACCCGCTCGCCAATTGGGGTGCGGCCGATATTGCGGATTATTTCGTGGCGCATGATCTGCCGCGCCATCCGCTGATTGAACGCGGGTATCCCTCCATCGGCTGTGCGCCTTGCACCAGTGCAGTGAAGGCTGGCGAAGACCCGCGCGCCGGGCGTTGGCGCGGACAGGAAAAAGAAGAATGCGGCATTCATTTTGTGAATGGCAAATGGGTGCGAACCGCAGCTTAAAGGAGTCTGACATGACCAAGGTTTTAATACGCGATGACGGGTTTGCCACGGATGATATTGGTGAATTTGTAACGCTGGATGTATTGCAGGCCGGGGTGGAATCCGCCCTGCCGCTGGACATTCCCAATGACATTGATCCGATGGTGCTGATCCCGCTATTTCCGTGGATTTCGGCCATCCGCATTCCGTTTCCCAGTTTTGCAGATGGGCGCGGGTTTTCACTGGCACGGCGCTTACGGATGCTGGGCTTTAACGGGCGGTTGCGCGCCAGCGGCCATGTGATTTCCGATCAGTATTTCCACGCCCGCCGCTCTGGCTTTGATGAGGTGGAGGTGGACGAGCTTCTCGCACGCCGTCAGCCCCAGGAACAATGGTTGGCCCGCACCGATTGGGACCGCCC
>Ga0102812_10003644_pt1 | contig 10046 bp, 11 predicted proteins | sample ColrivemetaGS713_FD_79334 | JGI IMG/M metagenome (GOLD analysis project Ga0102812, IMG submission 79334) | Estuarine microbial communities from the Columbia River estuary - Flood tide ETM metaG S.713 | ecosystem: Environmental > Aquatic > Marine > Intertidal zone > Estuary | place: USA...
AAAAGAGACGGGTCCAAAGAGGATCTAAACCTAGATAAACTCCACAAAGTAGTTTTTCATGCTTGTGAAAGTATTTCCGGGGTAAGCCCAAGTCAGGTGGAAATCAAGAGTCACATACAATTTTATAACGGTATAAAAAGTTCTGATATCCAGGAAACTCTCATAAAAAGTGCCGCAGATCTTATCTCTGAAGAAACACCAAATTATCAGTATGTTGCTGGCAGATTAGTAAATTACCATTTACGGAAGCAGGTATACGGCGTATTTGACCCTCCGTGCCTGTGCGAAATAATTCAGTCTAATATCGATAGAGGTTTTTATGATGCCGACATCATGGACAAGTACACCAAAGCAGATTTCGATGAAATAGAAACATACATAGATCACAGTCGTGATAACGATTTAACCTATGCAGCCATGGAACAATTCCGTGGAAAGTATCTAGTGCAAAATCGCGCCACTGGGGAAGTATTTGAGACTCCACAAGTAGCTTATATTATGATTGCTGCCACTCTGTTTTCAGATTATCCCAGGGATACGCGCCTTCATTATGTAAAAGAATACTATGATGCAATCAGCAAGTTCGATCTGAGTCTGCCTACGCCTGTCATGGCTGGGGTAAGAACACCACAGCGACAGTTTAGTAGCTGTGTGCTGATTGAAACCGATGACTCACTGGATTCAATCAATGCAACTTCAAGTTCCATCGTTAAATACGTTAGTCAAAAGGCTGGTATTGGGATTGGCGCTGGCAGTATCCGTGCCATTGGTAGTGCTATTCGCAACGGGGATGCTACTCATACTGGTGTCATACCATTCTATAAACACTTTCAAAGCGCCGTTAAAAGTTGTTCCCAGGGTGGAGTTAGGGGTGGAGCGGCGACATTATACTACCCAATATGGCATCTTGAAGTCGAAGACCTCCTTGTACTTAAAAACAACAAAGGAACCGAGGATAACAGAGTAAGGCACATGGACTATGGTGTCCAATTTAACAAGTTAATGTATCAAAGACTTCTTAGTGGTGGCGATATTACTTTGTTTAGCCCTGCTGATGTGCCAGGCCTATATGAAACCTTCTTTAATGATCAGGATAAGTTTGCTGAATTATACGAGCGAGCAGAACGCAACACACATATCAGAAAAAAGACTATCAAGGCAGTGGATTTGTTTAGTCAGTTTGTGCAGGAGCGCAAAGATACTGGTAGATTATATTTAATGAATGTGGACCATGCTAATACACACGGAAGTTTTGATGAGAAAATTGCACCAGTGCATCAGAGCAATTTGTGCTGTGAAATAGATTTACCCACAAAGCCCCTGACGGATACCAATGACACAGAGGGGGAAATAGCCCTGTGTACATTAAGTGCTATAAACTGGGGAAACATCCGTAAACCTGCAGATTTTAAAAACACCTGCGATCTAGCAGTGCGGGGTCTAGATGCATTGTTGGACTATCAAAAATATCCAGTGCTAGCCGCAGAACTAGCCACACAGAAGCGCAGACCCCTGGGTATCGGTATTATAAACTTTGCGTTCTGGTTAGCCAAACACGATAGCACTTATCAGAACCCTGACTTAGATTTAGTGCATGAGTGGACAGAAGCCTGGTCATACTATTTAATCCAGAGCAGTGTGCAACTTGCCAAAGAGAGTGGGGCATGTCCAGGTAACAAAGAGACAAAGTACGGTATGGGTGTGTTGCCCATAGATACATACAAAACAGAGGTGGACGAATTAGCCGCACCCAACTATAAAATGGATTGGGATACGCTTAGAACAGATCTCATGGAGCATGGTATTAGAAATAGTACGTTGATGGCACTTATGCCTGCTGAAACATCAGCACAAATTTCAAACAGCACAAACGGTATTGAGCCGCCCAGAAGTTATGTGAGTATCAAGCAGAGCAAGCATGGTGTACTCAAACAAGTAGTGCCACAGTATCACAGACTAAAGAACAAATATGATTTGTTGTGGGATCATAGAAGCCCCGAAGGCTATCTTAAAATCTGCGCAGTATTACAGAAGTTTATTGACCAGGGCATTAGTGTGAACACTTCATACAATCCCGAACACTATGAGGACGAGAAAATTCCCATGAGTGTGCTTTTACAACATATTGTAATGTTTTATAAGTATGGTGGTAAACAACTCTACTACAATAATACCTATGACGGACAAGGCGAGATAGACGTCGACAAGTTTGATGCGCCAGAGCCAACTACAACAGTATTAGACGATGAGGACTGTGAGTCCTGCAAAATATAGATCTGTTATGTTTTTACTCTGTCCCTGCATCCGATAAGTAATCACACAAACACAAGGGCATGTCCAATGAGCACAGTATTTAATACCAAAAGTAAAAAACACCATACCGAAAGCAAAATGTTCCTGGACGGTGGCGTCAATGTACAGCGTTATGATACATTGAAATATCGCACATTTGATAAACTCACTGACAAACAACTGGGTTTCTTTTGGCGGCCAGAAGAAGTTGATATCGCCAGAGACAGCAAGGACTTTAAGGATCTTACTAGTCACGAGCAACACATCTTTACTAGTAATCTAAAACGACAAATCCTCCTGGACAGCGTACAAGGACGCTCCCCCAACCTTGCTTTTCTGCCTCTAGTGAGTTTGCCAGAGTTGGAGACATGGATTGAGACCTGGGCGTTTTCGGAGACTATACATAGTCGTTCATATACTCATATTATTCGTAATATATATGCCGATCCCAGTAGAATTTTCGATGAAATGCTGAGTATAAAACAGATCATGGAGTGTGCCGACAATATCAGTCACTATTATGATGATTTAATTTCTTATCAGGACAGTGATGCACACGGTACATATGAACACAAAAAGGCATTGTATCTGGCAATCATGGCTGTAAATATTTTAGAAGGCGTGAGATTTTATGTGAGTTTTGCATGTTCATGGGCATTTGCTGAAGTCAAGAAGATGGAAGGCAATGCTAAGATTATCAAACTTATTGCGCGTGACGAGAACATCCACATGGCTAGCACACAGCAAATGCTCAAGCTCCTGCCCACAGACGATAAAGACTATGCAAAGATTGCCAGGGAGTGTGAAGCAGATTGTATCGAAATGTTCATGAACGCCATAGAGCAGGAGAAGGCCTGGGCTGACTATTTGTTTGCAGATGGATCTATGATTGGCCTCAATGCAGAATTACTCAAGCAATATGTGGAGTGGATTGCGGCCAAGCGTATGCGAGCAGTGGGTCTCACCGCACCCTATACCACTACAGCGGCAAACCCATTGCCCTGGACGGAAAAATGGATACACGGTGGAGAGGTACAAGTAGCTCCACAGGAAACAGAGATCACTAGTTATGTAATTGGTGGTACAAAACAGGACGTCACAGAAGATACATTTAAAGGAATGAGTTTATAATGCTAACAGTATACACCAAGAACAATTGCGGCTTCTGTATGATGGCCAAAGCACTGTTAAACAATCACAACATGGCGTACCAGGAAGTAAACATAGAGGATGATGAAGATTTAAAAATGTTTATGATCTCAGAAGGACACAGAACAATGCCTCAGATCTACCAAGATGCAGAGTTATTCGTGGAAGGTGGATTTCAGGGACTCAAAGAATATTTAGACAAAGAAACCATAGACACAACACAGTTAGGTGAAATATGAAAAGCACAGAAGATTTAATAGGTGAAATCGTCACCATTCGCACTATCGTAGGCGAAGAACTCATGGGCAAGCTGGAAGGTTTAGCCTTAAATAAAACAATTCTAGAACTTCACGGGCTAAGAGTGGTAACACTGGATGCTGACGGGCAAATCATGATGCTACCATACACACTTACTGGACAGGATGACATTATTGGGTTGCCTACCAGGCATGTCCTTAGTATTGTACAAAGCATGACAGCTGCAGCCAAGGGTTTTCGCATGGAAACTAACGCAGAGCCCACTCCTGAGGGTCCTGCTAACTTAGGCGAAGATTCCTTTAGTCTATAAAGCATAAATAGTATTATGTCAATGATAGCAAAATTAGGGGGAGCGGGAACACTAGTAGGCGGTGTGGCACCCATTACAGGACCTGGCGCTCCCACAGTTATAGCTGAAGGAGCTCCCGTGAGTACATTATCTGATATTGTTGATCCCCACGGAGAACCCCCACATGCTAAATCAGTGATAGAATCAAGCAGCGCTACAGTAATTGCAATGGGTCGTGGAGTTGTTCGCATGGGCGACGTAGCCTCTTGTGGTCATCCAGTAATTAGTTCCAGCACCGTATTTGTGGGTGCATAATAACACGCCTGTTATCTATATCTACTTTTAATAATAAATACTACACTGGGAGGAGAGTCCTAGCAAAGTAGTATAACGTAGTATCAGGAAATTTAATTATGTCAAACAAAACACCTTATGAAATACGTCTGGATTTGGTTCGCGAAGCCAGAGAAATTTTACAAGCTCGTGCAAAAAATTCCGATGACATGCCCACTACTGAGGAAGTAATACAGGAAGCAGAAAGACTTAATGTCTTTGTAAGCAAACGTTCTGGGCAGGACGATCACCACAGATAATTTTTTATACCAGATTACAAAACGAGCCACTAGTGGCTCGTTTCTGTCTGTACCAGTTTTTGACACTTAAAAACTTTCCCCGTGTAAATATTAAAACAAGCCCTAGTAGCTCAGTTGGCAGAGCGCGACATTTGTAATGTCGATGTCGGCGGTTCGAATCCGTCCTGGGGCTCCACACAAATACATAACAAGGATACAGTAATGAACCGTAAAGAACGCAGAGCACAAGAAAAATCCAGTCGTAAAACTACAAAATCTCAAAGTACTGAAACTGTAACAGAAGCTACCTCTACTCCTGCGCCAGATACTTCTGGTAATTCAGACGATATTATGCACAAATTGCTGGATGCAAAAATTGAAGTGCCAGTGGGTTACCTCAGACAGCAGCACGTTTTTATTGCCACTCCCTGTTATGGTGGACAAATTGGTGAACCCTACTTCAGAAGTATGATGCGCTTGTGTATATTGTTTAACAAATATGAAATCCCCTATACTGTCAGCACATTGGCAAATGAAAGTTTGGTAACACGTGGCAGAAATACCTTGGTAAGTTTCTTTATGGAAAACCCCAAAACAACACACCTGATGTTTATTGATGCGGATATTGAATTTAACCCCGAAGATATTCTCAGAATGGTGGCATACAACAAGCCTATTGTTGTGGGTGCATATCCCAAGAAGGCTGTCAACTGGCAAAGTATCATAGATGCAGCCAGAAATGACAAGTATGAGGAAACTGCTGGTACTATCGAAGGTCATAGTTCCAATTATGTTGTAAACTTTGAATTTAATACTGACGAAAATGGTAATAGACTTCCACAGGTACAGGTTGTGGACAATCTAATTAAACTCAAGGATGCGGGCACTGGTTTTATGCTTATACAAAAAGATGTCATTCAGCAAATGTTCGATAAACACCCAGAGCTAAAGTATGTAAATGATATCAACGTAGGCAAGCAATATGAGCCCTTTATGTATGCTTTGTTTGATACTATGATTGATCCAGTAAGCAGACGATATCTCTCAGAAGATTATACATTCTGCAGACTCTGGCAGATGATGGGAGGTGATGTATTTCTGGATCCCAGAACTGGGCTCAATCATGTGGGACATTATACCTTTAAAGGCAATATCAGAAAGCTATTTGGCAATGAAAATGCCGCAACTCGCAAAAAACGTGAACAAGCCCTTAAAGAAACAGAAAATCAACTACTCGAAAAAACAGAGTCCAATGAAGCATCCGACAGAGAAAAAGCACTCATGGAAATGGGCAATAAGGACACGACCCCAGATGCAGCAGAGGCTAGCTAATGAATAAAATTAGTATTTTGTTGCCCACCAGGGGCAGAAAAGAAGTCATGCTTAAGAGTGTGGAAGGATTATTATCCAAAGCTTCGGATCCCAGTCGTTTGGAATTATTGTTGGGTATTGACGATGACGACGATGGCATACAGGAGTTTATCAAAGTAAATTTAGCTCCTGTGTGCAATAAACTGGGCGTGGAATGCAAAGCTCAGGTGTTCCCCCCACTGGGTTATGGAAAATTGCACCATTACGTAAATACTTTAGCCGCTCATGCCACCGGCGAATGGATGTTTTTCTGGAACGACGATGGTGTTATGGTTACCCAAGGCTGGGACAATGTGATTGATACATACAATGGCGAGTTTAAACTATTGGGTCCCAGAGATAATCATAACGGTCATCCCTATGCAATATTCCCAATTGTTCCCAGAGACTGGTTTGTACTCATGGGGCATCTAAGTCAAAACGCACAAAACGATGCTTGGCTTAGTCATATTGCATACATGTTGGATATCTTTGAGCGCATCGACGTTGAATTTATTCATGATCGTGCAGATATAACTGGTAACAATGACGACGATACCTTTAAGAATCGTGAATACAAAGAGGGAAATCCCGATGATCCTGAAGATTTTGGCCATACAGATCAGCAGAAAGCCAGAGTTCAAAGTGCTTATAAGATTGCTTGGTTCCTGGAAAAAATAGGCCAACCATCGGAATGGTGGAATAAGGTAGTAGCAGGTGAAGTACAACCTTTTGAAAAAATGGTATTCCCTAAAAACGTTGCTGGTGCTGGCCAGTTAGCCGCAAAAACGGTCGACTCTGCAGAAACTCTGACTCTTTGATTGACAAATTAAGCCCCCGATAGTATCATTGTATGATGCATATAATGATAGATATAGAAACGCTTGCTACTACTCCTGATGCTGTAGTAATGAGCGTTGGAGCTGTGAAATTTGATCCCACGTCAGAACAACCCCCCATAAACAAAACGCTATGGCGTCCTGACATAGACGAACAAACTGAGCGTGATCGCAACGTATCTGAAAGCACTCTGGAATGGTGGGCTAAATTGCCGCAACATATTCAGGATGATGCTTTTAGTGAAAGCGGCCGCATATCTGTGACAGAATTCATGAAAGAACTTAATCGTTACTGTGTGGGCGCAGATAAGATATGGTGTCAGGGACCGCAGTTTGACATGCTTATACTTGAGAACTTTTATCTACAGTGGGGTCATCACTTTGGCTGGCAATTTTGGCAGATCATGGATTGCCGTACATTGTTTCAGTTAATGCCTGTTGATCCACGCAAGGCTATTCAACAAGATCTCCACAGTGCAGATGCTGACGCATACTATCAGGCCTTGGGAGTACAGCAATCTTACCAACACTTTGGAATTAAATAGATGAATAATGCCATAAAAAATATTTTAGCCAATGTCAATATAAGTGCAAGTTACGATGTCGGTAATGATGAATATTTCAGAGAGGAACCCTTGCAATTGCAATCAGAATCTGATCCTTTTCTGTGCATTATGCTTAGTGGTATGTCCCCCAAGAGTGTGTTTGAAAACTATGATTATGCAGACGAAGATTTAATGCTGTATATTTTGGGCCCTGATGAAGTTGCTAAAAAAATATCCAACGGTGATAAATTGCGGCCAGCCGGCCAACATACTAAAATCATGGTGGATAACATCAGAGAATATTACACAAACAGATTGATAGAGGAAAAGTTAACTGGTAAGGTAAGATCTAACTCAGACTTCTCTACTGATCTCATGATGGCGTTAAATATTCGTGGGAGCATCGATCCCAAATATGTGGGACTTTATAACAAGCTCTGGGATATGTATGACAGTGATATAGCCTGGGATATGTTTGTGGATAATTGTAAAAGCGCATCAAAAAAGTACGATGTTTTTAATACCAGAAAAGTTGATCTTAAATTCTATACTTCAGTATATGGAGTCAGCAATAAAAAAGCAGGCTCCAGAAAACAAAATTATACCAGATACTATTTTATTGACAAGGAAAAAAACTTGTATGAGCACTCAGTGCTCACAAGTAGTCCCATAAAACTTTTTTTAGAGAATTATTTTCAAACTTTTAACGCTTCAGACAAGCCCTGGAAGAGCGTGCATATATCAGTGAGACAAACAGATTGTCCCGTTCCAATGTACAAGGATGAATTCATGTATTATAAGATTATAGACTGGGCAGGTCTTGACAATACTCAGGATAAAAATAATTACATGGATACTGACTTAAATCCTTAAAAAATGAAATCTAACCCACTGATTAATCACATTTACAAACTAAAGATCATGATGGTGGATCCCAGTGAATCAGGCTATGTTGCCTGGAGATACAAACAACAACTACTGGAAGCCAAATGGACGCTGGATGAGATACTCGATGATGCCCCTACATTTGTAGGGGAAGATGAGTGGATAGAGGAACAAAACACACTCAGAGCTTTTGATCAAATAAAAAATTCGACGCGATCTAGATAAATATATCCAGAGAGAGATATATTCAGATCACACAAAGGAGAATGACATGATCAAGAAAATCAACCCCGTCCTGCGATCTTTGGTAGCTATATTTATAGTTAGCATTTTAACCGCATGCGGTTCAAATCAAGCCAGAGACGATTATTATAAATCACTGGCCGCAACAGCGCAAGCTCAGGCCGATCAAACAGAGGCTAGGTATCGAGCATTAGCCACAGTAGCAAATTCAGGTGATCCTGGTGCCGCAACGGCTGCAACCATGGCCATCGCGCTTACTGGAAGTCAGATTGTACAACCTCAGTATATAGAGCCCACTGCTTTAAGCTGGGGTAAAGTATTAGCAATGCCCATAGCTACTTTGGGTGGAATGTTTATTCAGGCTGATGTATCCAAGAATGCTAGTAATAATGCCAAGGAAGTCCAGATGGCTAGCTATGCAAGCAATGAAGCTATTCAATTGGGTCAGCAAAACATGGTAACTGGTTTGGGATCGCAATGGGCCACTGGCGCAGCATCGACGCAGGCCGCGTTAGCCGATTTAGGCATAGCAGGTTTAACAGCTCTTAACACTGCTGGAGCACAAACTGTATCAGTCAGTGTTGCTGGTTTGTCCTCGGCAGAAAATATTGCGTCAGCAGGTCTAGCATCGGCTGAAAATATTTCCACAGCAGGATTTACATCCAACGAAAATATTGCTAGTTCTGGTTTTACTGCACTCGATAATGTTGCGACCTCAGGTTTTACCACAGTGGATAGTGTAGCTACCTCTGGTTTTACCACAGTGGATAGTGTAGCTACCTCAGGGTTTGCTACAGCAACCTCACTGGGAAGTGCAGGTATTACTGGCATGGAGACTATATCCCTAGCTAGCATGACAGATTTGGTTTCCATGGGCACAGCAGGCATGACAGGAATCGAAGACATGGGCACAACAGGCATGGCAGGTATTGAGGCCGTTGGTTTAGCGGGCATGACCGGTATCGAAGACATGGGCACTACTGGTTTAACAACTGCTTCAGCTTTGGGTGTCGCAGGTATTGATGGTGTTGAAGCCGTTGGGTTAGCAGGTATGACAGGTATTGAAGATCTGGGCACCACTGCCATGACCGGCATGCAAGGTGTTAGTACTGGATACAATACACTAATTACGACCTTGCAAGGATCCAGCAATACGTTAGTAGGTGATATCAGCACAGATTATCAAGCAGTCATAACAGAATTAAATGCAATTATTGACGCACTTGGTGGAGGTTAATATCATTGTTGCAAAAAATTATGGGGAGTGTTTAAACACTCCCTTTTTTGTCTTTAAAATCAAGCACTTACAGGAGCAACAATGCTTGACAGTTATTGAAAGTCATGTTACTATATAGATTGAATTAAAGTTATTTTGTTAGTAACCTTAACAAAAATTAAATTTTATTAGCCAGGAAAAGATTATGATCGTAGAATTTTGGTACATGATTGCGTATGTTGTGGGCACTGCAACTGGGTGGTGGTTAAACCGACAGAGAGAGCAGATAATTATACATCGTAGCGTAGATATACTTACAAAAGCACTAATTGATAAGGGTTGCGTAAATTACAAGATTTTAGACGACGGCGAAGTAGAAATTCTTACTTTGGAAGAAGCAGAAGCAGA
>Ga0102812_10003646_pt1 | contig 10039 bp, 3 predicted proteins | sample ColrivemetaGS713_FD_79334 | JGI IMG/M metagenome (GOLD analysis project Ga0102812, IMG submission 79334) | Estuarine microbial communities from the Columbia River estuary - Flood tide ETM metaG S.713 | ecosystem: Environmental > Aquatic > Marine > Intertidal zone > Estuary | place: USA: Columbia...
CTCACTGACCAGACGGCCCTGGCTGATTTCGAGATAAACGTCAAAAACATCCGGGTCTTCGAACTCTTCGTTCAGGTAAATCATCGTGGTTTCCGGCATCAAGGCACGCAAATTACGATGCAGTGACAGACGCGTAGCCTGATCAAAGCTGGCCAGAGTCTGATCAAGGATCAAGATGTCAGGACGCTTGATAGTCGCCCGCCCCACGGCCAGCGGTTCGGCAAAAAGTTTCGGCAGGTTTGAACCACCCAAGGTCAGCTCCAGATCGTAAATCAACTGGATTACCAATGGGCGAACCCCTTCCTCAAGCAAAACGTCAGATACGATCTTACGCAGGTCATCAGCACGCGCGCCCGCACCATCAGATATCTTGCCGAAGATCACGTTTTCCAAAACCGTCAGGCTGGGTGCGATCTGCTCCGGATCGAGCGGGATGAACATATCCGTTAATTGACTTTGAAGGGCGGCCGCCTTTTCAAACCGAAGGGAAAGGATTTTGTCCTGCATCGCCTTGGTAAAGGCAGGGCCGATCTGTTCGGCGGAGACTTGTGCGGGCAAAGTCATCAACATGGCCTTGTCCTGTTCAGACAACTCCACCGCAGGGTTATTCCGCCGGTCGCGTACCAGCTTGACCGATGCCTCAAACACCTGTGCATCGAGGCCCAACTTTCGAAACAGTGGATGCTCAGCAGCATCTGAGCCAAAGATCTGCGTCAGCATTTCGATCACATCGATACTAAGTTCCAACAGATCGTCGGCCACGCCAAAGTCACGCAACAACTCGAAAAGCTGTTGCTGATCCGCCAGTTCATTTTGCGCCATCGGGCGGATCAGTGTGGCAAAAAACAGGTTGCTCGCGACCGGAAGCGCCGGATTATAAAGCTTTGGATCGAAATGGTAGATATGTTTGTCAAGCTCGGCTGCCGTGATCGCTTTCGCGACCTTTGGGCGCAATTCGACGATCCGTCTGACCAGTTCAGGATGGGCGTTTGGCCTGAAGGTTTGATCAAGGGCTCGCCGAAACAACGGCGCGCCTGTCCCCATGGCCTCGACCAGATTCAGCCACCAGCCATTAACCTCGTCCCGGCTTTCCAGCCGTGCAATTGCCGGATCAAGCCAACCGGCCTCAACCGGATCAATGCTGTTGCCGGAAAGCTCCGCCTCACGCATCCGTTTTGCGCCAAATTCGTCAGGCGCAGGAAGTGCCGTCGGCCGCCGCCGCAGCGGCATCATGACATTCTGGCCAAAAGAGCCCTGAAACATAACTGGGTTGGAGTTTGCGTGGCCGATGCGCGCCGCGATCACGGCCTGATGCAGGCCTGCCAAATCATACCCCGCCACCGTGATCTTTCCAGAAACCGGCATCAACTCCCGCGTCAGAAGGCTGGCCAGCGATTGCCGGTCTTCTTCGTTCTTTGCGGCAATCGCAACGAGCGAGCCTTGTGGAAAATCCGCCGTGATGTCGTCCAGCACAAGAACGCCGTCTTCATCGGCTACACTCACGTTGCGCAGCGAAATCGGGCCGATCAGGCTGGGAATTTCGTCGGGCTCTCCACTAAAGAGCGTTTCGTCCACCATGCCCGAAGGTGTGAACCGTTCCAGCACGATTTCCCACCGCAGCGTCATATCCTGCGTCTGATTGTAGTAGTCCAGCAACTCTTTCCAAGGAGAACTCAGATCCTTGTAGGCAGCCAGCGCCGCGACCAGGGCTCCCAGGGACACGGACCCCTGAATGACAAGGTAACCACCAATAGAGAAAAAGAAAAATGGTGTAAGTTGGCCTATGAAGTTGTTGATAAACTTCATGAAAAATTTCTTCTGATAGATCTTGAACCGAATGTCGAGAACGGTGCCAAGACGGTGTGTCAATTGCGCCAGCCGCAAGCGCCAGCCACCGTGGCTTCGCAATGTTCCCGCACCAGCAGCGCTTTCGCCGATCTGACCTGCCAACGCACGAACTTCGCGAATGCGATCCTTGTTCAAAAGGTTGATCTGTCTTTGCAGTTTGGGAATCAACCAGGCCTGCAACGGGATCATCGAGCAGGCAGCGACCCCGAACCAGAAACTTTGCAGGAACAGAAAAAACAGAATTGTAAGCATCTGGCCCGCCTGCATAACAGGTTGGGTGAGTGCGTCCCCGAAAATTCCCGACATCGGTTCCGTTTCGGAGGTGATCATCGAAACGATTTCACCTTGAGAGGTACGCTGAAAGTAACCGGGTGGGAACCGCAGCATCCGCTCGACCAGAACATAGCGCAACCTGCGCAACATGCGTTCTGACAGAATACCCTTCATGGTGTTGATGCGCATCTTGAGCCAACCATGCGCAATGACCGATGCCAGAAATATGGCACAAAGCAGAGCAAGGAAACCAACTTGGGATATCTCGAATCCCATCACGGACACGACGGAATTCTGAGCCCCTATGGCGTCGTTGATGATCCGTTTTGGTAGCTCAAGAGTTGCAAACAGAAAGGGAAACATGAACAAAGTAATCGCCAGCAGAATAAACTGATCGCGTTTGGAGTATTTCCAGATGAATTCAAAAAGGGACCGTTCTATGAGTGTCTCCTACTCGCGTTTGAGCTCTTGATGTCACCAAACCGCGGTGCGGCACTCACTGTCCTGCAAGCATCAGTGAACATAACGATGCCCCCCACATGCAAGCTTTTTTTCCATCATGCGATGCTTTCCGATTCAGGCACCGCAAAACAAGGCAAGTAACTGTCGATCGCACCATGGGCGGCCCCTACAGATTTGTAGTCGCCTTTGGCGACACAGGCGGCCACATCGGGCAGGGCAGATGTCGTCACCTCGGCCCCCGAAACATGCGCTCCGTCGTTGTCGTAGTAAACGAAGTTGCCGGGTGCGGCATAACCTCCAAGCGTCATTACATAGGTCGTTACTTCGAGTAAGGACCACGCAAGTTTGTGGGATGTGCTGGCATCATGGATCGCAGACCAAACATTTACGCCGGACCACAAGGGGATGAAGGGAACTATGTCATGCGCCTTTTGATAGCGGTAGGTTCGCGCGGCCAGCTGTTGCGCATCATATTGCGCTACAAATCCTGCGTCCACTGACACGGCTGGCGCAAACGCGTGCACCTCGATCTGCCCCGCCAAATCAGGCCATTCAGCTAAAATCATTGCGGCCATGAGATAGGTCGCAGCACCGCCCTTGCTGTGCCCCGTGACCAGGACGCCTTTGGCAGCCTTTGGCAAAACAGCCTTCAGCTCTGCCTGGACAAATGGCCATAACGAACTGACGGCCTTGTAAAAACCGTGCTCTACCTGGCCATAATCCCTGCCACCGATTGCAAAATCGACTTTGTGCATGTCAGCGTCGCCAACCCAATCGGTCAGCCATTCCTTGATATCGTTGTTTGCAAAGCTGGGCGGAAGCGTGCCGCGGATCGCCACAACAGCATAGCCGTCTTGCGTAATCCCGACGAGGGCCGCATCAATTGCATCATCGCCGCTGGTCACAAAACTGGGCGCATAACCCTCCGGTGAGGAAATGAAACCGACGGCATCCTGGTATGAGGGTACAACCTGATAGAAACTGCCATCCGCAAGCGTGACCCGCCGCAGTTCGGGTTTGTCGGGTGTCGGAATGACCGTCGGCGCATAAATCTGGTAGGCGCATATGCTCGCATTTATCATGCGGCGCGCGCGATCTTCACGTGAATCCATTTTGTCCCCCAACGCAGACAGACTAACGCCCTCGCACATACACGCAAGTGCAATGGCGGTTTGACCCAAAAAGCCCTGTCGCATTAATCATCTGGTTGACATGGGTGCCCGAAATGCTTGCAATGTTAACAACGGTAATGTGCAATTGTTCAGGCCACGTCAAAGTGCGCCCCGAGAGTGAACACAGATAAACCTGCGGGACCTCACAGAGTCGCAATCTCGCGTGAGAAAAGTTTGGAGAACACGACCGCCATGCTTTTGAGCGATACGATAGAGGTACAGCGGCGACAGGTTTCTGTGCTTTTCGTCGATATCGTGGGATTCACTGCGATTGCTGAACGGATTGGCGAAGAATCCTCGTTTCGGGTCATTCAGGTCGTCTCGGCGCGTTTGATGGAAGCCGTGCATGAACAGGGCGGCAGCGTGCAGGAATTTCGGGGCGACGGGTTGATGGCCCTGTTTGGGGCGCCAAACGCATTGGAAGATGCACCGATCAGAGCATGTCGCGCAGCACTAACCATGCAGCAGATGATGAGCGATCTGGGAAATGAGTTGGAACGCGATTACGAAGTGCGTCCGGTTGCCCGTGTGGGCATTCATGCAGGTCAGCTTGTTTTTGGCGAAGTGGGCGATGACCAGCGCATGCGCTTCACTGCGATTGGTGACGCCGTAAATCTCGCGGCGCGCCTGGAATCAGAGGCGGACGGCGGCAGCATATTCATCAGTGATACACTCTATGGTCTGGTCAAGGGACAGGTCAACGCCACGGATGTTGGCCTGCGCGAAATCAAGGGAAAGGCTCGCCCGCAGCAGATTTTCCGACTGGATGGCCTGCGCGATGGGGTGACACGCTTTGATGCGTCACGGCACTCGGGCCTCACCCAGTTGCTGGAACGCGATCCCGACCTCGCGCGCCTTCAGGAGTCGCTGGAAAGGGCCAGAAAGGGCGGCGTGCAAATCGCCCATGTGGTAGGTGAAGCGGGCATCGGAAAATCGCGGCTCATGCATGAATTTCGCCAGATGCTTGGCGAAGGTGATGTCCGGCTGTTGCAAGGCGATTGTCGCGCCGATGGGATTACCACCCCGTTCCTGCCATTTGTCGACCTGTTACGTTCCTCATTTGGCATCAAGCAAACAGATGACAGGCAGACGGTCGAGGCGATCCTTCGCAGCGGGTTGGACCTGATCGGTTTTGATGTGGCTGCCAGCCTGCCATATCTTATGGCGTTGCTGGGTCAGGACGATGGCAAAATTGACGTCCAGGGTCTGGGCGCTGATGTGGTCGGTATGCGCATCCGACAGCTGCTGCTCGATCTGCTGTGGGACAACTGCAAGGATCGCACTGTTGTCCTGTTTGTCGAAGACCTGCACTGGATCGACCCGGGATCCGAGGAATTGCTTAACCGTATCGCCCATACGGACCAAAATATTTCCCTGTTATTAGTCCTCGCGTTCCGCCCCTATTATCAGCCGCCTTGGGAACAGATGCCAAAAATTGATCGCTTGAAATTGGAGCCGTTGTCACACGACGCCACGGTGCAGCTTTTGTCGGATCGCCTGGGCGTGACGGACCTGGGCTCTGAACTGGTGCGGCTCGCCGTCGAAAAAATCGAAGGTAACCCACTTTACGCTGAAGAAATTGCAAAATTTCTTCAGGAACGACGCGGCGAAGGATCTGGGCCCCTGCTAGACAACGCCGATCTCGTTCTACCGGCAAACCTGCAGAACCTGGTCATGGACAGGTTTGATCGCCTGTCGCGCGACACCCGCACGATGCTGCAGGCAGCGTCCGTGGCCGGGCGCAAGTTTTCCAGCCAGATGGTCCGCGATTTGGTCGGCCTTACGTCCGACGTCAATGAGTTGTTGGGCGATGCGGTCCGCCAGGAACTGGTGTTGCCTATTCAGGATCGCGATGCTGACTATTCGTTCAAACACGCGCTGGTACAGGATGCGATTTACGACACATTGATGGCCGCGCAACGCAGGCGGCTGCATGCCGATGTGGCACTGGCGATCGAACGCGCCAATGTCGGGCGGACAGAGGATGTAGCCGACACGCTGGCCTATCATTTCGAATTGTCCTCGCTGCATGAAAAAGCAGTGCGATATCTTGCCATCGCCGGCCAGCGGAGCCTGAACATCTTCTCGCTGAAAGTCGCAAATGACAGCTTTGAACGCGCAATCGACATCATCGACACGCGAAATGTTAATGTGGATGACGAAACCTACGCGTCCATTTTGAAAAACTGGCTGGAAACGCGTCAATGGACCGCCGATTTCGGGGGAACAGCAACTCTGTTTGAGCCAAAGCTCGACGCGATAAAAACGCTCAAGAACACCCGCTACTACCCTCATATCCTTGGCCTTTTGGGCACAGCCTACGTTCAGCTTTTGCGGTTTGAGGAAGCAGAAAGCATTCTGGACGAGGCTATGTCAGTGGCCGAGTCACGCAACGATGTCGAAGCGATTGCAGATGCCTCCATCGGGCTGATGGGAATGCACTGCGTACGCTGGCGTCCGGGATCATCGCAGAACGTCAAGGCGCTGGCCGACCGAATTCTCGCAACGGACCTGAACGACAACCTCTATTACCGAACCTACTGCCGATTTTTCGTCACTTGGGCTGCGGCCATTCGCGGTGATTTCGACCTGTCTCTGGCGCAAGGACGCGAGACGGCCGCCATGGGGCGACGGGAAAACTATCCCGGAGCGGTTGGGTTCGGGCTGACTGCGGTGGCCTACAACGAGACATTCCTTGAAAACTACGACGCCGCGATTGCAACTGCGGCCGAAGGATCGCGACTGTCGGGTGGCTATGTCGACAAGCTGATTTGCGACGGGATCATGGGGCTTGCAATGGCGCTGTCCGGTGATGGCAAGGGGGGTTACGAAACGCTGCGCCGCATTCGCGATGAATTGGAAGAAAAACAGTATCTGTCCATGTTCAACATCGTCGACATGCCGATGGGTGTTGCAATGGCGCTGATGGGTGATCTGTCCGATGGTACGAAATGGATCGAGGAGTCTGCCGAACGCTACATGGCATCGGGAAATGCCCACGGTGGCGGCATGGCCTACAACGCGTTGGGCGAAGTCTATCTTCAGATGGCGACCAGCAAGGAAAAACCGACGTTGTCAGTTGTCCGCAAGAACCTGATATTCCTGATACGGACTGTCCCTTTTGCGAAATCCAAGGCGCTGAAATGCTTTGAGAAGGCGGCCGAAATTGGCTTGAAAGGCAATATGTACGGTCTCGCTGCCATGGCTCTGTTGAACAAAGCGTCGGCACTCAAAGCATCCGGAAAACCCAAACCCGCGCAGGAGGCGCTGGATCAGGCGCGTGACGTTATGCAGAATATCCAATGGCAGGCCATGTCAGCGAAAATCGATACAGCCATGGCCGAGTTGACCTGAGTCAGCCATTCACAACGCACCGCAAGCCATTGATTTTATGAATCAAGCGTTGATGTTGGCATCCAGTCTGCTGGGCAATATGCGCCATGTTTCATGTGGCAACTCTTTCAGTTGCAACTCCAAGGCGCGCAACTCCTGCTCGAACTGCCAGAACAGAGCTATCCCTTTTTGATCTACGGCCAGATACGAGAAATCCTGCATCAGCCTGACCCGGTTCACATTGAGGTTGAAATTGCCGTTTATCACCTTTTGAAACACGTCCAGCGGCATTCGCTTGCCGTCCTTGCGGACCTGAACGGGGTTTCGATCCATCCAGAGCTGATAATCCCACAGGTATGCGCCCAATGCCTCATGTTGCACCGAAGCCATATGGATAAAACCACCCAACAGTCGCGCGAGACCCGCCCGTGTGACATCGGGGCCCAGAATGCGGTCTACCCCATTGGGCATCATCCGGTTCAGTGCGGAAATCCATGCCATCACTTGCGGATCGGCCTTCAACGCCGCATCGCTGTCGTAATAGGCCATGACATAGCGCAGGGCATGGGCGTGCATAACATCAAAAAGCGCCTCGACATTGTCCTGCACCGGCGTGTCGAATTCATCTTTCGGCAGGTTCCGGTCCACCCAATCCAATTCGGGCACAATCACTGAAGACCGATAACTGTGGTAGGTATCAGAGTAGAGCTTCCAAAGCCCCTGATGGGTAAAGGAGAACATCGTTTCAAATGAGCCACCTTTCACCAGTTGCAACCGCGTCACAAGGTAGTTGCTGTTTTGCGTGGCATACATGTGCGGCCAGATCAGGCGACAAATGGCATGGTCGTGATCCAGTTCGTTGCGCGTGGCTATGGCGAGCGGCCCGCCACATGCCAGGTGCACAAAGTTGAAATGTTGAACCAGCGAAATCTGGTTAGACGCAGAGGCCAGCGCGATCGATCTCGCAAGCGGCCACTGATCATCCTCTGGGCGAATGTCCCCCAGTTCACACTCAATAAGCGTGGCCACCAGTTTGCGGTCGCGTACCTCAAACAGAACACGACACCCCAAATGATAGAGCCCGTCATGGACTTCGTGCCCTTCCAGATCGCGAAAGTCCCAATGGTATATGCCGTCCGCATCGCACTCAAGAAAACAGGCGTATGGGCTGGCGACCGCGAGCCGCCCAAGATCCATTGCATCCGGCCCATCGAATTCCGCCGGCATCTCTGGCGCAGGCAAAAGAGATCGATAGCGTTTGGAGTAACCATCAAGCATGGCCTTGTGAATGTCCGCGTCAATCTCCGGAAGGCCCGCCTGCATGGGACCAAACACTCTGAACAGAAACAGCCGGAAGCGGAAAACAATATTCATGATGCGATCGAACTCGTCGCGTGGAATATCATCAGCCATCAGGACGTTGTCGATCTTGATGTCCGGAATACAGCGCGAAATCGGTATGGCATTCAGCCTCCACCTCCTCTTGGGGGGCAAGGGAATCGGTGATACTTTTTTCTTGCTGAAAATGAGGATTGAAATCGTATCCCAAACCCAGCGACGTATTTTCCAGACGATCATTTTCATGGTGCCACCTTGCTGAAGGACGCATCGGATTCAGCGCCCGGGCGCGGCTCCCAAGCGAGCGAAAAATACTCCCCACGATCACGTGCCCAAGGGTCGAACGTGTTGATCACAGGTGCCAACTGATCGCGCAGACCTGGCAAATTCCGCATCATCACACGCTTGAGCGGCATGACCTCCTGACGGTGACCGTTGACCTTGCCTGCCTCCATAACTTTGACCGGACCATTGTTGTGGACCCAACGCAGCCCGAACGTCGAATAAAATTCGGGCCTAAAACTGGAGGTAAAGAAACGGTCGCTGAACAGCCTGCGCGAAGCATTGATGATAAATATCTGGAACTGCGTTTCCGAAATGGCAAATCCATGCGGACGTGTGGTTTCCGCCAGATACCCCACGATCGTATCCAGGTCTTCGACGTTGTCCACTTCGGTTTTATCGGGATGCCCCAGGCAATCATTGGGAAACTTGGTGCCGACTTCGCCCTCCAGCGTCGCGGCGTCGGGTGATTTTTGTGCCGTCGAGATGATCTTGGACTCATCACAGATGTGGGTGCCGTAAATCTTTCTAAGCTGCCTGACCAGATCCTCTTGGTTTTTAAGTTTTTTTGCGCGCACCTTGCGCTCTTCATCGGAAAAATCGCCTTTCTGCTTCAAACTTTGATCAATGAAATCATCAAAGCTGCTAAGTTGCTTCAGGCCGATCTGACGGCGGAATTCATTGAAACGCGGCACGCCGCGTTCCCGGTCTCGGATGATATCAAGCGCTACGACGTCAAGAACCTTACCCGGATCATCCTCCCTGTAAGGCATTTCCAGACTTTGCAAAAACTGCGGGTGATTTTGCAGTGAAAGCAATCCAAGCCGTTGACGCCCCAGGCTCAACGCCAGTTGGTCCATGCCAACCTCGTGCATCACAGACGTCGCTTTGCGCCGGAAGGTCTCTACCACCGGCAGTTTCGCAACGATGTCATTCGGCTTTTCCGGATCGCGCAGTTCAATCAGGTCGGGCACCAAAGGATGCAGGCGATAAACGCTGACAAACTCCTCCGGAAAATTGAAGGGCGATCCGAAATGATTGACGCCACCGTTCACGTCATCAAGGTTTGCGATGCTGTAGCCATCCTTATGCGCGCCCACCCCTGTAATGCCCGCGCCCGAGGTAAAGACCGAAAACATCTCGTTCGCGCGCGTCACATTCGTAGAGTTGTGCACCTCATCAATAGTCTTGCGCAAAGCCCGTTCGATCCGCGGTTCGTCGTGGAACAGCCCTTGCCAGTTTGAGAACATCGCGGTGCGCAACGGCTCGTCGTACAAAAGTTGCGGTGTCCATTCTATCGTGTGAATTTTGGCAATCGTCGCGGCCACCAC
>Ga0102812_10003653_pt1 | contig 10035 bp, 13 predicted proteins | sample ColrivemetaGS713_FD_79334 | JGI IMG/M metagenome (GOLD analysis project Ga0102812, IMG submission 79334) | Estuarine microbial communities from the Columbia River estuary - Flood tide ETM metaG S.713 | ecosystem: Environmental > Aquatic > Marine > Intertidal zone > Estuary | place: USA...
CGAATCACGCGGGCAGGCAAATTGATCCTTACAAAATGACCGATGCACAGCAAAACCGTGGTGGTGCGCCTGTAGGTTTCATCACCGAACTCGGAAGCATAGAGGCCGCATCGGTGATCTATCTGATGCTGTTGTGTGATGGACCTGAATCCCAGTCGCTGGTTCGGAATGACTTCGCCAGCGGATTAGGTCCTGATCAAGGGCGTAAGGCTGTACAGTCTTTTGAGGAACTCTGCACACTTTGCGCACGTCACGGATGCAGGCCGCTGATGCGCCATTTGGTTCAGTGTAAATGCATCGGCGCGGACGAATCCTGTTTCGCCAATTTCATCGCAACAGCGGTGGACGGTGAACGCGAAGATGTGTTGCTCATCGCGACACTTCTTGTGCGCCCAGACGTGGCACCGCTGATCGCATCCCTTGCAACCAACTTCGGCCTTGCTCTCAAGCGGATGCACCTCGCATCACCACGGGAAATGACCACATCAGCCCCTTCAACACAGACACTTCACTAATAGGAAAACCACATGAAACGATCATCTTCTCATTGGTTTGACAGCGCCCAGCCGTACCGTGCACCGCATCAAAAGGCCCGACACATGACCGTAACCTGCAAACATCAGAATCACTCAAATTAACCCTTGCGTAAAAGGAGTCGTCGACACATGACAGCACCATTTTCTTTATTGTAGCTAAGGTATGCTGTCTTGAAAAATGGTCTAAACTGAACGATATTTTATGACTATTGCATTTTGTTACATTATAAAATAACAATATTCACAATTGATCAGGAGAAGGCTAATGCGAAAGCAAGCAGCAGTACGGCAATCCGACGTTTTGAGCGTATTGAATGGACATGAGAGGCCCATGACAGCCTATGCAATTCTCGATCAAATGAAGCTAGGTGAGCCTGATCTTGCAGCCCCGACTGTTTACCGCGCCCTTACTGCGCTGACGGATCAGGGGCGGGCACACAAGCTCGAGTCGATTAAGGCGTTTGTTCCGTGTCGATGCAATCATAATGCTGCCGTGCCTGTGTTGGAAATCTGCGATGATTGCGGAACCGTCGAGGAACATGACGGCACCCGTTTGCTCGCAGAACTTTCTGCAATTTCCGCACAGTCTTCATTTAATGCAACACGTCACATCGTTGAAGTTCATGGACGATGCCGCTGCTGCACATCGTAATTTTTCTTCCCCCATTCAACAGGATCGCCCTTATGAAACTCTTCCCCTTGTTTGCCCTTACTGCTGTTGTAGTCACGCCTGCTTTCGCCGAAGAAGCCCGTCAGCTTAATGCGCATGAACATGGCGTCGGACAGCTAGATATCGCTTTTGATGGCGACCAGATCGCAATGGAGTTGCATGCGCCCGGTGCCGATATTGTTGGTTTTGAATACGGTGCAGAAAGTGCTGAGGATCGCGCAGCCGTTGATGCCGCGGTTGCCGCGCTGGCGAAACCTTTGGACTTATTTGTTTTAACCGAAGCGGCTGGCTGTAGCATTGTGAACGCAAGTGCCGGATTGGAGAGCGAAGAGGAACATGACGCGCACGACGACGATCATGATGATGACCATGCGGCTAACGAAGGTAGTCATGATGACCACGCCGACGAAGGCCATGAAAATGAAGCAGATGAAGCAGACCACACAGAATTCCATGCTGAGTATCTGTTAACCTGCGCCGACCCATCCGCTGTGACAGACATCACGTTTGCTTACTTTGATGCGTTCCCGAATGCGTTGGAAGTTGAGGTGCAAGTCATCTCAGACACGGGTGCGACGTCGTTTGAGGTGGAGCGTGATGCGCCAACCCTCGATCTGCGTGGCCTGTTTTAGAGTGGTCGTATCCAGTGCCTGACGTTGCTCCGATCCTGCAACTTGATGATGTGAGATACCGCTGGCCGGGTCGCACACCATTCGGGTTGCATGTCCCCACCTTGACGTTGGCGCGATCCGAGACTGTTCTACTGCTCGGAGAAAGTGGTTCTGGCAAATCAACGTTACTATCTTTGATTTGCGGTACGATCATCGCGCAATCAGGTAGCGTGTCTGTTGCAGGACACAGCATTGCTTCGCTGTCAGCAGGTAAGCGGGACCGGTTCCGCGCGGAACAAATCGGACTGATTTTTCAACAATTCAACCTGCTGCCGTTTGCCAGTGTGCGGGACAATATCCTTTTGCCGCTCCAGTTTGCACCAGAGCGGCGCAGTCGCATTTTGAATTTGAACGCTGAGGCCAAAAGGCGTTGTCGTGATCTGAGATTGCCTGATGATGTTATGACGGCTCAGGCTGGGACATTAAGCGTTGGACAGCAACAGCGGGTGGCGGCGGCGCGGGCACTGATTGGCACACCGCCGTTGATTATTGCTGATGAACCGACGTCATCGTTGGACGCGGCTACGCAAGCGACATTTTTAGAATTGTTGTTCGCCCAATCCCGCGCGCACGGCACAACGCTATTGATGGTCAGCCATGACGCACGGCTATCGCCCCAGTTTGACCGGGTTATTCACATGGCCGATATTGCCCAAAATGTGAGGGATACCGCATGATACTGCGTCTCGCCTTTGGATCTCTGGTCGCACGTGCCTTGACGGTTGGCATGACCATCCTTGCGATTGCTTTATCGGTGGCGCTATTTCTGGGCGTCGAAAAAGTACGCACAGGGGCCAAAGCCAGTTTTGCAGATACGATTTCGGGAACGGATCTTATTATTGGCGCACGCTCAGGCTCGGTCCAGCTGTTGCTCTATTCAGTTTTCCGTATCGGTAACGCGACCAACAACATGACTTGGGAAAGCTACCAAGATATCTCCAGTCGCCCTGAAATTGACTGGATCGTGCCGATATCATTGGGCGACAGTCACCGTCAGTTCCGCGTCATGGGGACAACACCTGCATTCTTCGAGCGTTACAAATATCGCTCAGATCAATCGCTTGCCGTGCGCGACGGGGCAATCATGTCTGACATCTTCGATACGGTTATCGGAGCAGATGTGGCCACAACACTTGGATATGAAGTCGGAGATCCGATTGTGGTCGCACATGGTTTAGCGTCTTTCAGCGAGCATGAAAATCAACCGTTCCGTATTTCGGGAATTCTGGAAAAGACGGGAACCCCAGTTGACCGTACCGTCGTCGTCAGTCTGGAAGCCATCGAGGCTGTTCATGTTGATTGGCAAAGTGGCGCGCAAATACCCGGTCAGGCTACGCCTGCCAATGTGATCCGCCAGATGGATCTGGAACCACAAGCCGTCACCGCAGCCCTGATTGGTGTCAAAAGCCGCCTTCAGGTGTTTGGTTTGCAGCGATCCATCAATGAGTATCCACAAGAACCACTGCTTGCGATCCTACCAGGTGTTGCTTTGCAGGAGCTATGGCAGATTGTTAGCATCGCGGAGACCGCACTGATTGCCGTGTCTGCGATGGTGGTTATCACCGCATTGATCGGCATGATGGCTACGATCTTTTCCAGCTTGAACGAACGCCGCCGCGAGATGGCTATTTTTCGTGCGATGGGTGCAAGGCCACGTGTAGTGTTGGGCCTGCTCGTGCTTGAGGCCGCTTTGATGGCAGCAATTGGTGCGATCCTTGGTCTTGCGTTGCTTTATGTTGGTCTGTTCATAGGGCAACCGCTTATCGACAGCGCCTTTGGCCTGTGGCTTCCGATTGAGGCCCCAACGATGCGCGAAGTATGGGTCCTGCTAAGCGTTGTCGCCGCTAGCGCAATCGTGAGCACGGTTCCGGCATTGCGAGCCTACCGCATGTCGCTTGCGGATGGTATGATGGTAAAAACCTGAGATGAAAGGGTTAAGAGAATGAATGTATCACGCCGCCAATTGATAACTACGGCACTGACCAGCGCTGCCCTGCCACGGGCTGCCTTCGCCAGTACTGCAACCGAAATAACCTGGGATGATTTGATTCCACCCGGTGTAGCCTATCCTGAGATCATCGGAGAAGGCGAAATGGACCAGATCAATGATGTCTGGCGGCCCATATTCGACACCAATGCCACCAAATTAAATCCAACTCTCGATGGTGCTTATATCAAAATGCCGGGTTTTATAATTCCAATTGATGTATCTACCGCCGGTGTGACCAGCTTTGTGTTGGTCCCCTACGTTGGAGCCTGCCTTCACACGCCACCACCACCGCCAAACCAATTGGTATTTGTGACGAGTAAAACACCTTGGCCAAGTGAAAATCTTTGGGATGCCGTCTGGGTGACAGGACAGATGCAGCATGAAATCCAAGCCACTGAAGTCGCCGAAACTGGCTATGTTTTGACGGCTGACAAAATGGAGGTCTACGAATGGTGAAGTTGTCTTTAAATAGACGCAGATTCATAGCTAGTTTGGGTGCGTTTGCCGCAATGCCACAAGTAGCGCAAGCAGAGGATTACGTCGACCTCGAATGGACAGACTTGCTTCCAGCAGGGCAATCCGCTCCGCCACTGATGATACCAGAATTACTTCAACACAACCAAGCTCCCCTTTCGAGTCAGCAACCTTCATCCCATGGTGTACGCACTGATTGGAACGGCCAAGTCGTCCGCTTGCCTGGATTCATCCTACCGATCGATTATTCAGGAAAAGGGGTCACGGCCTTCATTCTCGTTCCATTCGTTGGCGCATGTGTTCATGTGCCACCACCACCCGCAAACCAGCTTGTGTTTGTGACGACCAACGATCCGTATGAAAGTACTGGCATATACGAGCCCGTGAATGTCATCGGAATGTTCGGAACAGCATCCATGTCAACGCAACTTGCAGATATCGCATACGCACTATCTGCGGATAAAATTGTACCCTATAAATCATAACTCAGTCTCGGCAAATATTTACGAACCTATGGCAAAACGGATGTTCTGTTAATTGCAATGAAGATCAACCGCAACTTACGTTTTCGAGGTTTAACTTGCGGCTATAAGACGTCCGATCACTAAGTGTCCTGCCCGGTGTTGTCAGACAAACTTGAACACCCGTAAAAGGCACCTCAAGTCAATCATTATGCTGCACAGAGGCACTGTCAGAGCAAACTAGCTTGAATAGGGCAGGGCGACTTTATAGCGTCCTTGGATGACAAAGCGGTCCTAAAAGCGGTCCCAAAAATAGTCCTGTGAGAAGCTATACCACTGTATTTGCTTACTTTATTGGAAATTTAAGAAAAATTTTGGTGCCCAGAAGAGGACGTCGAACTTCTAATATTTTCGTTTAATTACAGATATTTATTGTAGTTAAAAAACATTAAAGTGGTCCCGAAAGCGGTCCCAATTTATGCGTCCAGTCAGAGTGACGATTTGTGGCTTGCTCCCCAAACCGGACATTGGTGGTTTTTGCAGCGAAGGTCCGCTTCGAGCCCAGACTCCCGATTTTCTGTAGCGCAGTGAATGTCGGCTACGCAGAAATTGGAACTTCACCCAAGGTAGTCGAGAATCGGACAGTCAGGCATGTGGTCTCCACGGCAAGATGTCACCAGATGAGCCAACTCATTGTGCAATGACTGTAGCTCTCGCTGTTTCTCTTCGATCTCCACCAACCGCTTAGACGCAATGCGTTTTACTTCCGAACTGGTGCGGTCCTGATCTTGATAAAGGCTTAGAAGTTCGCGGCATGCTTCGATACCGAACCCGAACGCACGTGATCTTCGAACGAACACCAGCTTGGCAACAGCCACATCGTCATAGGTGCGGTATCCTGCATCAGATCGCGAGGGTGCGTCGACCAAGCCAATGTCAGCGTAATAGCGCACAGTTTTGACGGGGAGACCCGCAGCCTTTGATGCAGCAGAGATATTCATAGAACTTACCCTTGACCTTCTAGTTACTGGAGAGATTAAATTGATTATAAATGAATTTCAAGGATGCCATTTTTGATGCCTGCCTGCACCCACATAAGGATTTGATACATGCGCAAAGACAACGCCGCCAAAACTGCCACGCTTTACCGGATGGTGATGACCGACCACATGTGTCCATACGGGTTGAAGTCAAAAGACCTATTGATGCGCCAGGGCTTTCATGTGGAAGACCGTCACCTTACCAGCCGTGACGAGGTTGATGCGTTCAAAGTCAAGCATACCGTTAAGACGACGCCACAAACGTTCATTGGTGAAGAACGCATCGGTGGCTTCGATGATCTGAGCGCACATCTAGGAAAAACCACCAAGTCCAAGGATGCCACAACCTATAAGCCTGTCATTGCTTTGTTCGCGGTCGCTTTGTTGATGGCGATCGCTGTTACTTGGTTAGCGTTAGGTAACGCATTCACGGGTCAGACAGTGGAATGGTTCATCTCGATATCCATGGTGCTGTTGGGTCTGCAAAAACTGCAAGACGTAGAACGGTTCGCCACGATGTTCCTGAACTACGACCTGCTGGCCCAACGGTGGGTTCGCTACGGATATGTCTATCCGTTTGTTGAGACGGGTGCTGGTCTGCTTATGATGGCGGGTGTTCTCACATGGTTGTCTGCACCAGCAGCGTTGTTTATCGCCAGCATCGGCGCGATCAGTGTGTTCAAGGCGGTCTACATCGACAAACGCGAACTTAAATGCGCCTGCGTCGGTGGTGACAGTAAGGTTCCATTGGGGTTCGTGTCACTGACGGAGAACCTTATGATGGTCGGTATGGCGATCTGGATGCTCTCGAAGCTGTGATAATAAATCGCTTGACCCTCCACCTACAGGAAAGATTAATATCGCAAAAAAAGGCACAAGGGGGCAATACGTTCAATGAAATCGATTATCGCAATTGCCGCTATTCTGGTTGCGGGTGGTGTGGGCTACGCGATGTGGCCAGCATCGCCACAGAGCGCAGATTCTGAAGCCGCTATCAGTCTGGAGGGCGGGGTTCTTGCAGATGTGCTGTTGCCCGAAGCCCTGTCGCAGAACGCCCAGATCGGACAACTCGGTTTTGAAGCCAAATGCGCGGCTTGCCACGGACTGAATGCGGCGGGCCAAGATGGTGTCGCACCGCCACTGGTCCACATCATTTATGAGCCGAGCCACCACGGCGACGAAGCGTTCCAACGGGCTGCTGCTATGGGCGTTCGGGGACATCACTGGCCGTTTGGTGATATGCCTGCGGTTGAGGGCGTAACACGGGGTGATGTCACCATGATCATCGCCTACATTCGAGAATTGCAACGTGCCAACGGAATCAATTGATCTCCAACAACAAGACTGGAAAAAACGATGAAGACTTTTCTACTCGCAGGCATGATCGGAATTTGGGCAACAGGTGCGATGGCACACTCGCCCCTCGATGCGACGACGCCAGCCAATGAGGCGACAGTCAATGAGATGCCGACTGAAGTTTTGATGGATTTCAAAGGCGACATCCGTCTAACACGGGTCGCGATCACTCATGCCGACACACACAGCATGGATATGGACCTTGGGGATCAAAAAGCCTTCACGCAGGAGTTTGCGTTGCCCATGCACGACATGGGTGCGGGTGTGTACGTCGTTGAATGGCGCGGACTAGGCTCTGATGGTCACGCGCTGAACGGCACCTTCAGTTTCACTGTAGAATAACGATGCCTGATGCGCTCGGGCTGGCGGCCATCATCACAAAGTTTGCGCTCTATCTTGGTGTGATGACTGCGGCTGGCACGGTCATCGCCACGTTGATGTTTCGGCTGGACCGCACTCGTGGTTTGGCCGTGGCATTCGCCGTTTTGGGGTTGGTGGCAACCATCCTAGCCTTTTCACTGCGCGGTGCCAATCTGACGGGGGATGTCAGCGGCATGACCGATCCTGAGATGCTTGGCCTGCTTTGGACCACACCTGTAGGTACTGCTTTGCTGTTACGTTTGGTGGGTCTTGGTCTTTTGATCGCTGGCCTGTTCTTAGGCCGTTTTGGAATTTGGGTCTCGGTGTTGGGTGGGATCATTGCGATCTGGTCCTTTGATCACGTCGGACATGTCTCTGGCCGTGAAATTGCACTGCTCGACATCGCATTGACGTTGCATTTGCTGGCTGTTTCCCTCTGGATCGGGGTCCTCACGCCGTTGAAACGACTAGCATCATCGTCAGCCACATATGCGGCGGTTGCGGATGTCGGGCATCGGTTTGGCGTTGTCGCCATGATTACCGTTCCTGCGTTGATTATCGCGGGTGGCTACATGGGCTATGAACTGGTCGGGTCACTCGAAGCGCTCATTACTACAGGGTACGGGCAGGCATTGATCATCAAGGTGCTGCTGGTCGGTTTGCTTCTTGGGCTGGCCGCTGCCAACAAGCTTCGGTTCATACCCGCTGTTCGTGCGGGCAATCCAGCCGCCGCAACCCATCTTTCAAAATCCATATCAGTCGAATGGCTGGTCATCCTTGCCGTGTTGGGAACGACTGCTGTTTTGACAACAAATCTGACTCTGCCAACATGAGGCTCCACATGAACAGACGACACTTCTTGGCTTCCGTCTCAGCCACAGCCATCATGCCTATGCGCACATTCGCAGCTCAAGATGCGTTGCGGTTGAAGGCCGAAATGGTGACGCAGCAAATCCTTCCTGACGGAGATGGCGCAACGTCCATGCTGGGCTTCAACGGGTCGATGCCAGGGCCAGAACTGCGTGTGCAGCGCGGCGAACGGGTGAACATCGAGGTCGAGAACGGTCTTGAGGAAGGCACCGCAGTGCATTGGCACGGCATCAGGTTGGAAAACCAGATGGACGGGGTGCCGATGTTGACGCAAGAGTTGATCCAACCTGCGGGCACCAAAACTTACAGCTTTATCCCGCCGGATGAGGGTACCTATTGGTATCACTCGCATTACATTTCTCATGAACAGGTCGCACGGGGCATGATGGGGCCGTTGATTGTTGAGGATGAAACGCCCCCTGATGTGGATCACGACATCACCGTGTTGATAGCGGATTGGCAGATGCAGGAAGATGGCAGCCTGTCCGATGAGTTTACCGACATGCACAGTATCGCCCATGGTGGTTACATGGGGAACTTCGCCCGCGCCTTCCTGTCCCAAGATCAGGTGAAGACTGGGGATCGGGTTAGGTTTCGACTGATCAACGCCGCAACCAACCGTATCTTCCCCGTAGCGGTAAGCGGCGTCGTTGGCTCAGTCGTTGCCTTGGATGGCATGGCATTACCTGTGCCTCGCCAGATGACAGACCTTGTGCTGGCCCCAGCACAACGTGCTGATCTTATCGTGGATATCACTGGCCCAGTCGGGTTCGATATGGTCACCCGTGACGGTTCATATCGTTTGGCGGACCTTGAGGTGATTGGAGCCAACACGGATCGACAAACTGGTCCGATAATGGCGTTGTCACAGCCTAATTTGCCAACTCCTGCTGAACCAACACAACATCTAACCCTGACGATGATGGGCGGCGCAATGGGTGGTCGCCATGATGGCGACAATATCTGGGCCTTCAACAACGTCTCGGACCTACAAGCCGATCCATTCGGATCATTCAAAAATGGTGAGACGGTACGGATCACATTCGCAAATGACACATCGTTCCCGCATGGCATCCACCTGCACGGTCACCACTTTTATGAAGTTGATCAAAACGGGGCCTTGGGCGACTTTCGGGACACAACTCTGGTGAACGCAGGCGATAGCCGTGACATCATCTGCGTGTTCGACAACTCTGGCCGATGGTTATTGCACTGTCATATGCTCAGCCACGCTGTTGGCGGGATGCGCACATGGGTGAACGTAGCATGAAGTGGCTTTTACCCGTCTTGCTGTCGCTGGCCTCCACAGCCGCTGCTGATCACAACTGGGAACATCGCGACATCGTTGCTGGTCAAAGTTTGTACGCAGACAACTGCGCATCGTGCCACGGTGCCAACCTTGAGGGACAGCCGAACTGGCAATCCCCGAACGCCGATGGTGTGCTTCCAGCCCCGCCGCATGATCGGACGGGTCACACATGGCATCACGATGATGAACTGCTATTCGAATACACCAAGTTGGGTGGCGCTGCTGCATTAGAGGTCAGAGGTGTCACTGGGTTCAACAGCGGGATGCCTGCCTTCAACGAGACACTCACCGATGATGA
>Ga0102812_10003654_pt1 | contig 10034 bp, 10 predicted proteins | sample ColrivemetaGS713_FD_79334 | JGI IMG/M metagenome (GOLD analysis project Ga0102812, IMG submission 79334) | Estuarine microbial communities from the Columbia River estuary - Flood tide ETM metaG S.713 | ecosystem: Environmental > Aquatic > Marine > Intertidal zone > Estuary | place: USA...
AATTATTAAATCATCAAAATGGATTAGAGCTAAACATTCTGGTATGTATCGCTCTTATATTAGTGTTGGTCAAAAAGTTGAAAAAGGTGTAAAATTAGGTAGTATTTCAGATCCTTTTGGAGAATTTGAAAGTAGTTTTAAAAACCCACAAGAAGGGTATGTTTTAAATTCAAATCATGCACCAGTTGTAAACCAAGGTGATGCATTATTGCACATTGGTTTTGAATAGATTAATTGTTAAAAGTAGCCAACATATCATTTGGTTATACTTCAAAAGAAGTATTAAAAAACATTAGTTTTATTGCTAATAAAGGTGATTATATTGCTGTTGTTGGTGAAAGCGGTTGCGGAAAAAGTACGTTACTAGAAATTATTTACGGATTACTGCATATTGAAAAAGGCACGGTTTTTTGGAATGATGAAAAACTATTAGGACCTAATTTTTATTTAATTCCTGGGGAAGATTTTATGAAATATTTGCCGCAGGATTTCGATTTAATGCCATACATAACCGTTGAAGAAAATATTGGTAAAAATATTTCAAGTCAAGACCCTAGTAAACAACAACGAATAGAAGAATTATTAGAAGTTGTTGATATGTCTGAGTTTTTAAAAACAAAGGTTAAAAACCTAAGTGGAGGTCAAAAACAACGTGTTGCTATAGCAAAAGTTTTGGCAGATGAACCAGAAGTTTTATTGTTGGACGAACCTTTTAGCCATATAGATAATTTTAGAAAAAATCATTTAAGAAGAAGTATTTTTAAATATCTAAAATTAAAAAATATCTTATGTATTGTAGCAACACATGATACAACTGATGCACTCTCTTTTGCTGATGAAATATTAGTAATTAGAGATGGAAAATTAGTGGCTAAAAATACTCCAGAAACGTTATATAACAATCCTAAAAGTAAATATGTAGCTTCTTTTTTTAATGAAATAAATGAAATTCCATTAAGTTCAATAGGTTCTAAAAAAACATCAGAAGAAACAGTTTTATTCTATCCAAATCAGTTAATAATAGTTGAAAACTCAAATTTAAAAGCAACAGTTATAAATTCATATTTTAAAGGAAGTTATTATTTAATTGAAGTCGATTTAAAAGGTGAAATTATATTTTTTGAACATTTTAAAAAACTACTAATTGGTTCAAAAATTTACCTAAAACTAATTAAATTGTAATTTTTTAAAGTGCTTATATTTTATTAAATTATACCACTGAATTCTTGTAAAAAATTGAAAGTAATTTACAATTATAATACGTTATTTATCAGTAGTTAACTCAACTAAATTGATCTTTTTTTAGTAATAAAATGCTGAAATTACAAACTCTAATTAAAGTTCGCAGCGTTTTACAAAAAAGGTAGTGTTAGTTTTAAACATTTTTATTTAATAAATACAATCTAAAAAATGAAAATAGCCTTTATTGGATTAGGAATAATGGGAAGCAATATGGCTTCTAATTTAGCCAAAAACAACTTAAATTTAACGGTTTATAATAGAACTCCAAAGATTTTAGAAACTATTGAGAATTCAAATATATCTTATGCAGGTTCGATTAAAAATGCTGTAAAAGATGCCGATATTGTTTTTAGTATGTTATCCACACCTCAAGTAGTTGAAGAAGTATTTTTTGGTACAGAAGGGGCGCTTAACTCAATGAAAAAAAATTCAATTTGGGCTGATTGCACCACCGTAAATCCATCATTTAGCAAAAGAGCCTTTGAAGAAGCTTCAAAATATGCTATTAGATTTTTAGACACTCCAGTTTCAGGCTCAAAAATTCCTGCGGAAAAAGCTGAATTGATTTTCCTTGTTGGCGGAAAAGAAGAAACCCTTATTGAAATTCAGCCATATTTAAAAATAATGGGGAACAAAGTATTGCACATTGGTGATATTGGTAAAGGAGCATCGTTTAAAATGCTTGTTAATATGATGCTTGCTCAGTCTATGCTTGTTTTCTCAGAAGCTATATTATTAGGTGAAAAAATGGGAATTTCTAAAGATTTTCTTTTGGATACAGTTCCTAATTTAATAGTTTCAGCCCCTTTCACAAAATTAAAAGCTGAATCGATTAAAAGTAATAATTATGATGTTCAATTTCCATTAGAATGGATGCATAAAGATTTACATCTAGCTGCAATTACTGCTTTTGAACACAATCAACCATTATTTTTGGCAAATTTAACTAAAGAGCTATATGCCGGTGCTAGCCAAAGCGGAATGGGACGAGATGATATGTCTGCGATTTATAAATTTTTAGAACAAAAAAAATAACGATTTTTTAAGTTTTATCAATAAATTAAAATTTTCGCTCTAAATTAAAACTTAAATTCCAGTAGAACCAAAACCACCAGCACCACGTTCAGTTTCACTTAAAACTTCAACAGCTTCCCAATCTGCACGTTCGTGTTTTGCAATTACTAATTGTGCAATGCGTTCACCATCATTTATTACAAAATCATCATTAGATAAATTCACTAAAATAACTCCAATTTCACCTCTATAATCTGCATCAACAGTACCAGGTGCATTCAAAACTGTAATTCCTTTTTTCGCAGCTAAACCACTTCTTGGGCGAACTTGCGCTTCAGTTCCAACGGGTAAAGCAATAAATAAACCTGTTTTAATAATAGCTCTTTCTAGAGGTTTTAGGGTTATTGCTTCTGAAATATTTGCTCTTAAATCCATACCAGCTGAAGCAATAGTTTCATAACTTGGTAATTCGTGTCTAGATTTGTTGATGATTTGAATTTTCATGATTACTTATTTTTTTCTATGAATTCTTTAAGGTTTTGTTTTATAAAATAATTCCATCCACTAAGACAACTTTCTGGCTCAAACTCAGGAATATTCGTTGGAAATGATTCCGTAACTATTGCTTTAACTCTAAGGACTGTTAGTTTATTTTCTTCAAACAATTCAAAATGTACAAATGAATTTCCAGTATATTCACCATACTTCCAATTATAAACAATTTTTTTGAAAGGGTCTACTTCGGTGATTTCCCATAAATGTAAAAAATTTCGTTCTTCAGATTTTACATTAAAACGCGTTTTAAATCCAACTTTGGGTTTAAAATCTTCAATATTATTAAAAAACCATTGTCTCATTAAATCAACTTTTGTAATTGCATTCCAAATAGTTTTGGTGGAAGTTTTAAAAGTTTGTTCAACAATAATAGGTTCGTTAATACTCAAAATTAATTGTTTATGTTAAATAACCAAGTTACTACTTCTAAAAATTCAATCCTCCAAAAAGCTTCATTATGTTTTCCTTCAGGATTAATTTTTAATGTTAAATTTTGTTGTTTAAAACCAGTAGTTAAAAGTAAATCTTTAAATTTTTTTGTTTCGGATTCCATATTTTCCCCTTCTTTTCCACCAACTAATAAGTACATTTTTTGACATTTTAAATCCCCATTTAATTGAGTGAACTTTTCTACTTCGTTTGAAAACCAAAATGATGTTGATAAAGCTCCAATTTTACCAAATGTTTTAGGATATTTTAGTCCGCCATAATATGAAATTAAACCACCTAAAGAACTTCCAATTAAAGCTGTATGTTTTGCTTGTTTTTTTGTTCTGTAATTAGCATCAATAAATGGTTTTAAAGTGTTCTTTAAAAAATCGATATAAATTGCCCCTTTACCACCACCATATTTTTCGTGTTGCCAAGGCGTGTATTCGTTAATGCGTTCTTCACCTCCGTTTTCAACTGCAACTACTATAAATCCTTTTTTAGTTGTTTTATGCAATTCATTTAAAGTTTCATCAACTCCCCATTCTCCAACAAAAGATGTTGCATCGTCAAACACATTTTGAGCATCGTGCATATAAATAACAGGATATTTTTTTGAAGTATTATTATAATTTGGTGGTAAATACACCCAAATTTTATGACTGATAGCATTTAAATTTTCAATAACAAATTCCTTTTTTAAAATTGAAACATTCTCTGCTGCTGTTGATTTTTTATCGTAAGAACTTTGTCCGAAAATTATAGAAGTAGAAAGGGAAATTATATTAAAAAGAATTAGAATTTTTTTCATAATTATTTCCGTTTTAAAATTGTAATTAGTTCCTTTCTTTCATTCCAGTAAATGAGTAATCCAAATAAAAGTACCAATGCTATGGACACGAAATAATTCTCTCTAAAATGATTAAAAGAGATATAAGATATTGCAATGGAAACTATTAAATAACTTCCAGATTTTTTTAGATTATATGGTACAGGATAATATTTTTTTCCAATAAAATAGGAGAGGAGCATCATAGTTCCGTATGCCAATAGTGTTGCCCAAGCTGAAGCTATAAATCCAACTTTTGGAATCATTACAACGTTTACAATTATGGTTATTATTGCTCCAATAATTGAGAATAACATAGCAAAACGTGTTTTATCAGTTAATTTATACCAAATAGCTAAATTGTGGTAAACACCAAGAAATAGATTTGCTAAAAGTACAATTGGTACAATTATAATAGCGTCCCAATAGGCTTCATTAATAAATGGACGTTTTAAAACATCAATAAAAACTACAATTCCAACAAAAACCAAAGCCCCAACTATAATAAAATAGTTCAGAATTTTAGCATAGATTTCTTTAGCATTTTTTTTATCTGAATGGTTAAAAAAGAAAGGTTCGGCGCCTAATCTAAATGCCATAATGTATAGATTCATAAAAATTGCCAACTTATAACAAGCCGAATAAATACCCATAGCATTTTTATCAATCATTTTACCAATTAATATTTTGTCTAAATTTTCATTAATAACATAAGCAACACCCGCAATAGCAATTGGCCAACCATAAGAAAGCATTTTTTTAAATAGTACCTTGTTAAAACTCCATTTGAATTTTAATAAGTATGGAAGCAATAAAATAAATGAAAAGGTACTTCCAATTATATTTGCAATAAATATAAAATTAACTTTTGCCGTACTATTTGAAAGTTCAGTTAAAAAGTGAGGAATACTGTTTCCATTTGCTAGTGATTCAGGAATAAATTTTAAAAACACAAGGTTAATAGCTACAATAATTGCAACATTAATTAACTTAATTGCAGTATACCTTAAAGGCCTGTTTGAAGCTCTTAAATAAGCAAATGGAATTACCATAAGTGTATCAATTGCTATAATTCCAATTAGTAACTTTAACTGTAATGGATTGTTTTTAAAATCGAAAATGGAAGTAAAAAAATCTGAAAATAAAAATGCTACTATCACAAAAAGAAGTGCTGTTGCAAAAACGCTTATAAATGCAGTTGAGATTAGCGCATCCTTTTTTTCTTCCGTTTTGTAAAACCTAAAAAAAGCAGTTTCCATTCCAAAAGTTAAAAGTACAGCTAACAAGGCAATCCAAATGTAAAAATTTGTATTTTCTGCGTAATTATTTGTTGGTAAAGCATCTGTATGAATACGCACTAATAAAAAGTTGATTATACGTGGTAAAACAGCAGCAATTCCGTAAATTATGGTGTCTTTAAAAAATCGTTTAAGTGCGCTCAAATTGGGTTTTTAATGTAAAAATATAAAAGTACAAAAGTATCACTTCATTTCAATAAAATAATTTTTAAGTTTAGTTTAAAAACAAATGAATTTAGATTTTAAAAAACATATAGAAAACGAAATTAATAATAAATTAAACAGAAAATTAGTTTTTAAATGGCAATCTATACGTGGAGGTTCTATAAATAGTACTTATAAAATATCCGCAGAAATGTTTAACTTTTTTATAAAAACAAACGATACTTCAGTTTTTGAAAATGGATTTAAAGAAGAGGTTTTAGGGTTGCAATTTTTAAAAAATCACGGTTCAATTACTCCAAAAATAATTATTGAAGGGGTTTTTAATAAAAAAATATATCTTGTTTTAAGTTGGATTGATAGTGCTTTTGAAACTGATAAATTTTGGCAAAATTTTGCCATACAATTAGCTAATTTGCACCAAAATAAAAGTGAAAAATTCGGATTAATCTATTCTAATTTTATGGGACAATTAATTCAAAAGAACACATTTTTCAATGATTTTTCAACCTTTTTTATTGAAAACAGATTAAAACCTCAAATTAAATTGGCTTTGAATAAAGGTTTGCTTGAATCTAAAGAATTAAAACAATTTGAAAATTTATATAAAAAAATAGACACTCTTATTCCAAAGGAAAAACCTTGTGCTGTGCATGGTGATTTATGGAGTGGAAATTATATTTCAGCTTCAAATAATAAAGCTGTTTTTATTGATCCAGCAGTGTATTATGGACATAGAGAAATTGATCTAGCAATGAGTTTACTATTTGGAGGTTTTTCAAAAGAATTTTATAAAACATATACAGAAGTTTATCCATTAGAAAAAGACTTTAAGTTTAGAAAAGATATTTACAATTTATACCCTCTGTTAATACATTTAAACTTATTTGGAAAATCATATTTAAGAAGTGTAAAAACCATTGTTTCTAAGTTTTAAGAGTACAATTCATTAAGTTTTTTTACTTTTGGTATAACTAAATCTTAATAAATGAGTAAAAACCCTAAAATTGCCGTTTTGGGCGGTGGAAGTTGGGCAACAGCCATAGTTAAAATGCTTTGTGAAAATTTAGAGCAAGTTGGCTGGTATATGCGTAATCAGAGCGTAGTAGATTATATTAAAGAAAACGAACACAATCCAAATTATATTAGTTCTGCAGAGTTTAATGTAAACCAATTGTTCTTATCGAGTGATATTAATGAAATGGTGAAGTATGCAGATATTTTAATTTTTGCGATTCCTTCGGCGTTTGTAAAAGCAGAACTTGATAAAATAAACCTCGATTTATCATCAAAAATTGTGGTTTCAGCAATTAAAGGAATTATCCCAGAAAGTGGATTAATTGTTGGAGAGCATTTTAATAAAAAATTAGATATTCCAATAGAAAACATTGTTGTAATTACCGGGCCTTGCCATGCAGAAGAAGTTGCCATGGAGCGTTTATCTTATTTAACTATTGCTTGTCAAGATGAAGAAAAAGCCAAAATTTTAAGCAATTATCTTTCAAGCAATTATATTAAAACTAAAATTTCAGATGATATTATAGGAACCGAATATGCTGCTATGCTTAAAAATATATACGCTATTGCGGCTGGTATTGCACACGGTTTGGGTTATGGAGATAATTTTCAGTCAGTTTTAATGTCAAATTCAATTAGAGAAATGAAACGTTTCATTAAGAGAATGCATAAAATGAAGCGTAATATTAATAATTCAGCTTATTTAGGTGATTTATTGGTTACGGGGTATTCTATTTTTAGTAGAAATAGAATGTTTGGAAATATGATTGGAAAAGGATACACTGTTAAAAGTGCAATGATGGAAATGAGTATGATCGCCGAAGGTTATTACGCTGCAAAAAGTGCGTATTTATTAAATGAAAAAAACAATGTAAATACACCAATTATTAATGCTGTTTACCAAATTTTATATGAAAATAAAAATCCGAAAATAGTATTTAAAAATTTAACAGAACATATAGATTAGTAGGTATTTATCATAAAAAAGTTCTAATAATTTTTAAAAAAACTGTTAGAAACAACGAAATAATATTAACTTAGCGCTTTAATTTATTTTTTAACAATGAAAAAAGGTACAGTAAAATTTTTTAACGAATCTAAAGGTTTTGGATTTGTAACAGAGGCAGGTTCTAAAACAGATTATTTTGTTCACATTTCTGGATTGATTGATGAAATCAGAGAAGGTGATGAAGTAGAATTTGAACTTAAAGAAGGTAAAAAAGGTTTAAATGCAGTTAACGTTAAAGTTATCTAAGAACATTTAATTTCTTTTAGAAAAAATTAAAGCCCATTCAATTTGAATGGGCTTTTTTTGTTGATATATATCATACTAAAAAAGTTGTATTTTAAGTAATTTAGACGCTGAAATAAATGCTTTTGATAATGAGTAATCGAATTGGAATTTTATATGCAACAGTTGATGGTCAAACTTTAAAAATTTGTAATAAACTTGTAAGCATATTACAGAAAAATAATATTAATGTTGAACTTTTTTCAATAGATGATTTTAATGAAGATGTTGCAAGCTTTAATAAATTTATTATTGGCTCAAGTATTAGGTATGGAGTTCATGACGAAAAAATAATTAAGTTTATAAAAGCAAATAAATCCAAATTAGATGTTATTAAAACAGCATTTTTCTCTGTTAATCTTGTTGCTAGAAAGCCAGAAAAAAATAAACCTGACACCAATCCATATGTAATTAAATTCTTTAAAAATATTGATTGGAAACCTACAATTGTTGAAGTTTTTGCTGGAATGTTGGATTATAAAAAATATAAGACTTTCGACAGAATAATGATACAGTTCATTATGTGGATGACAAAAGGACCGACCGATAAAAATACCAAAATTGAATATACAGATTGGGATAAAGTATCAGAGTTTGGAAAACTTTTAAGTACGTTTTAATTGATTAACTTTGGAAAGTTAATTAAAAACGGCATCACATGAAAATTAGAATTGCCTTATGTTTATTCTTTTTTGTTTTTAAAATAATTGCTCAGGAAAAAATTCTGATTACTGAAAATGATGAGATAAGTTTATTTGAAACCTATTTATCATTAAATTCTGAAGGGAATATTTTTCCTGCAGTTTATGGTGAGGGACTTATTTATGCATCAAACCACAAAAGCAGTTTTTATAAACTATATTTTTCGGATTTAAAATCGAAATCTACAAAATTTAAAATTGGTTCAAAATATAATTTAGGAGCTGTAGCAACTTTTGAAAATGAAATTTACTTTACCGGAACCTCAAAAAATGCTGATTCAAAGGGAGATTATAATTTTACCATTTATAAAGGAATTTTAAGTGATTTTAAAGTTAAAGATGTTGTACAATTACAAGTTTGTAATTTAGATTTTTCATTTACTTATCCAACAATTTCAAAAGATGGTAAAACAATGGTGGTAGTTTCAAATGAAAAAGGAAGGTTGCATTTGTTGGAGTTCAAAAGAGATAAAAATAATGAATGGATAAAAGGAGAAGTAATCTTTATTTCTCAGCCAGAATTCGAAATATTAAATCCTACAATTTATGATGAAAATACAATATATTTTGCATCAAATATTTATGAAGGAAAAGTAACAGGAGTTGCTTATGATAAGGATGACAAAGGTGAAATAAAAATCACTCAAGTTTATAGAGAGCAAGGTGATTTTAATATTTATAAAATGGTTAAAAATAATAATTATTGGAGTTTACCTGTAAAAGTCGAATTTTTTAACTCTGAATTTGATGATTTAGGTGTAATTTTTATAGATAAAAAAAGTGGTTACTTAACTTCATACAGATATAGCGATTCAGACAATATTTATTACTTTGAATTAAAACAATAAACAAACAGGGGTTGGAGCTTCAAGACTATACAAAAATGATAATTCTCCAGTTTTTTTATTCACTTTGTAAACACTAATATTTTTACTTTTCTGGTTTGCAGCTAATAAAAATTTTCCATTTGGAGCTAAAGTAAAATTGCGAGGCCAATCGCCATTAACACTTATATTTTGTATTTTTTGAAGGGTACCATTTTTTTTATCTCTTTTAAAAACCACTATTGAATTTTCACCTCTGTTTGAGCCATATAAAAAACGCTCATTCTTAGATAAGTGAATATCCGCACAATAACTTTCTCCTTTAAAATCATCATCTAAAGTGCTTATATTTTGAATATTAGAATAGTTATTTTCATCTTTTTTTAGAACAGAAATACTAGAATTTAATTCATTAATAACATAAATAAATTTCCCTTTTTTTGAAATTTCAAAATGTCTAGGCCCAGCACCAGCTTCCATTTCAATATTTTCTTTTATACCATAAACTTGATCGTTTTCAACATAGTGCGCTAGAAAATCGCGACCAAGGTCTGCAACAAATAAGTTTTTTTTAAAAAATTTTGCGGAATGCGCATGAGATGTTTTGGTTTCAGTATTGTGATTTAAAACTTGAAATGCCTCACTTACAATTCCATTTTTTTCAATATTGTA
>Ga0102812_10003655_pt1 | contig 10032 bp, 6 predicted proteins | sample ColrivemetaGS713_FD_79334 | JGI IMG/M metagenome (GOLD analysis project Ga0102812, IMG submission 79334) | Estuarine microbial communities from the Columbia River estuary - Flood tide ETM metaG S.713 | ecosystem: Environmental > Aquatic > Marine > Intertidal zone > Estuary | place: USA: Columbia...
CGTAACCGCTGGCGGATCAGTTCCGCTATGGTGTTAACAACGAAGGTGAAGCTGAACAGCACCAGCGCGGCCAGGAACAGGATGCGGAAGTGCGAACTGGCGACTTCCGCCTCCGGCATCTCCGCTGCAATATTGGCAGCCAGTGTACGCATCCCCTCGAATAGGTTCATATCCATAATCGGCGTGTTACCGGTAGCCATCAGCACGATCATGGTTTCCCCAACCGCCCGGCCCATACCGATCATCACGGCTGAGAAGATTGCTGGACTCGCGGTCGGAAGTACGACTCCGACCAAGGTCTGCCAAGGCGTAGCGCCGAGCGCCAGAGAGCCATTGCTGAGCGACTGAGGCACGCTGAAGATCGCATCTTCGGTAATTGAAAAGATGGTCGGAATTACCGCAAAGCCCATCGCTATACCGACCACCAACGCATTGCGCTGATCAAAGCTGATGCCTAGGTCGTGGGTGATAAAGCTGCGCATATCACCGCCAAAAAACCAGGCCTCAATTCCCTCACCCAGGGGCAGGCAGAGCCAGCTTAGGAGCAAAATAACCGGAATTAGCAACAATGCATCCCAACCCTCAGGTACTCGCAAACGGATCGATTTGGGGAGGTTGTGCCAGAAATACGCAAACACCAGCACCCCCAAGGGCACCACCGTCAGCAGGGTAAAGACACTGGTCAACTGATCCTCAATAAAAGGTGCCAGCCAGAGCCCGGCCAGAAAACCCAGGATGACGGTCGGTAGCGCCTCCATCAGTTCGATAAAGGGTTTGATCTTGGTACGCAGCGCGGGCGCCATAAAATAGGCGGTGTAGATCGCCCCGCAGATCGCCAACGGCGTCGCTAACAGCATGGCGTAAAACGCCGCTTTCAGGGTGCCGAAAGCCAACGGCGCCAGCGAATATTTCGGCTCAAAATCATCGTTGGAGGCCGATGACTGCCACACATAATCGGGGCTCTCGTAGCCTTCGTACCAAACCTCCTGCCAGAGTGAACTCCAGGACACCTCGGGGTGTTCATTATCCACCTGCCAAAAACTGATCATCCCCGCGCCATCTTCCAGCAGTAGCGCATTAGCTCGCGGCGCCATCGCGATCTGAACCACGCCCTGATCGGTCAACTGCCGGGTCAACACCCGGTTATGAGCCGTCGAGTTGTATAGGCTGACCTCGCCATTCTGTTCGGCCACCACAAAGCCTTTACGGCGATGCTCCGTGGTCAGCGCGACCACCGCTGTCGGAGTGGAATCGCTGAAGCTACGAATCTTGGTCAATTGGTAGGCGTTGTTGGCATCACGTACTAAAAACCACTGTTGGGTCACGCCCAGGCTGTCGGATATCAACAGCGAGGTGCCGCCAAGCAGGAATTCTGCACGGCTTATTTGGCCGCTAGTAACCTTGATCGACGCATGCGTATCGGGGGTCGAGAAGTCTTGTAGATCGACCGCAGTCAGCGAGCCGCTGTTGCGGGCCACAAACAACCAGCGCGCATCGGGACTGATCAACAACTGCCGAACACCCTGGGTATCAATCTTAATCTCAGTATGTTCGCTACTGATCTCCACCTCTTCAGTGATGAAGTTGATCTCTTTTGCAAAGCGGGTAGCCATCAGCTTTCCGCTATTATCCAGCGCCACCGCCAGCAACTGCTGCTCGCTATCACGCACGGCTAACTGGCTGACCTTCCCCAGCTGCGGCGCCAGTTGCAAGCCGGCGTCAGCGTAGGGGTATTCGATATAGGGGCTGATGTGACGCACATCATTGGGATAGCTGACCCGATACTGATGTCGTGCATAGCTGAGGCTGCCGTCGGCATTCGCCAGGGCAAAGGTGCGCAGTGCTTCAGAACCCAACGCAAAGGCCACCGGCTCAGCACCTTCAGTGCCGATCGATTCCTGCTGCAATAGCGCGCCGCTGCGGGTATCGAAAAAATACGCCTTGCCTTGGGTATCGACTCGCAACCCCACCTCAGCCTGCTCTTCGGCGGTCAGATACCAGGTCGGGGCTTCTTCTCCCGGCCTTGCATAAGGCGCTACCGCCTGCCCTTGGTGCTGCCAAGGATCGATCTTGGCAGAATGGAACAGCGGCATCACTTCGTACATCAGATAGATGAAAATCAGCATAATCGCGATAATCACGCTCATGCCGCCGATACCGACCGATATTGACGCCAAACGATCCTTAAAGCTTCGGTAGCGACGCAGCCTTGTAGCGGCAGGCGTATCAAATTGAAGATCTGGAGCAGGATGAGTGGTAGTCATTAACATAGTCTCAGAGGTATTCATGACGCTTGGACCGGCCAAGTCAGACAAGCACTAAGAATAATAGCCAGAGATGACAAAATTGTTACAAGCTGTCATCTAAGTGAAATAAAGGGATATATGTAGACAGAATTCCGCGCTAAACAACCCATACCTTCCATCCCCAGACATTGCCTCTCCGGCATCCTTGCCTCTCGAGACATACCGCCCATCCCTGAACATAAAAAGGGAAGCGTCCTGCTTCCCGGGGAGATCTTCCATGATTGCAATGCGCCTCGTTCGAGGCGCGTCAGCTTGGACTGCGCAAGTGCCTACTTAGCCATCTCAATACCGAGACTAGCCAGCGTCTTCTCTACCACCTTACTAGGCAGCGGAATATAGCCATCTTTGACCACCACCTCTTGACCGGACTTAGACATCACCAGTTTGACGAATTCACGCTCCAGCGGTGCCAACGGCTTGTTCGGTGCCTTGTTGACATAGACATACAGGAATCGTGACAGCGGGTACTTACCGCTGACCGCCATCTCCGGGCTAGCTTCGATGAAATCTGCACCTGTCTTACTTAGTGGAATAGCACGAACACTGGAGGTCTTGTAACCAATACCTGAATAACCAATGCCGTTCAGTGAGGTAGAGATCGACTGTACCACCGACGCCGAACCGGGCTGCTCATTGACACTATTTTTGAAATCACCCTTACATAACCCCTTCTCTTTAAAGTAACCGTAAGTACCGGAGACCGAATTACGCCCGTAGATCTGGATATCCTGCTTACCCAAATTGCCAGCAATGCCCAAATCACCCCAAGTATTTACATCTTTGGCGGCACCGCACTTTCGGGTACTGGAGAACACCGCATCGACCTCTGCAATACTCATCCCCTTGATGGGGTTATCTTTGTGCACAAACACTGCCAGAGCATCGATCGCCACGGGAATAGCGGTCGGCTTATAACCAAACTTCTTCTCAAACGCCTCCAACTCTTTATCCTTCATCTTCCGGCTCATCGGTCCCATATTGGAGGTACCTTCGGTCAGTGCGGGAGGTGCCGTCGAAGAGCCGGCCGCCTGAATCTGAATATTGACGTTAGGGTAGTTACGCTTGAAGTCTTCAGCCCAAAGGGTCATCAGATTCGCTAAAGTGTCTGAGCCGACACTGGAGAGGTTACCTGAGACACCACTAGTCTTGGCGTAGACAGGCAGATTAGGATCCAACAGATCAGAGGCCTGAGCAATCCCCGTCAAACCGGTTGCGGTCAGCGCCAACGAGGCCAGTAGTTTTTTCGCGTTCATATAAAGCTCCTGCTTATAGGATCAGTGATTGTCGAATCAATAGCTCAATGAGTGGGGACACTATATTCGGGCTATGTGACACTTGTATGACATCGAAATAACTATCTGGGACAAGATTCTAACCCAGTCTCGACATACGACTAAAGATGTAGACCCATATCCCAAACATGCTATGATCGGCAGCTTTTAACACCAACAAACGCCTCTTAAGAAGAACAATAATGGACGAAACCGATATCCTTCTGACTCCCGAAGGGGAGCTGACCCTGCAACTCGCTGCCACCCGCCACGACACCAATATCTTTGGTGATATCTACGGTGGCTGGCTCTCCTCCCAAGTGGTCACCGCCGCCGAGATTCGAGCCGCTCAGATCGCCAAAGGCCGGATTGCCACTATCTCAATCAGCGCCATCGAATTTATGTCACCGATATTAGTCGGTACGCTATTAAGTTTTTACACCCGCATTAAAGAGACCGGCAACAGCTCGATCAGCATCCAGATCGATGTTTGGGGGCGCTGTTCAGATGGGAGTGGCTTCCGCAAAATTACCGACGCAGAAACCGTGCAGGTCGCTCTGGACAGCAACGGTCGTATCCGCCAGCTGCCTCAGTAGTTGCGTCGTAAGCTTGAGCGTTCAGGGTGTGGCTGCCTGCGTCAAGCGCAGCAGATCCTGGCGCTCCATCAGCAGCGCCGAAGCGGTCACCAAGCGAATACCCTGCTCATCCAGCAGCGGCAGCGCTAGGCGGAGATAGTCCACGGTGACGGGATAGGGGTGGCCAATAGCCACGGCACTGCCGTATCGGCGAGCGATAGCGATGGTGCGCATAAATTGCTGATGCACAAATTCGGTGGTCTGCTCATGATCGAGAAACACATCACGCTGTATACTCGGGATGCCCTGTTGTTGCGCGACCTCCATAGCGATGCTATCCGCCGTCGTGCGGCTGTCGATAAAGAACAACCCGCGCTGCCGTGCCAAGGCCATGACCCACTGCATCTGTGGCTCTAACGTGGTTAATAGACTCCCCATGTGATTGTTGAGCCCCTGCACATAGGGCACCGCATCCAAATCATCACTCAATACCCGAATAAAGTCGTCACGACTGAGATCGGTGGTCAGCGCACCGGGGCCTAGAGGCCGGTCATGGGTGTTCTCCATCGGCGCATGCAGGATCACATCTTTGCCATTGTCGAACGCGCGCCGGGCCAATTTGGCAGCGAATGGGCTGTGGGGTAGAAATGCGTAGGTCACCGGTCCCGGCAAAGCCAGCGCTGCAGAGCCCTGGGCCCAGTTATCACCCACATCATCGATGATCACGACGATAGCCGGTTGAGCCACCGCATCGCTCAACTCTGCAGCGGTTACTGGAATCGCGACCAGCGCGATTAACGCCATCAAGAAGGTGTCGATACCGCGCCAACAGACGCGGTAATCAGCGTAGCGGCTAACACTCATCCGCGGGCATTATTACTAGCAACAATAGACAGCGCTTTGAGCAGATTCAACGCCTCATTAAGCTGGTAATCCGCATTCAGAAGATCGCTGTCTGCCTGACTTCTACTCTGGGCTTTCGAGCCATCAACGGGCTTGTTGCTACCGTTATTCAGATGGCCGACTAGATCCGATTCTTTAACCCCTTTGTGGGCCTCAAGCTTGGTCAGTGTAGACTGCTCCACTCGGATATCCGGGACGATACCCTCGGCCTGAATCGAGCGACCGCTAGGGGTGAAGTAACGGGCCGTCGTGAGTTTCAGAGCGCGCTCATTGGTCAGCGGCAGTACCGTCTGCACCGACCCCTTACCAAAGCTAGGCGTCCCCATGATCACCGCACGCTTATGGTCCTGCAGTGCACCGGCAACAATCTCAGAGGCCGACGCTGAACCTGCGTTGATCAGCACCACCAAAGGCAAATTGCCACTGGCATTATTAGCGGTCGCGCTATAGCGCAGCTCTGAGTGCTCCACACGGCCTTGGGTGTAGACGATCAGCCCTGAGTCAAGGAAGGCATCACTGGTGTCCACCGCAGCATTCAGCACGCCACCCGGATTGTTGCGTAAATCCAGCACCAAGCCCTTCAACGATGCCTGTTGTTTCAAAGACTCTATCGCTTTATTCAGATCTGGGCCGGTATGCACCTGAAATTGCGAGATCCGCAGATAGCCTACACTACCGTCGATCAAACGGCTCTTGACGCTGGTGACTTTGATAATCGCCCGGGTCAAGGTCAACTCCAAAGGCTTAGACTCGCCCTCACGCACAATACTAAGCACAATATCGGTGCCCGGTTTGCCGCGCATCTGGCGAACCGCATCACTGAGTGCCATGCCACGTACCGGACTGTCATCGAGCTTGATAATCACATCACCGGCGTGGACTCCTGCACGCTGCGCCGGCGTATCATCGATCGGCGCCACGACCCGAATCAGGCCGTCCTCCATCTCGACCTCAATGCCCAGCCCACCGAATTCACCGCTGGTACTGACCTGCAGATGATGGAAGGCTTTGGGGTCGAGATAGGCAGAATGGGGGTCAAGTCCGCTCAGCATCCCCTTGATAGCGTTCTCCAACAGCACGCTGTCCTCTACCGGTTCGACGTAAGCACCCTTGATCCGCTCAAAGACCTCGGCGAAAGTGCGCAACTCTTCGAGCGGCAGCGGCGATTTGGCGTCGCTGTCAGTCGCCGCCTGAGCAATACCGCAGACACTCAAGCCCAACACGAAGCTGAGGGTCAAGCGCTTGAATGACTGTTTCATAGATCGTCCTTCGGACTTATTCAAAAACATATTAGCCCCGCTGTAGCCAAGCTGTTGGATTGATGGGCTCGCCGTTATGGCGAATCGCGAAGTAAAGCCCTGTCTGACTCTGACCGCCGCTGTCTCCGGCAGTGGCAACCGCCCCTCCGGCGGAGACCCAATCGCCCACCTGTTTTAACAGGTTTTGATTATGGCCGTACAGGCTCATATAACCATCCCCATGATCGAGGATCAGGAGCATCCCATACCCACGCATCCAATCAGCAAACACCACCCGGCCGTTATGGACTGCAGTCACCCTAGCGCCCATCTGCGCGTGGATCAACATGCCATCGCGCCGGACCCCCTGCTCGCTGGCGCTACCGAAGCGTTGCGCCAGCCGCTTTTCCGTTGTCGGCCAGGGCAACCGACCCTTGAGTTTGGCAAAAGACTGAGTAGTCACCTGTAACTCATTGAGTGCCAGCGCTTGCTGGAGTTCCTCAAACATCCGCTTGAGTCGCAATTGATCACCTTTAAGCTGCTGTAACGACTGATTCTGCTTTTGTAGCTGGTGCTCGATCGCTAACAAGGCCTGCTGACGCTGCTGGCGTGTTTGCTGCAGAGCCTCAGAGCGCAACTGTAACTGACGCTGCTCGTCATCCAGCTGCTGCCTCTGCTGTTGCAACTGTTGCTCCACCTGATCCAGACGCGTCAAGGTCTGCTCCACCTCGGCAACAGCCTCACTCCGGGCATCACTCAGGTAGCGATGGTAACGCAGCATCCGCGCCACCTGTTCGGGTTGTTGCTGATTGAGCAGCAAACGCAGCCGATCCTGCCGACCGGTTCGATAAGCGGCAGAGATCTCCTCTGCTAGCCCCTGCAACTGCAGATCTCGACGCTGCTGAAGCTGCGAGCGTTCAGCACCCAGCGTCTTAATTTTTTGCTGTTGTTGATGAATCTGGCGATGATTAGCGCTGATTTGGCGGCTTAAAGTGCCGCCCTCTTGTTCGGCCTGGCGCAGCGTTTGGGTCAGCTGCTGCTGCTCCCCCTGAGTGGAACGCAGCTTTTTCTCCAAAGCCCCGATCGTAGACTGCAGCTTCTTGAGTTGGCGTTCTGTCTGCTGCGGGCTAGAAGCAGCCTGCGATACAGACACCGAGAACCACAGGGTTCCGAGCAGCACGCCCCAGAGTGCCGCCCAAGCCACCCTCCGAGACCGACGCAGACCCGCAGTACCAATCACTCGAGCAGCAGCGATCGGCCGCTCATCTCAACGGGCGCCGGCAACTGCATCAGCGCCAACAGCGTCGGAGCCAGATCGGCCAAACAGCCATCCGCGAGCGTAATCGGCTGCGGGCCCGCGTAGATCAAACCGACCGGTAACAGGGTATGCGCGGTATGCGCCTGACCGGTCTGCGGATCGCGCATCTGTTCAACATTGCCATGATCGGCAGAGATCAGCGCCTGACCGCCGACCCGCTCTAACGCGTCGAGCACCCGCCCCAAGCAGCTATCCACCGCTTCAACAGCCTGAACTGCCGCATCAAAATTGCCGGTATGTCCTACCATATCGGGGTTGGCAAAATTACATACCAGCAGATCAAAACGCTGTGACTCCAACGCCTCAATCAACCGGTCCGCGACTTCAGGCGCACTCATCTCCGGCTGCAGGTCATAGGTCGCAACCTCCGGCGAAGGCACCAACACACGTTCTTCTCCGACATAAGGCTGCTCGCGACCGCCATTAAAGAAGAAGGTCACGTGGGCGTATTTTTCGGTCTCGGCGATACGCAGCTGGGTCTTGCCCAGCGTGGCCATATATTCACCGAGTCCATTACTGATGCTGCTGGGAGGAAAGGCACAGGAGGCATCAATAGTCGACGCGTACTCGGTCAGCATCACGTAATCCGCCAACGCCGGAACAGCGGTGCGCTCAAAGCCAGTGAACGGTTTATCGACAAAAGCACGGGTGATTTCTCGGGAGCGGTCTGGGCGAAAGTTGGCACAGATCACCGCATCGCCATCCTTGATAACACCCTTAGGCTGACCCGCCTGATCCACAATCACCGTCGCTGCAACAAACTCATCATTCTCATCTCGTGCATAGGCATCGGCTAAGGCCTGCGCCGCCGAGGTCTGAGTATGCACCCCTTGCCCCAGCGTCATGGCATCGTACGCCAACTGCACCCTCTCCCAACGATTGTCGCGGTCCATAGCATAGTAACGCCCGCTCAGCGAAGCGATCGCCCCTACACCCAGCTCGGCTAATTTGGCTTCCAAGCCTTCGATGGATGGCAGCGCACTGCGAGGCGGCATATCCCGGCCATCCAGAAAAGCATGCACGTAAAGCTCGGTCGCACCGCGCTGCACCGCCATCTGGCACAGTGCCTGAATATGCAACTCATGGCTGTGGACCCCACCCGGCGACAACAGCCCCAGTAGATGCACCGCGTGACCATCCGCGATCGCCGCGTCCATCGCCTTCACCAGCGCAGCATTCTCGAATAGCGTGCCCTCATCTACCGCCTTGGTGATGCGAGTAAAATTTTGATATACGGTTCGCCCGGCACCGATATTCATATGCCCCACCTCGGAGTTACCCATCTGCCCGTCAGGCAAGCCCACCGCCAACCCGGAGGTCGCTACCATCGAGCGCGGATTATTGGCCCAGAGTCGGTCCCAGACTGGGGTTTTTGCTGCATGGATGGCGTTATCCTGCACACGATCACTGACGCCCCATCCATCGAGGATAATGAGAGCAGTAGGGGATTTAGGCTGAGACATGAGAGAGGAGATTCCTGATCGAATAACAGATAGCCGACGATTTTACGCTGCCATTAAGGGTATCGCCAGCCGAGATCACCCACTAGCGCAATGCAGGCATGGCCGCACAAGCACGATAACCATCACTATCGCGCAGTCCTCGAAGATGGGTCGCTTCAAAATACTCCAGTAGACAGGCCTGATCCGCTTGCGAGAGTCGAAACGCACAGGAGTAATCGGTACCACAGCGTTTAAACCGGTCGATCTGCTGGTTACCACTGGCATCGCGCTGGGATAGATAGCTAGCCGACCGCGACTGCAGCAGCGGCAGCGCCAAACCCTGCTGCGGAAGATAGTCCAGCAGCCGATCTCGATGTGCATCACCCACGTACCGCTGATAGAGCGCAGGATCGATCAATGCCAATAGCTCATAGTAAAACAGCGCCTGCTGATGATCATTGTGACGCTCATAGAGCGCCCCCAGCAGGTAGTAACACACGACAACCCCTTCGGTGACGCAGCGCTGCAGCTTGGTCACTGCCTCATCCAGGGTATGCACCTGTTCCGCCCAGGTAACAAAATGATCGACATATAGCCGGCCGATAGCTTGGGGATGGCCCTGCCTTGCCGCAGCCAATAACAGCTGATCCGCCGACAACGTGCCCGCTGCCGATCCGACAGGCAACTGTGACTGCAGATACTGTGCCTGCGCCTGATTGCCTTCGACCCCAAGTTGCAACTGACTCAGCACGCCGGGGGTTAACTCCAGACAGTGCTGCCAACAATAATGCATGGCATCAAACTGACCCTGCTCGGCGGCCTGCTGAATTAACGCCTGCCCGCGAGGCAGATCAAGCATGACACCATAACGGCCCTGCTGATAAAGCCAGCCCAGCAAGAACAAGCGATCGGCGCTCTGCATCCCCTTCCGCTGCAGTTCGGCTTCCGTCACATGTCCCTGCCTGAGCTGTGCAACCAG
>Ga0102812_10003658_pt1 | contig 10027 bp, 9 predicted proteins | sample ColrivemetaGS713_FD_79334 | JGI IMG/M metagenome (GOLD analysis project Ga0102812, IMG submission 79334) | Estuarine microbial communities from the Columbia River estuary - Flood tide ETM metaG S.713 | ecosystem: Environmental > Aquatic > Marine > Intertidal zone > Estuary | place: USA: Columbia...
GCTTTTTGATCGGGCTCGCGTCCTCCATCCGGATCATGACGTTGGTAAGCTGGGTTTCGAACACGCGTGGCGGGGCAAAGAAATAAGTTGGCCCGATTTCGCGGAGGTCCGTCATCATCGTGTCGGGGCTTTCGGGGCAGTTCACACAGAACCCCGTCCACATCGCCTGCCCGATGGAAAAGATGAAATCCCCGACCCAAGCCATCGGCAGATAGGCCAAAACTTCATCCTCGGCCCGCAGCTTGTCAAAATCCGAGGAATTCTTGGAAGTTTCGATGATATTTCGGTTGGACAGCACAACGCCCTTGGGGCGGCCCGTGGTGCCCGAGGTGTAAAGCATCACGCAAGTGGTGTCATAGGTGATGGCCGCCTCGCGTTTGCGCATCTCGGGTTCCAAACGCTGCGCCCCCGCGCGGCCTTCGGCGACGATATCGGCAATCGCGTTCATGGCGGTGTGGTCGTATTTCCGCATTCCGCGCTTATCCAGATACAGAATCTGGTCGATGCCTTTGACGGTCTCTTGAACCTCGAGAACCTTGTCGACCTGTTCCTGATCACCGCAGATCACAAACCGCGCGCCGCAATGGTCAAGAACATAGGCCATCTCTTCGGCGGCGGCATCTTGGTAAAGCGGCACAGGTATCGCACCGCATTTTTGCGCGGCCACCATCGACCAATATAGCGCGGGACGGTTGCGCCCGATAATCGCGACACTATCGCCGACATTCAGACCAATCGCGATCATCCCCATGGCCAAGGCATCAATCTCGGCCTCGGCTTCGGCCCAGGTCCAGGTCTGCCAAATCCCGAATTCCTTTTCACGATAGGCGGGCTTGGCCCCCATAGTCGCGGAATTGCGGGCCAAGAGCTGCGGAATGGATATCGGCGCGCCGTGCGGCGCTGGCGATGTGGTCACGAGGTTTCCTCCCTCGCCAAGTCATTCTGGCGGTTCCGGCTCTATCTCCGGTTTTGTTGGTCCCATTTTGAAACGCCAAATTTCCTTGCGTCAAATGATTTTTTTGAACGCTTGTTCATTTACTTTGGATTTCAAGTGTTTTTGGGCGGGTTTCGGCATGCCACTTGCTGCAATTGTCGGTATCGACTACAGCCGCGCCATGCTTGACGATCTAGATGACATTCACCCCCTGTTTCACGGCGCCCCCAAAAGCACCGAATTCAAGAAGCTGCGCAAAAGAATCGTCCAGAACGTCCGTGAAGCCATCGACCAATATGGGATGATCGAACGGGATGCCCGTTGGCTTGTCTGCCTGTCAGGCGGCAAAGACAGCTATACAATGCTCGCCATTCTATACGAACTCAAATGGCGTGGCTTGCTGCCAGTCGATCTTTTGGCCTGCAACCTAGATCAGGGGCAACCGGGATTCCCGGCAACGGTCCTGCCGGAATTTCTGGCCAAAATGGGCGTGCCGCACCGGATCGAATATCAGGACACCTATTCAATAGTCGTCGACAAAGTCCCCGCAGGGCGAACCTATTGCGCGCTATGTTCGCGGCTACGGCGCGGAAACCTCTATCGGATCGCCCGCGAAGAGGGCTGTTCTGCAGTCGTTCTGGGCCATCACCGCGACGACATTCTGGAAACCTTTTTCCTCAATCTGTTCCACGGGTCCCGTCTGGCCACCATGCCGCCAAAGCTAGTGAACGAAGAAGGCGATCTGTTCGTTTATCGCCCGCTTGCCCATGTGGCCGAGGAAGACTGCGAAAAATTTGCCCGGGCGATGCAATACCCGATCATACCCTGCGACCTTTGCGGATCTCAGGATGGATTGCAGCGCCAACAGATCAAGATGATTCTGGACGGTTGGGAAAAGAACGCCCCCGGTCGTCGCCAAAAGATGTTCAGGGCATTGATGAACACGCGACCTTCGCACCTGTTGGACCCGTCGATCTTTGATTTCAAAGGCTTAACGCTAGGTGAACGGAATAGCGGTGATTTGACCGATATTCCGAAACTTCGTTAACCTTCACATAAAACAAATCCCCCTAGGGTGACTGGAGTGTGCTTGATCGCCGCGAAAGGTGCCCAAAATGCAGATCGACCTAGATATACTGGTCCGGAAGTATCGAAAAATATCTCCGCGATCGGCGTCGCGATCGGCACCGCTCTTGCTTTTGCTGCCTTTGCTGGTGCTTTCGGGGTCTTTTGCCGGGCCCGGCGGGCTTGTTGTCGCGCTTTTGTGCCTGCCAACCGCAATCTGGATCGTTTGGCCAGACGGGCGGACAGTTGACGACAACCCCCGCGACCAAGTTACCGGCATGATCCAACGTCCGGGAATGGTTCGCGTTCTTGACCAAACGCTCGGCCGATCGTTCCGGAATGGTGGGGCAACAGGTGCCCTCGTTATCGAAATCGACCAGTTCAAAACCATCGAAGAACGCCATAGCCGCGCGGGCATCGAATATCTGATCCGCGTGACAGCCGACAGGCTTTCGGCAACTTTGCGGGAAACGGATACCGCTGCGCGGCTCGACGGCCCCTGCTTTGCTGTGGCACTTTCGCCTGCGCGCCGTCTGGATCTTGAAGCTGCGATCCAGCTGTCAACACGCATCCAGCACGCCTTGTCCGAACCGATTCCCCTTGATGGGGTGAATGTCTACGTCACGGTGTCTATCGGGTTCTGCCTTGAATCGCGGATCAAGGATGCGACCGGTGCCACCTTGCTCCAGGCCGCCATCGCCGCCTTGATCGAGGCACAACGCTATTCGCCCGCGGCGATCCGGAGCTATTCCAGCGCGATGCAATCGCGGATTACAAACCGGTCCGAGCTGATCGCACAAATCGGCAAGGCCATCGATCAAAGACAGATACGTGCCTATTTCCAGCCTCAGATCTCAACGCGGACCGGAAAGATCACAGGGTTCGAAACCCTTGCACGCTGGCAGCACCCAAAACGTGGGCTAATCCCGCCAATCGAATTTCTTCCTGCGCTGGAACAGGCCGGCCTGATGGATCAACTTGGCGCAATTATGGTGTCCGATGCGCTGACCGCCCTGCGCCGTTGGGATGAAAAAGGGTTCGAGATCAACCATATCGGCGTGAACTTTTCGACCGAAGAACTCCGCGACCCAAGGCTGAGCGACCGTATCCAGACACAATTAAAGCATCACGACCTTTCGCCAGACAGACTCGTGGTGGAAGTGCTGGAAACAGTCGTTGCAAATCACGCCGACGACATCGTGCTGCGCAATCTTTCCGCCCTCGCGCAGTTGGGGTGCAAGCTCGACCTTGACGATTTTGGAACAGGTCATGCCTCCATCACCTCGATCCGGCGTTATTCGGTCGAACGGATCAAGATCGACCGGTCCTTTGTGACACGGATCGACAATGACACCGAACAGCAAAAAATGGTGTCGGCAATTCTGACAATGGCAGACAGGCTCGGGCTTGATACGCTGGCTGAAGGTGTTGAAACCCCCGAAGAGCAGGCCATGCTGGCGAAACTGGGGTGCGGACACGTGCAAGGTTTTGGTATCGCACGACCAATGCCCGCCGAAGAAGTGGACGCTTGGATCTCGGCCTATCAAGGCCGTTCCAACACCCCGATCCCGTTTCGCAAAAAGGTCAGTTAGCCCGTGCTCTTGCCATATTTGTCGACCAGCCGACCGCGGCGGTCAGGATGGCGATCTTATGTCAGAAACGATTAAACTTGGGTTTTCACGCCAGGAATGGCGGTCATCCATCACATTTCGGGGGCATGGATGGCCTAGGCCTGCCAAAAGGCTCAAAACCGCTTGACCTTTCCCCCCCTGGACTGTTGAACCAGCCTGATCATTTTACTGGCGAAATCGGCGGGTTTTCATGAACGACCAGAACCAGAACAAGAACCTTTTGTTGGCTACCGGCCTGTCACTCTTGGTGATGTTGGTGTGGTTTTGGCTCTTTCCGGTGGAACCACCACCCGAAACCATCGCAGAGCCTGTCCCCGCATCGGACGCGACCCAAACCGCCGCAACGCCCTTGGCTGCAGATGGCACCACGGCCACCGCATCGGCAGCGGCACCCGAACCTGCGTTTCAGGCGCCACGCATTGCTATCGAAACGCCCCGGCTTAAGGGGAACCTTTCGCTGCTTGGCGGGCGGATCGACGATCTGGAACTCAGCACCTACAAAGAAACCCTCGACGCAGATTCGCCGCTGGTTCGGTTGTTGTCGCCCGTCGGCACCGACGCGCCCTACTACGCGCTATATGGCTGGTCCGCCGCCGCAGGCGTAGCGACCGATGCAGTCCCCGGCCCGAACACGGTCTGGAGCGTGGAAAGCGGCGACAAACTGACCCCGGAAACCCCCATCACGCTGGTTTGGGATAACGGGGCCGGGCTAATTTTCCGGCGGGTCATTTCGGTTGATGACCGCTATCTTTTCTCGATCAACCAGACGGTCGAGAACACCGGCAACACCGAAGTCGGGCTGGCCGCCTATGGCCTCGTGGCACGCCACGGCCACCCGGACGTGCGTAAATTCTTTATTGCTCACGAAGGTCTCGTTCAGATGACCGACGGCACGTTGACCGAAGTTGCATATGCCAACATGGAAGACCTTGATGCCGATGTAGCGAGCGGCGGGACCGCCGAAAAGCAGTCGGTCACCGAAAACGGCTGGATCGGTTGGGCCGACAAATACTGGATGACCACGCTGATTCCGGAACCCGGCACCCCGTTCACCTCAACCGCGCGGTACATCGAAAAGACCGCGATTTACCAGACAGAAACCGTGACCCCGGTCATGACAGTTGCCCCCGGCGCAACGATCAGCGCGAAAAGCTACCTTTTCGCAGGGGCCAAGGAATGGGAAACCCTTCGGGATTATGAACGGTCGGCTGGCATCCAAAAACTGGTCGAAAGCATCGACTGGGGCTGGTTCTTTTTCTTCACCAAGCCGATTTTCTGGCTTTTGCACCAGATCCACGCGCTGATCGGCAACATGGGTTGGTCGATCATGGCCCTGACCCTGACGCTGAAAATCCTTGTGCTGCCGCTGGCCTACAAATCCTCGGTATCCATGGCGCGGATGAAAGAGCTGCAGCCGGAAATGGAAAAGCTGAAGGAACGTGTCGGCGAAGATAAACAGGCCCTGCAACAGGGCATGATGAAGCTGTACAAGGACAACAAGGTCAATCCGGCCTCGGGCTGTGTGCCGATCCTAATTCAGGTTCCGATCTTCTTTTCGCTTTATAAGGTGATCTTCAACACGATCGAACTGCGGCAGGCGCCGTGGATCGGCTGGATCCGTGACCTGTCGCTGCCTGACCCTTCGTCGATCCTGAACCTGTTCGGCCTGCTGCCATTTGCGCCGCCGGATCAAACCTCGATCTTCTTTATCTTGTCGCTGGGCGTGCTGCCGATCATCCTCGGGATCTCGATGTGGCTGCAGCAAACGCTGAACCCCGCCCCGACCGATCCAGCGCAAAAGATGATCTTTGCATGGATGCCGTGGGTATTCATGTTCATGCTCGGGTCGTTTGCAAGCGGGCTGGTGCTGTACTGGATCACGAACAACACGATCACGTTCATCCAGCAATACGCCATCATGCGTAGCCACGGGCACAATCCGGACGTGTTTGGCAATATCCGGTCCAAGTTCAGCCGGACCAAAGCTGTTGAGGCCGCAAACAGCACGTCCAAGCCGAGCAAAAAGTAATGGCCAAGATTGCCGCGATCTGGCGGCATCCGATCAAAAGTCACGGACGCGAATCCCTCGCGTCCGTTTTGCTGTCGGCGGGTCAAGCGCTGCCCTGGGACCGGCGCTGGGCCGTCGTCCACGACAACGCACATGTCGACATGGATAACCCCGTATGGGTGCCTTGCCAAAATTTCATGATTGGCACGCGAATCCCTGCGCTGGCCGGGATTTGGGCCGCACTTGATGAAGAAACCGGCCAGGTCACGCTACGCCACGTCGATCTGGGCGCGCTGACCTTTGATCCCGACACTGAAACGCCGGCTTTTCTGGACTGGGTCGCGCCGCTATGCGCCGTTGATCGCGCCATGCCGACCGGGATCATCAATCTCGGCACCCGCGGGGCAACCGATACCGACTATCCTTCGGTCACTGTGATGAACATGGCCAGCCATCGTGCGGTGGAAACGGCGATGGGGCAGCCGCTGGAAACCGAACGGTGGCGGGGCAATTTCTGGGTGGAAGGCCTGCCCGCATGGCAAGAACGCGACTGGATCGGCCACCACGTCCGCATCGGATCGGCCGTGTTACTGGTGCGAGAAGACGTTAGACGTTGCCAACACACCGCCGCCAATCCCGTGACAGGCCAGCGCGATGCCGATACCCTTGGCACGTTGGAACAGAACTTTGGCCACCGCAATTTCGGCGTCTATGCAGAGATCGTCGAATCCGGTCTGGTCAACCTAGATGACAAAGTGGAACTTTTGTAATGCAGATGACCTTTCCAATTGCCGAAGCCCCGGATGAGGCTGCGCACGAAGCAGGGCGCCTGCTGTTTGCCGGGCCTGTCGATTTCCTGAAGGGTGTCGTCGCGATGAACGGCATGCCACCGGCCGACCGGTTAGAGGTCTGTTTCGCAGGCCGGTCCAATGTCGGAAAATCAAGTCTGATCAACGCGCTGACAGGCCGCAAGGCACTGGCCCGCGCATCGAACACCCCCGGCCGCACGCAAGAGATCAACTTTTTCACGGCGGGCGACGATCACTATCTGGTCGACTTGCCCGGCTATGGCTTTGCGAATGCGCCTGTCGCCGTGGTCGAAAAATGGCAGCGGTTGCTGAAACAATATCTGTCCGGCAGGCCAACCCTGCGCCGCGTCTTTGTCCTGATCGATGCCCGTCACGGCGCGAAAAAGGTGGACGAAGAGATCATGACACTTTTGGACAAGTCGGCGGTGACTTTTCAAGCCGTGCTCACCAAAACCGACAAAGTCAGCAAGGCCGAATTGCAGACTTCGCTGGAAATCACTCGCGCGGCATTGGCCCGACACCCTGCAGCCTATCCCGAACTTATTTTGACCTCGTCGGAAAAAGGCGAGGGAATCGAAGCGCTGCGCGCTATCATCGCGACAATTACCTGACCACGCCTCGACACAAAGGGCCAGACGATGAGGAAACAAGACATGAACCGAGATTGGATCGCTACCGCGCGGACCCTGTCCGAGGCCCTGCCCTATCTGCAGCGTTATTCCGGTTCGGTTGTGGTGGTCAAATTCGGCGGCAATGCCATGGGCGATGACGAGGCGATGGCCGAATTTGCCCGCGATATCGTCCTGATGAAACAGGTTGGCATGAACCCTGTCGTGGTCCACGGCGGCGGTCCGATGATTAACGAGATGCTGAATAAACTAGGCATCAAATCCGAATTCGTCCGCGGTAAGCGCGTGACCGACAAGGCCACCGTCGAAGTTGTCGAAATGGTGCTGACGGGTCTTGTGAACAAACGAATCGTGCAAGCGATCATGGATGAAGGCGGCCGAGCTGTTGGGATTTCCGGCAAGGACGACGACATGATGGTCTGCGTCGCCGACGACCCGGAATTGGGCTTTGTCGGGCGTCCGGTCGAAATGAACGTGCAGGTGATCCGCGACCTTTACAGTGCGGGCATCATTCCGGTGATTGCCCCTGTTGCGACAGGGATGGCAGACAACGAAACCTTCAACGTCAATGGCGACACTGCTGCGGGTGCCATTGCAGGGGCGCTGCGCGCCGATCGCCTGCTCCTTTTGACGGATGTTGCAGGCGTCAAGGACGAAACGGGAGAGGTCGTTACCCAACTGTCCCCCGATCAAGTGCGCGACATGACCGAACGCGGCGTGATTTCCGGCGGGATGATTCCCAAGACCGAAACGGCGCTGAAGGCAATCGAAGAAGGCGTCCGCGCCGTGGTCATTCTGGATGGCCGCCTGCCCAATGCGTCGCTGCTGGAGTTGTTCACCGAACACGGCGCGGGTTCGATCATCCGGTCATCGGAACCTCGGGTCAAACCACGGGCTGGTTGATGTCCAGCGCGGATATTGCAGCCGCAGTCGCACCCTTGGGGTTGATGGTTGCGGGCCGCGTAGAGGATGACAGCAGACATATCCTGCTATTGGCGCCGGATGAACCGTCATTCTGGGCAATATTCACCGCATCACCCGAATTCTTAGACGGGCAGCCCGACCCGATGGACCGCTGGTCCAAGCGGGTCATCGGTGGATTGGCGGAAACGTTCGGTGGAACTGCGCTCTTTCCGTCGGATGGGCCGCCCTATCCGCCGTTTTACACTTGGGCGGTGAACAGCCAACGTTGCTGGCCTTCGCCGGTGACCCTTTTGGTTCATGACGTATCTGGCCTGTTCATATCGTTTCGGGGCGCTATCGTGTTGGATGGAAAACCCGCCGCCGCACTGGCCACACCCAGCCCCTGCCAGAGTTGTGCTGGTCAGCCCTGCACCACCGCCTGTCCCGCAGGGGCATTGACCGCGGTAGGTTATAACGTCCCGCGCTGCCATGCGTTTCTGGACACGGATGCAGGTCAGGACTGCATGACAAACGGCTGCAGGGTCCGGCGGGCCTGCCCGGTAGGACAGAACCGCAGGCATCCCGACCAATCCGCCTTTCACATGAGGCATTTTCACAAATGACACGCCGCCTGATCCTGATGCGCCACGCAAAATCCGACTGGTCGCACGGGCTTGCTGATCATGACAGGCCATTGAACGCGCGCGGCATGGCGCAGGCGCCGTTGATCGGCAAATGGTTGGCAGCAAAGGGCTATGTGCCGCAGGTTGTTCTATGTTCGGATGCCACACGCACACGTCAGACTTTGGATCGTGCGATGTCGGAAATGCCCACAGGTGTGCAGGTGTTCCACCTTGCCGCGCTATACTTGGCAGACCCAAGGGCGATTTTGGACCAACTTTATCGCCAGACTGCGGAAACCATCACGATTGTCGGACATAACCCCGGGATCGGGCAACTGGCGGCCGATCTGGCCCGAACCCCACCCGACCACCACAGGTTCTACGACTATCCCACTGGGGCGGTGACGGTGCTGGAATTCGACATGGACGATTGGCGCGAGATTGGCGCGCATTCCGGCACGGTTCTGGATTTCGTCATTCCTGCCGACCTTTGACCGGCACCCGGAATCAAAAAAGGCCCGCCTGATGGGACGGGCCTTTTTGATGTAATCGTTCCTTGCGGATCAGTGCCCGAGGATCTGGCTCAGGAACAGTTTGGTCCGTTCAGACTGCGGATTGTTAAAGAACTCTTCCGGCTCGTTCTGTTCGACGATCTGGCCCTGGTCCATAAAGATCACGCGGTTTGCGACCTGACGGGCAAAGCCCATTTCGTGGGTCACGCACAGCATGGTCATGCCTTCTTCGGCCAACTGGATCATGGTATCCAGAACCTCTTTGATCATCTCGGGGTCGAGCGCCGAAGTCGGTTCGTCAAACAGCATGATGCGGGGCTTCATGCACAGCGAACGGGCGATTGCCACACGCTGTTGCTGACCGCCCGACAACTGGCCGGGGTATTTGTTGGCCTGTTCGGGGATCTTGACCTTTTCAAGGAAATGCATCGCGATTTCCTCGGCCTCTTTCTTGGGGGTCTTGCGAACCCAGATCGGGGCAAGGGTGCAGTTTTCCAGAATGGTCAGATGCGGAAACAGGTTGAAGTGCTGGAAGCACATGCCAACCTCGGACCGGACTTTGTCGATATTCTTAAGGTCCGACGACAGTTCGGTGCCGTCCACGATGATCCGGCCCGCCTGATGTTCCTCTAGACGGTTGATGCAACGGATCAGCGTCGATTTCCCCGACCCCGAAGGGCCGGCGATTACGATCCGTTCACCACGGTTCACGGTCAGATCGATGTCACGCAGCACGTGGAAGGTCCCGTACCACTTGTTCATCTTGGTGATCTGGATGGCGATCTCGTCAGAGACCGTCATCTGGCTGCGGTCGATTGTGCGGTCGAGTGCGAGTTCAGACATTGATGGTCTCCTTAGCGATGCTCACGGCGGAGCTTTTTTTCGAGATAGAGGGAATAGCGGCCCATGCTGA
>Ga0102812_10003659_pt1 | contig 10026 bp, 9 predicted proteins | sample ColrivemetaGS713_FD_79334 | JGI IMG/M metagenome (GOLD analysis project Ga0102812, IMG submission 79334) | Estuarine microbial communities from the Columbia River estuary - Flood tide ETM metaG S.713 | ecosystem: Environmental > Aquatic > Marine > Intertidal zone > Estuary | place: USA: Columbia...
AATAATTTCAGCAGGAATCCCAATGTGTTGTTCAATGGGCACATTGACCACGCTTGGCACTGCCATTCTTTTAATTGCTTTTGAAGACGTGATTTTATTTTCAGGAGGATGAATTCCTCCTTTCGGAAATGTTTTAAGCATCGATTTTACATTTTTTTGATTCAGCAATTATTGTTTCTTTTACAACTGCAACTTTTTCAACTTCCTTCGTTTCTTTAACTTTTTTGGCTTTTTTTGGTGGAAAATTGGTTTCAATAATGGAATGCGTTGGACAAACTTCCACACATTTTCTACAAAGTGTACATAAAGCAGGGTCTATATAAGCCAAATTATTTTCCATAATAACGGCATCTTTCGGACAAATATCTTCGCATTTTGAACAACCAATACAAGCAACTTCACAAGCTTTTTTGGCAATACCGCCTTTATCTTCATTTAAACAACCAACAAATATTTTTAAATCTTTTTTGTTTTTTGGTCGCATTTCAATGATATCACGCGGACATGCTTTTACACAAGCACCACAAGAAGTGCATTTATCGGTAATAATTACTGGTAAACCTGTTGCTTCATCCATATACATAGCATCAAAATCGCACACATTTACACAGTCACCATCGCCCAAACACCCATATTGACAATCGGTTTCTCCGCTATAAATCATTGCTGAAATAGCACAATTTCTTGGACCTTGGTATTCGGTAGTTTTTGGACGAACATCACAACCTCCCTGACAGCGTAAAACCGCCACCGTTGGGTCTTTTTCAGCAACTTCTTTTCCTAATTTGGCGGCAACCAATTTCATTACATCATTTCCCCCAACAGGACAAAATAAATCTGAAATATCTTCTGTATTTACCAGTTTTTCCGCAAAAGATTTACAACCTGGAGAACCACAACCAGCGCAATTAGCGCCCGGCAAAATTTCATCAACTTCGGCAATTAATGGGTTTTCATATACATAGAATTTTTTAGAAACGATATACAACACAACAGCTGCAACCACTCCTAAAGAAACTAATAACAAAACACTATATAAAACGGAACTTGTCATTTTTAATTAAATTTTAATATTGAAACTTGAAATGCTTTCTGAAAAGTATCTTTCATTAAATAAAGCACAAAATAATAAGGGATTAGAATAGCAATTGACAGCAAACCCGCAATCCATTCTTTTAAAAATAAAGATGTAACTATTAAAACTACAAACAGCAATATAAAAGGAAAAACATAAGCCCAAAACACAGCTTTTAAGCCTAATTCTTTTCTCAAAACCACATCAACGGTTTCGTGTAATTTATAAGATTTGTAAGTTTGGTTTGAATTAAATATCTCAATTTCTTTATCGTTTGAATCTGAAACACCGCACGCAGACTGTGCTTTACAACCTTCGCAATTCACGTTTCCTTTTAGTGAAACAGTGACAACATTTTCAGAAATTTTTGAAATGATCCCTTGATGTATGATATTATCTTTTGTCGTTTTGTAACTGTTTAAATTCAATTGTGTCATAATTCAATCTTCCTTCATTATCTCTATATGCAAAATTAAGGCTTCTTGACAGCACAAAATATGACTAATGTTAGGGTTTAAACTAAAATACTTTTTATAACATTATTTAACACAATTGAATATTTTGTTCAAATTTTAATTTGGTTAACCAGCTTACATTACATAAGATACTCATTTCAAAAACCCAATTGTTAATAAAAAAATCAATTAATTGAACCTTAAAAATATTAAAATTCATACTTTTAAACACTCATTTTTTCTAGCACAAAATAACACATGTTTTTAATATTTGACACTGAAACCACAGGTTTACCAAAAAAGTGGAATGCTCCAATTTCCGACACCGATAATTGGCCGCGTTGTGTTCAAATTGCATGGCAATTGCACGATGATTTTGGCGCACTCATTGAACACCAAGATTTTTTAATTAAACCCGAAGATTTTAACATTCCTTTTGATGCTGAAAAAATTCATGGAATTTCTACGCAATTAGCAGAAGAAAAAGGATATAGTTTAGAAAAAGTATTACACCTTTTTAACGAGGCACTTTCAAAATGTAAATTTGTTGTTGGTCAAAATGTAAATTTTGACTTGAATATTATGGGTTGTGAATTTATTAGAAAAGAAATTCAAACCAACTTAAATCAATTACCTGTTTTAGATACTTGTACGGAAACAACGGCATCGCTATGTCAAATTCCTGGCGGAAGAGGTGGTAAATTTAAACTGCCAACTTTAACTGAATTACACGAACATTTATTTCACGCTCCATTTTCTGAAGCACACAATGCCACAGCCGATGTTGAAGCAACCACGCGTTGCTTTTTCGAATTGATTCGACAACGTGTTTTCACCAAAGAAGAATTAAATGCTTCATCTGATTATTTTCAACATTTTGACGCAAAAAATCCTTCAACCATCAATGTTATTGGTTTAAAACATATAAATTTAAAAAAGGAAAGCAAAAAGTTAAGTTTAAAAACTACTGATAATAGCGAAGATGATATTGTTCATTCTAAAGAAGTTATCAGCGATTTTAAAAGTGCCCAATTTGCACATTTACATTGTCATTCTCAGTTTTCAATTTTACAATCTACTTCCAGCGTTGGCAATCTTGTAAATGCTGCTATAAAAAACAATATGCCCGCTGTTGCTTTAACAGATAGCGGCAATATGATGGGCGCTTTTTACTTTATTCGTGAAGCCCTTAATTACAATGAAGTTGTTGATAAACACAACAAAAACTTAAAGGATGGAGAAATACCCAAAAGCATTATAAAACCTATTTTAGGTTGTGAATTTAATGTTTGCGAAGACCATACTGACAAAAACAATAAAGACAATGGTTATCAGATTGTAATTTTAGCTAAAAATAAAAATGGCTATCACAATTTGGCTAAAATGTCATCTATTTCGCATACTGATGGTTTTTATTACGTTCCTAGAATCGATAAAAAAGTTATTGAAGCACATAAAGAAGATTTAATAATTCTATCTGGAAATTTATATGGAGAGATTCCCAGTAAAATCTTAAATGTTGGAGAAAATCAGGCAGAAGAGGCATTAATTTGGTGGAAAGAACAATTTGGGAACAACTTCTATTTGGAGTTGATGCGTCATAGCCAAGAAAATGAAAACCATGTAAATTCTGTTTTAATTGAATTTTCAAAAAAACACAATGTAAAATTAATAGCAAGCAACAATACATTTTACACAACCAAAGATGAAGCTGAAGCGCATGACATTTTATTATGTGTAAAAGATGGTGAAAAGGTAGCCACCCCAAAAGGCCGAGGAAGGGGTTATAGATTTGGCTTACCAAATAACGAATACTATTTTAAATCTCAGGAACAAATGAAAAGTTTGTTTGAAGATGTTCCTGAAGCCATTACAAATATTCAGGAAATTGTAGATAAAATTGAAATTTACACTTTAGTTAGAGATGTTTTATTGCCCAAATTTAACATCCCTAAGGAATTTGCAAACCCTGAAGATAGCATAGATGGAGGCGTTAGAGGTGAAAATGCCTATTTAAAACACCTTACTTTTGAAGGTGCTAAAAAACGTTATGGCGAAAATTTTGATCCTGCCATCAAAGAACGTCTAGATTTTGAGCTATCAGTAATTGAGAAAACTGGTTATCCAGGTTATTTTTTAATTGTTTGGGATTTTATTTTAGAAGCTCGAAAAATGGATGTTGCTGTTGGTCCCGGTCGTGGTTCTGCAGCTGGTTCTGCAGTTGCTTATTGTTTGTGGATTACAAATATTGACCCTATTAAATACGATTTACTTTTTGAGCGTTTCTTAAATCCAGATCGTGTTTCATTACCCGATATTGATATTGATTTTGATGATGAGGGCCGTCAAAGAGTCATTGATTTTGTAATCGAAAAATATGGAGCCAGCCAAGTAGCACAAATTATTACCTACGGTACTATGGCTGCAAAATCTTCCATTAGAGATACTGCACGTGTACTGGATTTACCATTGATGGATGCCGATAGAATTGCAAAATTAATTCCGGGTGTTAAACTTCAAAATATTTTTGGGGAAGATCAAAAAAGTAAGGATAAAATAAAAGGTTTAAAGTCTGAAGAATTTGAAAATGTACTTGAGCTTAGAAAAATAGCTGAAGGTAACAGTTTAGATGCCCAAACCATTAAACAAGCGTGTGCTTTAGAAGGTTCGGTTCGTAATACTGGTACACATGCCTGTGGGGTAATTATAACACCAGAACCTATTACAAATCTGGTTCCTGTTGCTACTGCAAAAGATTCAGCAATGTATGTTACCCAGTTCGACAATAATGTTGTTGAAACTGCAGGTTTATTAAAAATGGACTTCTTAGGTCTTAAAACACTGACTTTAATTAAAGATACCGTTAAAATTGTAAAAGCCAAACATGGGTTAGATTTAATACCTGATGATTTTCCGTTAGATGACCCAAAAACATACGAACTTTTTCAAAAAGGTGAAACTATTGGGGTTTTTCAGTACGAATCTCCAGGCATGCAAAAGCATATGAAATCGTTAAAACCAACAGAATTTGCCGATTTAATTGCTATGAATGCACTGTATCGACCAGGACCAATGGAATATATTCCGTTGTTCATTATGCGTAAACATGGGGAAGAAGCAATTGAATATGATTTGCCAGAAATGGAAGAGTATTTAAAAGAAACTTATGGAGTAACAGTTTATCAGGAACAGGTAATGTTACTTTCCCAAAAATTGGCGGGATTTAGTAAAGGTGATGCTGATATGCTGCGTAAAGCTATGGGTAAAAAGATTTTCGCATTGCTTCAAAAATTAAAACCAAAATTTATTGAAGGCGGAAAAGCCAACAACCACCCTGAAGAAGTTTTAGAAAAAATATGGAAAGATTGGGAGGCGTTTGCTGCTTATGCCTTCAACAAATCGCATTCTACCTGTTACGCCTATATTGCTTACCAAACGGCTTATTTAAAAGCGCATTATCCTTCCGAATTTATGGCCGCGGTTTTGTCCAATAATATGAATGACATCAAGCAAGTTACTTTTTTTATGGAAGAATGTAAACGTGCTGGAATTTTAGTTTTAGGACCCGATGTGAACGAGTCGTATTATAAATTTGCTGTAAATAAAGAAGGTGCAGTTCGTTTTGGAATGGGTGCTATTAAAGGGGTAGGAGCTGCTGCCGTTGATGCAATTGTTGAAGAACGCAAAAAAAATGGTTCCTTTTCTTCAATTTTTGATGTCACAAAACGTGTAGATTTAAGAGCAGCCAATAAAAGGGCATTTGATGGGTTGGTGATGGCTGGCGGATTGGATTCTTTTAAAAATGTGCATCGTGCTCAATATTACCAATTAGATGAAAAAGGGGTTACATTTATAGAAAGAGCCATTAAATACGGAAACAAATTTCAAGAAAATAAGAATTCAGCACAAATCTCTATGTTTGGGGAAGCTTCTGAAATTCAGTTTCCTGAACCAGAAATTCCTGAAGCACAAAAATGGGGTGTGATGGAAGAACTTTCCAAAGAAAAAGAACTTGTTGGTATTTATATTTCTGGACACCCTTTAGATGATTTTAAAACTGAGATTAACTATTTTTGTAACACCCCCTTAACTGTTTTTCAAAATGAAAAAGAATTAATGGGTAAGGATTTAGCAGTAGGTGGCATCATAACAAATATTGAACACCGGGTTTCCAAAAATGGAAAAGGATGGGCTTCTTTTAGTTTAGAAGATTATAGCGGATCCCATGAATTCAGACTTTTTAGTGAAGAATATTTAAAATTCAGACATTTTTTAGTTCCAAATGCTTTTATTTACGCTAAAATTTTCTGTAGAAAAGGTTGGAAAGATGATGTGCGATTTACATTTGGAACCATTCAATTATTACAGGATATTTTAGAAGAATTTTCAAAAAAAATCACGTTAAACCTTTCAATAAAAGACATTAATGAAGCTAATATTGAAAGATTAAATTCAATTTTATCTAAATTTAAAGGCACTAAAAATTTGAACTTTACTGTTTTTGATATCGAAGAAAACCTAAAATTAAATCTTCCAAGCCGAAGCTTTAAAGTTGATATTTCGAATGAATTGATTGAGGTGTTAAATAAAGAACAAATTCATTTTAAACTGAATTAAACAATTTGTTTTTAATGAAAAAGACGTTAAGTGTATTTTTATTTTTCAGCTGTTTTATTGCCTTTAGTCAAACAAAACCCTCCTATTTTCAAGCCGATTATTTTTATGGTAATATCATCAATACAAATCCAGATGCAACTGTTTTTTTACAAGGACATCCAATTGGTGTTTTTGCAAGCTACAATATAAAAACCACTGGTTTAAAAAGCTGGGAAGGCTTGTATAACTATCCTGATGTTGGAATTTCCTTTGGTTATCAAGATTATAAATCGGATATTTTAGGAGCGCTCTATTCTATATATGGGCATTACAATTTTTATTTATTAAACAGAACTTCACAAAACCAATTCATCATACGCGCAGGTATTGGTTTGGCTTACAGTACAAATCCATATCATAAAGAAACAAATAATAAAAATACCGCTTTTGGTACAACCATAAATTCCAGCACTTATTTAAAACTGTATTATCAAAGAGATTATTTAATTGATCATATAGGTGTAACCGGAGGACTCACATTTGTACACGCTTCAAATTCAAATATAAAATCTCCCAACTCAGGTGTAAATATCTGGGCTTTAACCGTTGGGCTTAATTATAATTTAACACCTAAAGAACCATCTATTACATTTATACCTTCTTCAGAAACCGAAAAAGTAACTGAACCGGTGAAATTAAATTTAGCAGTTAGAGGCGGTGTAAATGAATCTTCAATTATTGGCAGTGGCATAAAACCATTTTTTGTAGCTTCTGCCTACATTGACAAACGAATTAGCAGAAAATCAGCTTTTCAATTGGGTTCCGATTTGTATATTTCACCAATACTAAAAGATTATTATGAAATTAATTTATCAATTCCTAACTCAGATTTAGGGAACCCTACATCTTTCTCAAGAATTGGTATTTTTATTGGTTACGAATTGTTTATCAACAAATTATCTGTTGAAACACAATTGGGCTATTACGCGAAATATCCGTTTGAATATGATGGAAGGGTTTATGAAACTTTGGGTTTAAAAAGATACATAAATGATAAATGGTTTGCATCCATACGCTTAAAAGCGCACGCTGCCAATGCAGAAACCGTTGAATTAGGAATGGGAATTAGACTTTAATAAAATGATTAAAAAAATAATTTATTTCGTATCCTTTATAGTTTTAGTTGGTTGCAACAACGAAAATGCAAACAATTGTTTTCAGTCTGCCGGAACAATAACACAAATTGAAGTTGAACTGCCTTTTTTTGATAAAGTTGTAGTTCATTCCCGTATTGAATTGATTATTACCGAAGGCTCTGAGCAAAAAGTAATAATTGAGAGTGGTAAAAATTTACTCCCAGACATTACAGCAAAAGTAACTAACAATGAATTGGTTTTAACAAATAACAATACTTGTAATTTTTTCAGAGATTACGATTTAACCAAAGTGTACTTGACATCGCCAAATTTAAAAGTAATTAGAAATGCTTCGGAATACAAGGTATCATCAAAAGGAGTTTTAACCTACCCGTCATTAAAACTCATCTCTATTGGTGATAAGAATGAATTTTTACCAATTGGAAATTGGTATTTAACTATTGAAAATGAAAGTCTCATCATACAAAGCAATGGAATTGCAGTTTTTTATATTAACGGATTAACAAATAATTTAGATATTGATTTTTTTGATGTTAACGATAGCAGGTTCGAGGGGATAAATATGAAAGCACAACATATAAAAATTAGACAAATAAGCTCTAACGACATAATTGTTTACCCTATTCAAAGTTTAAAAGGTAGCATTCATTCAACAGGCGATGTAATTTCTTATAACAAACCTCCAATTGTAGAGGTGACAGTTTTAAATAATTATGGAAATCTGCTTTTTAAGTAGTTAGCTCTCTAAATAAACTTTCCAGATTTTTATTTTTTGTGTTTAATTGCAGAATTTTCAATCCGTTGTCATGTGCAAAATCAAATACTTTTGAACGCATATCTTTTGAAGTTGAAAAAGTTAACACCCACAAAGTATCATGAATATTTTCAGCAGATTTTAAGAACGAAATGCTTTCAATAAATTGCTTTTCAACTCTATAATCAAACGCAACTTCAATCACCTGCTCTTGATTTTCTTTGAGTTCTTTTAAATTTTTATCGGCTATAATTTTACCCTTATTAATTACAATCACGCGATCACAAATAGCTTCAACTTCCTGCATAATATGTGTCGAAAAAAGCACTGTTTTATCTTTCCCGACTTCTTTAATTAAATTTCTGATTTCCAATAATTGATTTGGGTCTAAACCAGTAGTTGGTTCATCCAAAACAAGCACTTCGGGATTGTGTAATAAGGCTGCCGCCAAACCAACACGCTGACGATATCCTTTTGAAAGTTGATTTATTTTTTTATGTGCTTCTGGAGTTAATCCCACTTTTTTAATGATATTATCCACTTCAGTTTTAGCAACTTTATAAATTCCAGCATTGAACAATAAATACTCTTTTACATACATTTCCAAATACAATGGATTGTGTTCAGGTAAATAACCAATGTTTTTTTGAGCTTCAATTTTTGCTGAAGTAATATTAAAACCTGCCACCAAAACTTCTCCTTCCGACGCTTTTATATAGCCCGTAATAATTTTCATCATCGTTGATTTTCCAGCGCCATTAGGACCTAAAAACCCAACAATTTCACCTTTATTAATGGTGAAATTCACAGCATTCAAAGCTGTTTGTTCGTCATAGAATTTGGTGATATTTTTTACTTCAATACTCATTCAACAAAAATACATTTAAATTGTAATTATTTGTAACAATTTAACGTTGCATACTACATATAATTATAAGACCTTTGAAAAAATATTAAATGGGCTGTTTTAGAGTTATACTTTGTGTTATTTTTCCACCTTTAGCTGTTATTGATAAAGGATGTGGATCTTTAGTTATTGTATTTATTTTAACTTGTTTAGGCTGGGTTCCCGGCGTAATTGCTGCTTTAATTATTAATAACAATCCAAATAACTAATGCAAAAAGTTACTTTAATTGATCTGGGTTTAAAAGATTACAAAGAAACCTGGGAATATCAAGAAGCATTATTTCAAAGTATTATTGATGTAAAAATTGATAATAGAAAAAATAATTTATCAGCTAAAACTTCTAATTATTTTTTATTTGTCGAGCATCCGCATGTGTACACTTTAGGAAAAAGTGGCGATATGAGTAATTTATTATTAAATGAAGAACAGTTAACTCAAAAAGGGGCAACTTTTTATAAAATCAATCGTGGAGGCGACATTACTTACCACGGTCCCGGACAGTTGGTTGGCTACCCTATTTTAGATTTAGACAATTTTTTTACTGATATCCATAAATACCTACGCTTTTTAGAAGATGTAATTATCAAGACCTTAGCTGAGTACGGCATAAAATCGGAAAGAAGTGAAGGTGAAACTGGTGTTTGGCTTGATGTTGGAACACCATTTGCACGTAAAATTTGCGCTATGGGTGTTCGCACCAGTCGTTGGGTTACGATGCACGGTTTTGCTTTAAATGTGAATGCCAATTTGGGTTATTTTGACAATATTATTCCCTGTGGAATAAAAGGAAAAGCAGTAACTTCTATGGAAGCCGAATTGGATAAAAAAATACCTTTAGACGAAGTGAAAGAGAAAATCTTAAAACACTTTTCTGGGTTGTTTAAGGCTGAATTTGTTTCGGCATAAACTTGTCGCATTTTGCTATTCGCTGTTGGCTTAAAACTTCTAACTTTCACCAAATAACTAATCCTCCTCGTTAAAAAATACTTTATAAAATTTCATTTTACGCGCTTCATCATAGCCTTTTTCCAAGTATTCACTTGAAGCCTCGGGAGCGTCAATGTCCAATTTAATTTGAATA
>Ga0102812_10003662_pt1 | contig 10018 bp, 9 predicted proteins | sample ColrivemetaGS713_FD_79334 | JGI IMG/M metagenome (GOLD analysis project Ga0102812, IMG submission 79334) | Estuarine microbial communities from the Columbia River estuary - Flood tide ETM metaG S.713 | ecosystem: Environmental > Aquatic > Marine > Intertidal zone > Estuary | place: USA: Columbia...
AAGCAAGTGACTAAAAGGAGCTTGCGTGAAAATATTCGCGAATCGTTGGAAAAAATGGGATCAGTTATTTCCGTCAAATTACTAAATGTACGTGTACTGCCTATAAATTTAGAAGATTTGACCGTCAATTAAAATGAGTGTGCTACAAATTAGTGGTTTGCATATTGGTTCCCCGTCATTTATGGCGGGTACGACCATTCGCCCTACTCCGAAGGAATGTGATGTACGACGGATTGATCCCTATGCACTAAGCGACATAAAGATACCCACCTTGATTATCACCGTGGAAAATCTTCGCCGCGAGCTTCATAACGGCCATATTGTGCGTACACTGTCGATACTACAGCCTATTACTGGGCGATAAATCCGTAAATTTCCCCTTGAGCACGTAGCTTGACGATTCTCAAGCGGTTCTTTTTTTTGGGCCGTGCCTGTCGGCACCAGGCTGTTCGCTATTATGTGCTCGCTATCGCTGCGCGCATACCGCTGCCATCCTTCGTCCGGGTCTACCTAACCGTTGACTAAACGCGAGGAGCAACGACTGCCTCAGCTTCCATCTCTACCAGGTATTCCTCCCCGATCAAATCGGCCCGAATGAGGGTGTTCGCGGGTTGAATCGTGCGGAAGCAGCGACCGTGCACCCGCGAGATGGCTTCCCAATCTTCCATCCGTTGCACGTACACGCGGGTACGTACCACGTCGGCCAGGGTGCCGCCCAGCGACTGGATAGCACCCGCTATTTTGTCGATCACAAATTGGGCTTGGGCCGCCGGATCATGGCCGCCGATACAACGACTGCCGTGGGTGGCGGTAGTACCCGAAACCAGGATACGATCACCGACGCGAACGGCCCGACTAAAACCGGCCAGGTCTTCCCAGATGGTGCCGCTGAGGGCCTTCTGCCGGCCTTCGCCCGTCGGGTAGACCGGAAAAGGGCTCGGGAAGGTATCCAGGTGATGACTGAGGTCACCGGAAGCCGTCAGGAAGGGCGGTTGGCGGTATTCGTCGCCGCAGTTGCCGGGGATAGTGTTTAGCTCCGCCAGGGCAGTGCGGATGATTTGCTGGTCGGTCTCCGTTAACTCAAAGGAGAACAGGCGCAGGTTATCGGCGATCCGGTTACTTTCGCCCAGGCGAGCCCCGATGATGATGCCCCCTACAGCCTCCTGCTCGAGGATATAGCGGCAGGCCAGGTTGGCAATGGAAACGCCTTTGGCTTGCGCCAGCTCGTTCAGCGTACGCAAGAGGCCTTGCAGTTTTTCCCAGCCGCCCGCCTGTTCGACGAAACGGCGGTACTTCATTTGCGACCAGGTGTCCATCTGGTCCGCAGGGCGATCCGCCTGGCCGAGCCAGCGTTCACTGAGCAGGCCACCGGCGAGGGTGCCGAAGGCCAGGATCTTCACGCCGTGCCGTTGGCAAACTTCGGTCATGGCGGTGCTGGCCCGCTGGTCGAGCAGGGAATAGGAAATTTGGTTGGAAACTACCCGTATCCCACTCTGCAAAACCATGTTCAGGTGAGCCGCATCAAAATTGGTGAGGCCCAGCTGCCGGATCAGGCCTTCCTCCCGCAGCTCCTGCAGCCAGAACAGCTCATCCAGGTAGCGGGCATCGGCGTAGTTCCAGGCGTGGTACTGAAGCAGGTCGAGCTGCGGCATTTGCAGGCGATCCAGGGCGCGTTGTACCGCAGTCCGCACTTTCTCACGGCTGGTTTCGCCGGGTTCGGGCACCCATTTGGTGAGCAGTTGCACGCGGTCTTCGCCCACCATTGCGCGAAAGCGACCACTGATAATTTCCGCCGACCCGTAATGGTCCGCCATGTCAAAAGTCGTGAGGCCGGCCTCCAGGTAAGGCTGCATGGCCCGGGCCGTCGTATCCGGATCCAGGGGCTGGCCGTCGCGTTCCATATCGGCAATCTGCCACAGGCCGGTCAGCACGCGGCTAATGTGCAGGTCATCGGCCAGGGCCGTCGTGGGTAGTTGCTTCATCTATTCGGGAGGTAGTTGTTTGAATTGTTCGTCGACCGCCACGCCGCTGCCTTGGAGTTGGCGCATCTTCCAAAAGAAGATCAAAGAGGCCAGGGCCAGGACCAACAGCCAGACCCAGGTAGAATGAAAATACCAGGCCGCTACCTCCGCCTGTAAGTCTTTGGCCGTATGCACGATCAAAAAGAGCAGCAACAAAACCGCCCCCGCGGAGGCCAGCACCACCTGCAGCGATCGGTTTTTAAAAACGGCCACCCGTTGGGCCAGGGGTGGGTTGTAGTGCGGCAGGGCCAGGACCGTAATGCACATCAGCAGAAAATTGACCAGCATAGCGGTTACCATGATGTCGATGCCCAGAAAAAAGTCACCGGCCAGGTGACTCCCCAGAATACCGATACTGGCCATGCCGCCACTCAGCAAGACCGCCAGGTAGGGCGTCTGGTAGCGAGGATGAATCCGAGCAACCGCTTTCGGAAAAATACCGTCTTCGGCCCAGGCGAACATCAGCCGGGAGACCGAAAGCAGCATCGCGGGCAGATCGTTGAGCAGGGCAATGGCCGCCCCCAGAATAATCACCACCGACCAGCCCGGCGACAGTACGTAGCTCAGCAAACCCGGCGCGGAAATGTCTTTTTGCATGGCCTCCTCGGCGATAAAAGACCAGGGCACCACCTGGTACACCGCCGCCGTAAACAGGAAGTAGAAAGTCCCCACCCCCAAAACTGCAATGGCGATCGCCAGCGGTAAATTGCGTTGGGGGCGTTTGGCTTCGCCGCCCGCCTGCGCGATGGAATCGAAGCCGATGAAGCTGGAAAACAGGAGCGCGGCGGCCGTCAGCAAGGTGCTAAAGCTAAAGGCATTGGGCGTGTCTGGAATCGTCCGCCCCTCGCGTGCCAGGAGCTGTTCGGCGAAAGCCTCCTGCGAAAAGTAAAACCCGGCGATGATCACAACGATCCCCAGGCCGAACATCAGCACCATCAGCGGAATCAGCGTACGCTCGTAGAACCGCAAGCCAATGATATTGATCCCGACGAATACCCACAGCAGCACCAAAGACAAGCCTAGCCGGATACTGCCAGTGTTCAGCCAGTCCGCGACCGTTGGCCAGTCCAAGGCCACGGCGACGTCGCGAAAAAAAGGAATGATCAGGTAAGAAATGACGCCAATCGCGATCGACAAACCAAACCACTGCGAGAAGCTGGCCACAAACCCCAGGTAGGGGTTCAGTCCCCGGCTGGCGTAGATGTAGCTCCCCCCCGCCCGCGGCATGGCCGAGGCCAGGATCGCATAAGCCGCCGCCGCCAGCAGCGCCGGCAGGGCAGCCAACGCAAAAGCCGGCAAAACGTAAGGCCCAATACCCGGCACGCTACGCTGAATCATGAAAGGCACCACGTAGACCGAAGCCCCAAGCATGGAGCAGATGCCCGTAGCAGCCAGCCCCAGAAGGCCCAGCTGTCGGCTCAGTGTTCCCGATTTTTCCGTCATTGTGGAGGGCTGCATAGTGAATCTGCTCGATGATAAAATGTAGGGCTGGGGTGGTCAAAGATAAATAAGATATATGAATCTGGGGGGAAGATCATAGTGCACGTATACGCCATGTATTTTTCACGTATATGCCACTACTACGTATTTTCAGGATTCCTTGCTCACGGATTCGTCACGTATTTGCCACGCATTTAGCAGGAGTATTTTTAGCAAAATCATGACAACCTAATTATCTTACGACCGTATAAGGTAAAACAGTGCGCACACCTGAAAAGCAACCAAGTAAATGAGCTTATTTCAAAAGTCTGTAGTCAGTAAATATTTAAAAGGATTAGAAACGGCCAAAGTAGAGGAAGCTTGGGCAAAATTCACCGCTCACTTTCACAACCTGACTATTCAAGAGAATATCAGAAATTCCAAAGAAGAGCAATACCAGGGGGAATTCCTGATTGATCTATTTGTCAATGTATTTGGCTAATAATTTTTTTATATTATTTGCAAATTCTAATTTAATTCCACCTAATTTCCCCCTAACATCTGTCCTTACTAACTCTAGCCTTTTAGCCTTTTAGCCTTTTCTAATATTTCTTCTACATACATTCTTCCATCAATAGTAAGTTTAACACAGGCTAAATTAGTACCTGTAAGTCTACTGACTAAGCCTTGCTTTTCTAGGGTAGCAGCGAGATCTTCAGTATAGTTGTGATACTTAGAAACATACCCATTCCCTGACAATATGGCCCAAACAAAATAATGAGCACCAGGATAAAGCTTTGATAGTTTTGTCAGAACTAGATTTTTTATTTCAATCTCTGAATAATCAGTTATTGGCTCGGATACTTTTCCTGTCAAATAATCAGAATATTCTAATAATCGTAAAAAGGACTGTAAGGCTCCATCAAAAGAATTGCACCACAATTTAAAGTCTTTTCTTCCTCTATCGTTTAAAGGAAGATTTTCTCTGCTTGGATCTATGACCATAGGATGTGTAATGCGTTCACTCAATACTTTAAATGACAAGCGCATGTCTTTTCCTTTAAGTACCTCCGAAAAATAGCTTATCAGTTTTCTTTCAACAAAAGCAATAATGGCTAGCAGCTCTATGGATGTTTGTAGAGAAGGGGGCTCTCTTACTGTTTCAAGAGGCTTTATAATCTCTTCTACGCTCTTTTTTACCTGTTCAATTGGTTCAACTAATCTTTCCATACCTAAAAATAACGCATATTTTTTACCTTTACCCCATAGATTTTTGTACCGGAATCAATACCGCAACACAAAAAACCACATAAAAAACTGACAATCAAAGGGCTGCATTTTTCTTAGTAGGTCTACTCAGCATCAGTTGAGCTTGCAGCATACAGAATTCACCACCATTTCCCCCTATCTCCTCTCCCACCCCACCAAAGAAGGCTTCCGCAACAAGGTCCCTACCAGCACCATAGCGCCGATGGCTAGCCCCGGCACGGGTACGTCGCCCAGGAGGAGTTCGCCCACGACGATGCCGCCGCAGTAAGCGCAAAACAGGAAGAAGCCCAGGTTGCTGGCCCGGGGGATCCAGTAGCACACCACCACCAGCACCTCCACCACCCCGATCAAGAAGGCCTGCTCCACCACGCCCAGCCGATCGAGCAGTTCCATCGTAGAAGGGTGCTGCGTAAACTTCATGATCCCCGATAGAAAAACAATTACAGAGGCCAGAATGGACAAAGAATAGCCGGCGATCTTCCGGGATTTGCTAATACTCGCCTCGTGTAGGTAGGACATGTTCACGTGAATTTAAGGGGGCTGTCTTGTGATAAAGGAGAGTTAAACACTACCTACCAGCAATGGTTCACGCGGGATACGTCGCGTAGGCCAGCACCAGACACATGGTTAGGAACAGCGCCGCCGGGAACGACTTGAGCAAAGGATCTCCAATCTTCAAATGCATGACAACGGAACCCGCCAGCAAAATTGCCAGACCGGTCGCCGCTGGGAAGATCAGCCCCTCGTACCAGATACCCGCCAGTAGCGCCAGCGCCAGGATCACCTTCAAAGTGCCGATTACGTAGACCGACCAGGTCGGCAGTCCGTAAACGTGAAATTCCTCGAAAATCGTCGTGGCATCTCCGCCGCGCCAGCGGGTGGCTTTCTCGCGCTGTAAGAGCCACACGTTCAAAATACTGAGTCCGACGATCGCTTGAAGTAGAATAATTAAATAGTCCATTGTTGAGTTGTTTGTAATTTCCGTCCCTAAGATCGGAATAACTTCTGTTTCTTTTCTTTACCAAGGAAGTTAAAGATTTGTGCGGTAAATTATCGTAATTCTACCCAAGTTCCAAAACTGCACCAGCAAGGCAGGAAGTCTACCCGATTTGTCAACCTCGCGAACGTGCGCTAGTTAAAGATTCATTAAAGCCACCACTGCAAGCCGCCAAACCCCTTTCTTTGCAGTTATTAAAGGTTAGTAAACTATATTTAATACCACAAAAAATCTACCAATGAACTGGAAAAAAACAATGATGCTTATGCTTGTATTCGCCCTGGCGCTACCTGCTTTCGCACAACAAATCAAGGGCGCACTCGGCAAGCTCAAGCAACAAGCACAAGAGGTTGTCAAAGGTGATACGCCCCTCTCCCAAGAAGAAGTAGGGGAAGGTCTCAAAGAGGCCCTGGATCTTGGCGTTGGCGAAGCCGTAAGCTTCCTCTCGGCCGAGAACGGTTACCTGGGGAGCTCTTACAAAATTCTGATCCCGGAAGAAGCGCAAAAGGTGGTCAGCCGCCTCAAAAGCGTACCGGGCTTCGGCGACGTAGAGCAAAAACTGGAGGAAAAGATGAATCGCGCCGCCGAGCTGGCGGTCGCCAAGGCTAAGCCGATCTTCGTTGATGCGATCAGGCAACTTACCTTCCGGGATGCAATGAGCTTGCTCATGGGTGACAAAGATGCGGCTACCCGCTACCTGGAACGCACTACTACCCAGTCTTTAACGGCGGCTTTCCTGCCCATCATCCAGCAAAGTCTCGATGAAGTCAACGCGCGCGAGTACTGGCGTACGGCCGTCACGGCGTACAATCGCATTCCGCTCGTTCAGCAAACGAATCCCGAGCTTGATCAACACGTGACGGACAAGGCTCTTACCGGCCTTTTCGGACTCGTAGAAGTAAAGGAGCTCGAAGTTCGCGATAACCCGGCCTTGCGGACCAGTGAATTGCTGCGCAAGGTGTTTGCGAAGCAGGATTAAGCGCACTTAGTAAATATTCTTGAAGGCTATTCTTAGCCTGGAGAGCGGTAGTGATGCATCATTACCGCTCTCCCCTTTTTAGAAAGCTCCCCACTTTCGTAGATAAGGGAGCGGCTCACCGCTTAATGCAATTGTTCGTAAGCCACTCTTGATAAAATAAACGGAGGCTGCACATGCCGCTCTTTTCCCACCGAAAACTTTACTTTCCTCTCTGTCGTTTTCTAAAGAGCTAAATTGCCCATATTATGCAGAACGTAACTACCCCGCCTCCATCCACTGCTGATCAGGAATGCGACCAGTACTTACCCCTCAAAGATCTTTTCGAGAAAATGGCCCAGACGAAAGAGGCTAACCCTTATTCGTCCACCTTCAGCTTTATCCCCTTCATTGAAAAAATGAAAGAGAAAAGGGCAGAAATTCACGATGCAACCGGGGCCATCGACGCTGCGGTCATGGAGGAGGCCGAGCAAAATTTGATCGCTTTTTCTGACCCTCAACAACTCGACACCCCGGAGAAAAGAAAGGCCGTGATAAGCATGCTGTTCCCAGCACTTTTCTTTGAAGGACAAATGGGCTTTGTCGCAAAACCATTCACCAAGGAGTTTTTCTACATGACACCGGCCTTTCAGGAAATATTCAGCTCCGAGGATTGGGAAGTCATGATAACCGGTGATTTACTCGAGGGAAAAATGGGAAGACCCGCCATGGAAGCCGGAAAATTGATTCTTGGTACTTTTCATGGGCACACCATTGACTTGAATGCCTACCAGACGATGACCTTCCGGCACCGCAAGACGATGCTCGAAAGGTATTTTAAGGTCAATGTGGTCCTGGATTACATTAAAACCACTCCCTTAAAGGAGCTTGATACACTGGATGAGCTGCAGATCCACCAGCTTTTCCAGGAATGGGGTAACGAACAATACTGGTTGGAACATTTCCCCCCGGGAAATTTTGCTTTTGAAGGCCTGGTCATTGGTTACATCCAGGACGTCACGGAAGTAGAGGTACTTTCCAGGATGAAAGAGATGATGGTTTCCGAGGAGGACAACGAAGTGGCGAATTCCGATTCCATTCGTAGCTATCTCAACGGCTTGATCTGCTCTTACCTGCAGCTACCGGATATAGATTTTGGCAGCGTGTTGCGTCGTGATTTCAAGTACGCCAAGTTAATTTCGTGGAGTATCCTGGGGGATCTCACTGCGTTAGCCCAGTTTACCCAGGACGATTTTTGCCAAGACAGCATCTACGGTAAAACGATGAGGAACGGTGAAACCGTCATTATCGGTGATTTGCAACAAATAGAGCAGCCGGGCAAAATAGCCTCCCACCTGATTAAACAAGGGTATCGGAGTTTGTTACTGGCCCCACAAAGGGATCGGAACGGGCAAATATTCGGTGCCATGGAACTTGCCTCCAGGAACCCCTATCGTTTTAACAACCAAACGTTGGGTAAACTCCGAGAGGTCATCTCTTTGTACTCGATCGGCAGCAATCGCTGGATCCAGGAGATGGACAACACGATCAGTTTTTTTATTCAAAAACAGTTTACTTATATCCACCCCAGTGTAGAATGGAAGTTTCAGGAGGTAAGTCAGAAGTTTCTCCTTTCTCCCCCCGAGCAAGGTAAAGCCCCGGCCCTGGATCCCATTGTTTTCAAAAATGTCTACCCGCTCTACGGACAGGCTGATATCGTAGGCTCCTCCAAAATCCGCAACCACTCCATTGAAGCCGATATGTTGGACAACCTCCAACGGGTCCAGCAAGTTATCAAGGCCTTTAGGGGAAAGCTGGAGTTTCAGCTACTGGACATCTACCTGGCTAAGACGGAGACCTTCAGCCGTAGACTTAAAAGTGGTGGTTTCGTCTCCAGTGATGAATCCCAAATTGTGGAATTACTCACGGAAGAAATTCACCCACTCTTGCAAGAGCTCCAGGAAAAATACGATCAACTGCCCAAGAGTATCCTAAACGACTATTTTGACTACCTGGACCCTAAGCTGAATATCGTTTACCGCAAACGGAAAGATTATGAAAACAGCGTACACGAGCTCAATGAGCTGATCTCCAGTTACCTTGACAAAGAAGTGGCGAAAAAGCAGAAATTGCTGCCGCACTTTTTTGAGAAATACGTCACCGATGGGGTAGAGTACAATATCTATCTGGGGCAATCGCTTCTCCCGGAAGGTAATTTCAGTCAGTATTTCCTTAAGGACTTTCGCTTGTGGCAGCTAATGCTCATGTGCGAAATTACGCGGCTGGTAGAAAAGAACAAGCAAAACTTTCAAGTGCCGCTCACCACGGCCCAGCTCGTCTTTGTTTACAATAATGCCCTTAGCATCCGCTTCAACATGGATGAGAAGCAATTTGATGTGGACGGTGCCTATAATGTCCGCTACGAGATTCTGAAAAAACGGATCGATAAAGCCGTCATCAAAGGAACCAACGAACGACTCACCCAAAAGGGCAAAGTGGCCATCGTCTGGCTCCAGGAAAAAGACCGGATAGAATACCTTGAATACCTTGATCACCTCCTCCAGCAGGGCTACATTACGGATGAAATCGAAGAACTGGAATTAGAGCGCCTGCAGGGGGCCGATGGTCTGAAGGCTTTAAGGGTGACGGTGGTGGTTTAGACTTTTGCAAACAGTACCTTATCTTTAGCACTCTTGAGGGAATTACTTCAGTACAAAACCTACTCCAACTACCTATGCGATTAGTCGTCACTATCCTACTCCTGTTATTCACCGCCAACCTGCTGCAAAGCCAGGAAGCCCACCGCCGCTGGCGCAAAATGAACCAGATCCGCAACGACAAGTTCGACCTGGTGCTGCCGGAAGTCATGCGCGAAAACAATATCGACATGTGGATCATCACGAACCGCGAGGGAAATTTTGACCCCCTCTACCCGGATATGGGCGCGGGCTACGTGAGCTCCACGGGCTACTACGTTTTCACCGATCAGGGAGAGGGCCGCATTGAACGGGCCGCATTGGGGATCAGCGGCTACTTGCTAAAAGAAGGTGGGGCCTATGATTATTTCGGCTCCGAACTTGAGCTCCGGGAGTACGTCACGGAAAGAGACCCCCAACGCATTGGGCTCAATTATTCCAAAAATATTGGCGGGGCCGACGGCCTTTCGTATTCAAGCCATTTGGAACTGGCGGAAATCCTGGGGGAGACCTACACGCAACGCTTTGTTTCAGCGGAAAAACTGGTGTCCGACTTCCGTTCGCGGCGGGTAGCCAGTGAGATTGCCGTATTCGGCGAAGCTTGTGAAATATCGTATCAGATTGCCGAAAAGGCCTTGTCTAATGAGGTCATCACCCCAGG
>Ga0102812_10003663_pt1 | contig 10018 bp, 9 predicted proteins | sample ColrivemetaGS713_FD_79334 | JGI IMG/M metagenome (GOLD analysis project Ga0102812, IMG submission 79334) | Estuarine microbial communities from the Columbia River estuary - Flood tide ETM metaG S.713 | ecosystem: Environmental > Aquatic > Marine > Intertidal zone > Estuary | place: USA: Columbia...
TCGGACGGCATGGGGTTTTCGATGACCGAAACGCAGGTGCTGCCCGGTGCGGTGTTGCACCTGCAATACAAACACCAGGTCGAGGCATGTTATTGCATCGGTGGCTCGGGGGTCGTCGTGGAACTTGAGAGCGGCACACGGCACGACATTCGGCCCGGTGTGCTCTATGCCCCCAATGCGCACGACCGGCATGAGGTACATGTTGCGGGCTCAGAGCCGCTGCGCCTGATCTGCGTGTTTTCGCCCGCATTGCAGGGTGACGAGGTGCATGGGCCAGACGGAAGCTATGCCGCACCGCCCAGCAATTGATCAGCGCCGCAGGAGATGAGCCTTGGTTCGCCTGGAGCGTCACTGCAAGGCGTGTCGCGCGACATAGCGAACCGATTTGTTTTTCAGGTTTTCTTGCCGATCTTTGGCTCTGTCCCGGCTTTGATCCGCGATATGTTTGCCCGGTGACGCCAGAAGATCAGTACCGTCAGCGCGATGCCGAGCAAAAGGCCGATGCCATACCCCAGAAAAACCATGGCGATGGTGGAGGTTGCCGCCGCGACCAGCGCCCCCATGGATGATATGCGCGTGGCCAGGGCGCCGACCAGCCAGGCCGCGCAAGCCGCCAGACCGACCGGGAAGCTGAGCGCCAGCAGAATGCCGAGGAAGGTTGCAACGCCCTTGCCGCCGCGAAAGCCCAGCCAGACCGGGTAACAATGGCCCAGCATCGCCGCGAGTGCGGCGACCTGAGCCGTGTCTTCGCCGCCAAAGGCGCGCGCCAGCAGCACAGCCACCAGACCCTTGCCGCCGTCCAGCAGCAAGGTGAGTGCGGCCGCCGTCTTGTTGCCGGTACGCAGGACGTTTGTGGCGCCGATATTGCCCGAACCGATCTCGCGCAGATTGCCAAGGCCCATGACGCGGGCCAGGACCATGCCAAACGGAATTGACCCCAGCAGGTAGCCAAAAGCGGCCCAGAGAGCGAGGAGTGCGATGCTGTGTTCAAGTGTAGGCATTATGGTCTTTCAAAGACAATCTGTCCGGAGACAAAGGTTTTCAGCACTTTACCCTGCATCCGCGCGCCGTCAAACGGGGTGTTGTGCGATTTGGACCGCAGGGTGGTACGATCCATCAGGAAAGGCGCGTCCGGGTCGAACAGCACAAGATCGGCAGGTGCGCCGGGGGTGAGGCGTCCGCATGGCAGGCCCAGCCGCTTTGCCGGGTTCAGCGACAGGGCGCGCCAGAGGATCGGCAGCGGGATCTGGTCGGCATGGTAGAGGCGCATTGCGGCAGGCAGGAGAGTTTCAAGCGCCACGGCGCCGGCGGCGGCCTCTTCGAATGGCAAGCGCTTGGATTCCTCGTCCTGCGGTGTGTGCATGGATGAAATGATGTCTATCAGACCTGATGCGACGGCTTCGGCCACGGCAATCCGGTCCTCTTCGTCACGCAGCGGCGGCTTCAGTTTGAAGAACGTCCGGTAGTCGGCGACATCCAGCGCGTTCAGCGTCAGATGGTGAATGGATGTGCCTGCCGTCATGTCGAGCCCGTTTGCCTTGGCGCGCGCCAGCGCGGGCAGCGCGCGCGCGCAGGTGATCTGATCGGCGTGATAGCGCGCGCCGGTCATTTCGATCAGCGCGATATCGCGGTCCAGTCCCATGCGCTCGGCCATTGGCGAGACCGCGGGCAGCCCGCGCAGGGATGCAAACTTTCCGGACGTCGCCACGGCCCCTTTGCTCAGGCCGGGGTCTTGCGGATGGGCCACGATCAATGCGCCAAGGGCGCGCGCGTAGGTCAGTGCGCGGGCAAAAACGCGGGTGTCGGTGACGACGCGGTCGCAATCGGTGAAGGCCACGGCACCGGCGTCCATCAGAAAGCCGATCTCGGTCATTTCGCGCCCTTCGCGCCCTTTGGTCAGTGCCGCCATCGCAAGCACGTTGACAGGGGAAGCCTCGTTGGCGCGGCGGGTCACGAATTCCAGCGTTTCAGGATTATCGATCGCCGGGGTCGTATCGGGCCGGGTGATCATGGTCGTCACTCCGCCGGCCGCCGCCGCGAGGCCCGCAGAACGATAGGATTCCTTGTGGCGCTCGCCGGGCTCGCAGACCTTGACCCCCAGATCGACAATACCGGGGGCGAGATATTTCAGGCCGCAATCAATGGCGGGGCCGTCCGGGCGCGCGTCCCTGGGCAGGATTTCCGCGATGCTGCCGTTTTCGATGCGCAGGCCGCCGACGGTGAGTGTCCCGGTTTCGGGATCCAGAAGCCGGGCGTTGAGTAGGGTGAGAGTTGCCTTGCTCATGCGCCCACCCAGATCATCAGCCCGACGACGCCGAAGGCCACAAGAAGGGCGATCATGGCAATGCGGCCGGACATTTTGGGGTCTTTGGGGTCTTCGGTCATGACAGGATCCACCAGATTAGGAGTATGACAGCAACAACCAGCGCAAGTCCGACAAGGACGCTGCCCGCGAGGCCTCTGGGGGCTGCGACAGGTGTCAGACCGGCCATTCCGGAATATGGACGCGCCGAGGCGGCATCAATCGGACGAACGGTCATGTCGGCGCGTGCTTCTGCGTAGCTGCCGATCAGCGTTACATCAGGGCCGAGGGTCAGGGTTGTGGGTTGGCCTGCAAAACTGTCCGAGAACAGCAGCAAAACATAGCCATCCAGTGCGTCCAGTTTTGCGCGGTCCGATGCAAGAGTATCGTCAGTGACTTCGTAGCCCTGCGACAGATAGGCCGCAAGCCCGACACCCGCGAGATCGGACATCGCGAAAAGCTCGGCCGACGCGGTGTCGATATGCGGGGCGGGGAGCAATGCGCGGGCCACATCGGGCATTGGACGCGTCGCCAGCGACTGTGCGACGTCTGCGGCCGGACGATTGACGGCAAAGACGTGGATCAGGCCGCGCTCGCCCGCAGGTATCGTCAGTTTGCTCATGCGCCCGCCCGCGTCAGCCGCAGATTGCGGGCCAGCAGATCCATCGCCGCCATGCGCACGGCGACGCCCATTTCAACCTGATCCTGGATGACGCTGCGGTTGATGTCATCGGCCAGGTTGCCATCGATCTCGACACCGCGGTTCATCGGACCGGGGTGCATCACGATGGCGTCCGGCTTGGCATAAGACAGCTTTTCGGCATCCAGCCCGTAGCGGTGAAAATATTCGCGTTCCGACGGGATGAACCCGCCGTCCATGCGTTCGCGTTGCAAGCGGAGCATCATGACGACATCGACGCCCCGAAGCCCTTCCTTCATGTCATCGAAGACTTCACAGCCGAAGTCCGCAATACCTGCCGGCATCAGTGTCGGCGGACCGATCAGGCGTATGCGGTTTTCCATCTTGCCCAGCAGCATGATGTTGGACCGTGCAACGCGCGAATGCGCGATATCCCCGCAGATGGCGACCGACAAGCGATGCAGCCGTCCCTTGGCGCGCCGGATCGTCAGCGCGTCAAGCAACGCCTGCGTGGGGTGTTCGTGACGTCCGTCGCCTGCATTGAGAACCGCACAATTGACCTTTTGCGCCAGCAGATCCACAGCGCCCGACTGCGGGTGGCGCACAATCAGCAGATCGGGGTGCATCGCATTCAGCGTCAACGCGGTGTCGATGAGCGTTTCGCCTTTCTTGATCGACGAGGCCTGCATGGCCATGTTCATGACGTCCGCTCCCAACCGCTTGCCTGCGATTTCAAAGCTTGCCTGCGTGCGGGTCGAGTTTTCGAAAAACATGTTGATCTGCGTCAGGCCTGCGAGGGCCTGGCCGTGCTTGTCTGGCTGGCGGTTCAGGGCGACGTAGCTTTCCGCGAGATCAAGCAGCGCCGTGATCTCTGACGCGCGCAGGTGCTCGATGCCGAGAAGGTGCCGGTGGGGGTAAGACATGGGCGCAACCTTGCGTGGTTTTTCCCCTTTTAGTCAGGCGAACAGGGCGGGGCAAGCACAGCCGTCGGCTCCGAAGAGATTTCAAGCCTCCGGCGGGGATATTTCGGACCCAGAGAAGTGCGGACTCACATGTTTGTTGTGGTTCAATTCCGGTGGCGGGCCGCGTATGATCGCAAGATGGAATCGGCAGAATATCATAGTGCTGCAGCACTTTTGCGCTGGCAGGTCGAGCTGGGTGCAACCGAGGCGATCTGTGATCGCCCGGTTGACCGCTATAGCCTGGGTGCGGCCCGCGCGGTCGATGTTCGTGCGTCGGAGGTTTCAGTTTCAGTTCCTGTTTCTGCCCAGCCGGTTGCGGTTTCTGCGGTTGAACATGCCCGAAGTGCGGCGCAGGGTGCTGTATCGCTGGATGGTTTGCGCGATGCGATGGCCGGGTTTGATCATTGCGCGATCAAGCGCGGCGCCCGCAGCCTGGTATTTTCGGGCGGGACTGCCGGTGCACGCATCATGATCATCGGCGCGGCACCTGACCGCGATGAAGACCGCGAAGGCAAGCCATTTGTCGGGAAGACAGGCCAGCTTCTGGATCAGATGCTGGCAGCGATCGACCTGGGCCGCGCGTCGGATGCAGCACCGGTCTACATCACGAATGTTCTGCCGTGGCGGCCACCGCAGGACCGCGACCCCTTGCCAGAGGAAATCGCCATGATGCAGCCGTTCCTGCAAAGGCATGTCGCGCTTGCCGGGCCTGATGTACTGGTGCTGATGGGCAATATCAGCTGCCAGACTGTTCTGGGCAAACGCGGCATCACGCGTCTGCGCGGGCAATGGTCCGAGGCCTGGGGATTGCCCGTGCTGCCGATGTTTCATCCCGCTGATCTGTTGCGCAATCCGGCCGCAAAACGCGACGCCTGGGCGGATCTTTTGAGCCTGAAGGCCTGGTTGCGTGGTTGATCCGATGATCTTTGCGGCGTTTGTCCCGGCCGCGTTGGCGCTGAACCTGACGCCGGGTGCGGACATGATGTTTTGTCTGGGTCAGGGCATGCGTTCGGGCGCTCGTGGCGCCTGGGCCGCAAGTGCGGGAATTTCGAGCGGGTCCATGGTGCATGTAATGCTCGCGGGCGTCGGGCTGGGGGCTGTGGTTGCGGCCGCCCCATTGGCGTTTGACGTGATCCGCTGGGCAGGCGTGGCCTACCTGATGTGGCTGGCCTGGCAGTCCATTCGGGCCGCAGACGTGCCGCGGCCTGAGCCGCTTTTGGCGCGCCATGCGTTTCGGCAGGGTCTGGTGGTCAATCTGACCAACCCGAAAGTCATTTTGTTCGTGCTTGCGTTCGTGCCGCAATTCGTGCGGCCCGATGCGGGTCCGGTCTTGGTACAGTTTCTGATCTTCGGGGGCGTGATCGCGCTTGGGGGTTTTGTGATCAACGGTCTCGTCGGAGTGTTTGCGGGCACTTTCGGTGCCGGACTGACCCGTCATGCCCGCGTCCTGGGTTGGCTGACGGGTGGGATATTCGCGGTGCTGGCCGTCCGGCTGGCCGTCATGCAGAGGGCTTGAATGCGATGAGCAAAATAGATGAAAGCAAGGCGTTTATTCCGGTGCGGATTGCCGTTTTGACGGTGTCCGACACGCGTGGTCTCAGCGAGGACCGCTCTGGCGATGTGCTGGTGCAGCGCCTGAGCGATGCAGGCCATGTTCTGGCGGATCGCAGGATCGTCCGGGACGAGCGGTCGGACATCGCAGCCCAACTCAGGGCATGGATTGCCGATGACGCCGTCGATGTCGTGATCTCGACCGGCGGAACGGGTTTGACGGGGCGCGATGTGACGGTGGAAGCGCACCGTGACGTATACGAAAAGGAGATCGACGCGTTCGGTACGGTCTTTACCATCGTATCGATGCAGAAGATCGGCACCAGTGCCGTGCAAAGCCGCGCAACCGGTGGTGTGGCGGGGGGCACCTATCTTTTTGCGTTGCCGGGCAGTCCCGGTGCCTGCAAGGATGCGTGGGACGAAATCCTGCAAAAGCAACTCGACTACCGCCACAGGCCCTGCAATTTTGTTGAAATCATGCCGCGTCTGGCAGAGCATCAGCGACGGAAATAGCGCAGTATCGCGTTCAACCTCTGGTCGCCATGCTTTTTTGCGATACCTCTGAGAGGGAAACGCACCGGCATATCAGCTTGGGGTAAGTACCTGAAAGGGAAACGAGACGAATGCGATTTTTTCGGCAGAGCATGATCGGGCTTTTTCTGGCGGCTGTGACGCTGGGGTTGATGGTCTATGCGGCACAGATTGTCGGCTCTGCCGTGCAGGACCGGATGGCCCGCGAGACCAAGGCGCCTGCCGCCCGCGAAAGGGTGTTTGCCGTGAATGTCCGGCAGGCGGAGGAGCAGACCGAAATACCCGTGCTGGAAACCTTTGGCGAGGTGCAATCGCGCCGCACTCTCGAACTGCGCGCAGCCGTCGGCGGGAGGGTATTGAGCCTGTCCGACCGGTTCGAGGATGGCGGCACGGTGCAGGCAGGTGATGTGTTGCTGCGGATCGACCGTGCAGATGCTCAAGCGGCGCTGGATCGTCTTCAGGCAGATTTGGCAGACGCAGAGGCTGAAGCGCGCGACGCGGCCCGGGTTCTTGTGCTGGAACGCGACGAACTGACGGCGGCCGGTGAGCAGGCGGGTCTGCGCGAGAAGGCCTATCAGCGGCAAGTCGATCTTCAGTCACGCGGGGTCGGTACGTCCGCAGCGGTTGAGACGGCCGAATTGGCGGCCTCCTCTGCGAGACAGGCGGTTCTGGCGCGGCGGCAGTCCCTGACGCAGGCCGAGGCGCGGATTGATCAGGCGACGACCCGGATTGCCCGCGCGCGCATCGCGGTATCGGAAGCAGAGCGAAAGCTGGCGGACACCACGCTGATCGCGCCATTCGATGGCACTTTGGGTGCGACATCCGTTGTTGCGGGGCGGCTGGTGAATGCAAACGAGCGACTGGCGGATCTGATCGATACAACCGATCTGGAAGTATCGTTTGTGGTTTCGACGGCGCAGTATGCACGTCTTCTGGATGCCGACGGCGTGTTGATCCGCGCGCCTGTGACTGCGACACTGGATGTGAGCGGTGTCGATCTGGTTGCCGAAGGCACGCTCAGGCGTGCCAGTGCCACCGCAGGTTCAGGCCAGACCGGGCGGCTGTTGTTTGCTGGTCTTGAGCGCCCTCTCGGCTTTCAGCCCGGCGACTTCGTGACCCTCAGAGTACAGGAGCCCGCGCTTGAAAACGTCGTGCGGTTGCCCGCAGCGGCGGTGGATGCGTCAAATACTGTTCTGGTCATCGGAGAAAGTGATCGGTTGGAACAGCTCAGCGTCGATCTCGTGCGCCGTCAGGGTGACGATGTTCTGGTGCGTGGCGCGGGTTTGCAGGGGCGCGAGGTGGTGGAGGCGCGCACACCATTGCTGGGTGCCGGCGTTGCGGTCCGGCCATTGCGGCGCGATGCGCCGGCTGTGGACGCCCCGGCCATGGTCGAACTGACAGAGGAGCGCCGGGCCAAGCTGATTGCCTTTGTCGAAGGCAATGAGCGGATGCCACAGGAGGCCAAGGCGCGCATGCTGGCGCGTCTGGCGGAACCCGAAGTGCCAGTCGAGATCGTTGAACGCCTTGAAAGCCGGATGAGGGGCTAGGGCATGGAGCGCGCGGTTCCGGCATCGGCAGGCGGAATACTGTCTTATTTTACCCGGCACCGGACGGCGGCCAACCTTTTGCTGCTGCTGATGCTGATGGCGGGTTTTGCGGCGACGCCCAACATGCGCACCCAGTTTTTTCCGGATGTTATTATTGACAGCGTTACGGTTTCGACAATCTGGCGTGGGGTTGGCGCCGAGGACGTCGATGCGGCTATCATCCAGGTACTGGAGCCTGCATTACTGACGGTCGAAGGCGTGGCCAGTTCGCAAGCCACATCGCGCGAAGGATCAGGTCGCATCACGCTGGAGTTCGAGCCGGGTTGGGATATGACCCGCGCGGCCGAAGATGTGCAGGCGGCTGTCGATCTGGTGAGTGAATTGCCCGAAGACGCCGAAGACCCCGTCGTGCGCCGCGACAGCTGGAATGACCGCGTGACCGATGTGGTCATCACCGGCCCCGTCAGCCCCGAGCAGCTTGGGCTTTTTGCCGACGAACTGGTCACGCGTCTGTTTGCTGAAGGGGTTACGCGAACCAGTATTCAGGGGGTGGCGGCTCCCCAGACGACGGTTGTGGTGCCATCGACCAAGTTGATCGCAAATGATGTCACGATGGCACAGATTGCGGCAGCGATTGCCTCAGAAGTCGATGCGACGCCTGCAGGTGATGTGACCGGAGCCAATACGCGGGTGCGCACAGGCACCGAGAAACGCAGCGTCGACGATATTTCGGGCATCGTGCTGAGGTCGGACCCGGATGGCACGAAACTGACCATCGGGGATGTGGCCACAATAACGCGTGAAGGCGCGGACCGTCTGCGCAGCTACTATGTGGGCGACAGCCCCGCGGTTGCGATCCGAGTGGACCGTTCTGACGGCGGCGATGCCGTCGGTATTCAGGCGCAGGTGGAAGAGGTCGCCGCCCAAGTGCAATCGACACTGCCGAAAGGGGTGACGATCGAGTTGATCCGGACCCGCGCCGAAGCGATCACCGCGCGGCTGGATATCCTGATCGACAACGGCCTGTTGGGGCTGGCTCTGGTGGTCGGGCTGTTGTTTCTCTTTCTGAATGCGCGGACTGCGTTTTGGGTCGCCGCAGGCATACCTGTCGCGATGATGGCGGCAATCGCATTGATGTACGCGGGCGGATTGACCATCAATATGGTGTCTCTGTTCGGCTTGATCATCACGTTGGGCATTGTCGTCGATGATGCAATCGTGGTCGGGGAACATGCGGACTATCGGTTTCGCCATTTTCGCGAGCCACCGGTCGTGGCGGCGGAGCGCGCGGCGCGTCGGATGGCCATGCCGGTCTTTGCGGCGACCATGACGACGATCATCGCGTTCTTTGGGCTGGTCGCCGTGGGCGGCCGCTTTGGCGATCTGATCCGCGACATACCCTTTACGGTCATCGCCGTGCTCGCGGCGTCCCTTGTCGAATGTTTTTTGATTCTGCCCAATCACATGGCGCATGCCTTGGCGGCCGGTGCAAAGGAGCATTGGTACGACGTGCCGAGCCGGGTCGTGAACCGCGGGTTCGAATGGATGCGCGACCGCCTTTTCCGTCCCTTCATGGCGGGTGTGATTGGCGCACGGTACGTCGTGCTGGCAGGGGTGATCATGGTGCTGGCCAGCCAGATTGCGCTGCTGGTGCGTGGTGATGTGCAGTGGCGGTTTTTCAACGCGCCGGAACAGGGGTCGGTGACAGGCAATTTTGCCATGGTCGAAGGGGCGACGCGTGCGGACACGCTTGCCATGATGCGTGAAATGCAACGCGCGACAGAAGCTTTGGGCGCGGATTATGCCGACCGGTATGGCGTCAGCCCGCTGGCCTATGTGATGGCTGAAATAGGTGGCAACGCAGGGCGGGGCCTTGACGGGGCAGACACCAAGGACACCGATCTTCTGGGTGGGATATCCATTGAACTGATCGACGCAGACCTGAGGCCATACTCCAGCTTTGCCTTTGTCGCGGAACTGCAGGAAGCGGTCGTCAACCATCCGCTGGTCGAGACGGTCTCGTTTCGCAGTTGGCGGTCTGGTCCGGGCGGGGATGCCCTGTCCGTGCAGTTTTTTGGCGCGGACACCGATACACTCAAGGCGGCCAGCCAGGATTTGCAGTCCGCGCTTTTGCAATATCCCGAAGTCAGCGCCGTGCAGGACAATCTGGCTTATGACAAGGAAGAGCTGATCCTGGATCTGACGCCGCAGGGTCAGGCGCTGGGCTTCACGATCGACGCTTTGGGGCGTGCTCTGCGGGACCGCCTGAACGGGGTCGAGGCCGCGCGCTATCCCGAAGGCCCGCGCAGTGCCGAAATATGGGTGGAATTGCCTAAGGGTGAGTTGACGGCAGATTTTCTGGACCGCACTCAAATGCGGACACCGGATGGTATGTACGTGCCTTTGGCGGATATCGTCAGCGTGGATCGTCGGGTCGGGTTCAGTACGGTGCGGCGCGAAAACGGCATCCGGGTGATTTCGGTCA
>Ga0102812_10003664_pt1 | contig 10014 bp, 10 predicted proteins | sample ColrivemetaGS713_FD_79334 | JGI IMG/M metagenome (GOLD analysis project Ga0102812, IMG submission 79334) | Estuarine microbial communities from the Columbia River estuary - Flood tide ETM metaG S.713 | ecosystem: Environmental > Aquatic > Marine > Intertidal zone > Estuary | place: USA...
ATGGCGATCTCGAAGCGTCTGATGATGATCTGTTCTGGTATCGCCTGATCACACTCATTTGGGCTCCGTTGCAGTTCGTGCTGCTGTTTTCGTTACTGTGGTATGTGCCACAGGCTGACCACCTCAGTTCGCTAGAACGGATTGCGCTGTTTTTCGGTGTGGGCGTGATCACCGGTACAGTCGGCATCAACTACAGCCATGAGCTGATGCATCAAAAAAGCCGTCTCGAACGCTGGATGGCCGATGTCCTGCTGGCGATGGTGCTATATTCGCATTTCCGATCGGAACACCTTCTTGTACACCACACCTATGTGGGAACGCCCGCCGATCCGGTGACGGCGCGCTACAACGAAAGCTTTTTCAGGTTCTATCCCAGGGTTCTTCGGCAATGTCTGAATTCGGCCTTTGGCGCCGAACGCGCAAAGCTCGCCCGCGTCGGCCAGCCCTGGCACCATCCATCCAATCCCTTTTTCAGGTATTGGGCATTGCAGGCGGCCATGTTAGGCCTTGCGTTTGGGCTTGGCGGCTGGTCAGGGATCGGCCTTTTTCTGGTACAGGCCGGAACCGCGATCTGGCAGCTGGAACTGGTGAACTACCTCGAACATTACGGCCTGACCCGCAGACATCTGGGAGCGGGCAAATACGAACCCGTCAAAACGCATCATTCCTGGAATTCCGATCAACGCGTCTCAAACTGGCTTCTGATCAACCTGCAACGCCACGCCGACCATCACTATCACCCGAACAGGCGGTTTCCCGTGCTGCAAACCTATGCGGCAAGCCAGGCACCGCAACTGCCCTTTGGCTATCCAGTCATGACGATTGCCGCGATGATCCCCCCTTTGTGGCGCAGGATCATGAACCCGCGTGTAGATCATTGGCGGGCAACCCACTATGCGGATATCACCGACTGGCGTGTGTACGACAATGCCAGCAACCCAAGCCCACGCTGACTTGGAAACCTGATCTTAAGTGTTTGGGACTAGTCTTATCCGAATGGCGAGGTGCGTTCGGGGGAACAGATGCTATGACAAAAGCCGCACAGGACAACAGAGTCTGCCTCATCGTCGAGGACAACTTCATCGATCAGGAAAATATCCGGCGTATTCTTGAACGCAGCTTTGGCAACATCAAAATCGTTGTCGCCTCTACTCTGGCCGATGCGCGCGATCTTGTGAAACAGCACAAAATCGCACTCATCCTGCTCGATAACAACCTACCCGACGGAAAGGGCGCAAACTACGCTCTGGAATTGCATGAAAACCCAAGGCTTGCACATGTTCCGATCGTCATGATCAGCGACTGGCCTTCACCTTTCATGTTCGACAAAGCGCAGTCAGCGGGCGTGATTCACATCGTGAACAAATCAGATTTCGGCGCCCGCCACATCCATTCGGCATTTGCCCATATGGCAGGCAGACAGGCTGGCATGTCCGGGCCACAACCCGCGCAATTGCACAGCGCCTAGGCAAAAAAGACCCTGCCTCTTGGGCAGGGTCCAGGTGGATGCCTCGTTTGAGCAACCTTATGTTAAGGCCACAGGCACCGGCGGTGTTCGAAGCGTGAAGTTGAAATTCAGTTGGCCATCTCTGACCTGATCTGCTGGCGCAAAACGTCGATGGGCACCAGTTGACCCTCTTTCCTGAAGGTCCAATACGTCCAGCCGTTGCAGCTGGGCGCGCCCTCCAGATGGGCACCAACCTGATGGATGGACCCTTTGATATCATTGCCGATCAGGGTGCCATCAGCGCGCACCTTGGCAATCTGACCCCGTGGCGAATAAAGCGCCTCGCCCGGCCGCAACATACCGCGCTCGACCAGTTGCCCGAATGGCACCCGCGGCTCTGCCCGTTTGGAGGCGCTGACCTGCAATGCCTCGCGATCGAACTTGCGCGCTTTGGCAATCCGTTTTTCGGCAACGGCGCGATACTCGGCCTCGCGCTCGATCCCGATGAAATCGCGACCCAGCATCTTGGCGACAGCGCCCGTCGTGCCGGTTCCAAAGAACGGATCAAGGACCACATCGCCGGGATTGGTGGAGCCTACCAGCACACGGTGCAGCAGGCTTTCTGGTTTTTGCGTGGGATGTGCCTTGTCGCCTTGCGCATCCTTCAGCCGCTCGTGGCCCGTACAGATCGGCAACACCCAGTCAGACCGCATCTGAATACCTTCATTGAGGGACTTCAGCGCTTCGTAATTGAAGGTGTATTTGGACGTTTCATCGCGTCCGGCCCAGATCATCGTCTCATGAGCGTTGGTAAACCGCTTGCCGCGAAAGTTGGGCATCGGATTGGATTTCCGCCAGACCACATCATTCAGGATCCAGTAGCCCTGATCCTGCAATGCGGCGCCGACGCGAAAGATGTTGTGATAGCTGCCGATAACCCAGATCGCCCCGTTGGGCTTCAACAGCCGACGCGCTGCCTTCAGCCAGGCGTGGGTGAAGTCGTCATAGGCGCGAAAACTCGCGAACTGGTCCCAATGGTCGTCGACTGCGTCCACGCGGCTGTTGTCCGGCCGGTGCAATTCGCCCTTGAGCTGCAGGTTATAGGGAGGGTCTGCAAAAATCAGGTCTATCGATGATTCGGGCAGGCTGTTCATCACGTCGATGCAGTCGCCGCTGAGCACAGTATTCAAAGGAAGTGCCGCGGCACTTTTCGTCTTGGTCATCATTTTCTGCCTCTGGTCCCGGTGCATTTTGCACTCGTTGGTTGCGGACCAAGATGAGTCAAAGGCGATTCGCCGTCAAATTCTTTTTTGAATCAATCGCTTACGATTTCTTCTTGATACAAGATATTGTGGATCGGCTTGAACGAACGTCTATGGTGAGGGGTCACCCCAAGATTTTGAAGCGCCATCATGTGGCTTTTTGATCCATATCCCATGTTCGTTTCCCAGCCATAGCCGGGATGTTGTTGCGCTAAATCCACCATCAGACGGTCACGGCACACTTTTGCCACAATTGAGGCCGCCGCAATGGACACCGAACGCGCATCTCCCTTGATGACGGTCTGGGCAGGCAACGCCAGCCCGCGCGGCACCATGTTGCCGTCGATCAGGGCATAATCCGGCGGCTGTGCAAGTCCGGCCAGCGCGCGCTCCATCGCGAGATGGCTCGCGCGCAGGATATTCAGCGCATCGATTTCCGCAACGCTGGCATGGCCGATGGACACATCCGCACAGAGCCAAAGCTCGGCGTCCAGACGATCACGGGCGCGCGCGGTCAGTTTTTTGGAATCGTTCAGACCCGCAGGCAACCGCGACAGGTCCAGAACAACAGCCGCCGCCGTCACCGGGCCGGCCAGCGGACCGCGCCCCACTTCATCCACGCCGGCAATCCGAAGATGTCCCTGCGCGATGGCCGCGCGTTCGAATGTATCATCCGGTCCCATGACGTCTTTTGCCTGTCTTGCGCATCGGCACGCAAGGGCTGCGTGCCCGTCATCCGAAAAATATCCACATAAAAACAAAAAATCCGCCTGCCCCACCCGGAGCACGCGGACCTGACCAAGGCATAATGGCCTGACTGGTTAAGCAGGAGGGAACGCCCGAACGCCCCCTCCGGGTCGAGGTGATGGCGAGGGGACCCGCCACACCCCTATGGCGACACCGTTACCGGTGGGCCAATCGGTATCCCTGATCGCGCAGGCAGCGCGCCTCGTAGCCACGGCGCGGACCTTCAGAGGTGCGCACCCGGATGGCACAGTGCTCGGGCAGGCGGTTCACGTAGCGATATTGGTTTTGCAGGCAGCGCTGGCCAAACATCCGCACCCGTCCGTCGCGCGTGTTGTAGCTGCGCAGGCAATCGCCCGGCAGCAGCTTGCGCTGGGCTTTCTGCGGCAGCGGACGCGGCTGGATCGGTTCAATATAAGCCGGGCGCTGTGGCGTGTAGTAGTGTTGCTGGTACTGGTTGTTGTTGCGGGTGGCGACATGGTCACGTTTGTCTTGCTTGTTGTCGCTGATGATCTTGCTCACGATCGCAACGCCGGCAATCAGGGCAAGGGCACGGGCGAGATCGCGTTCATCTGCCGCCACTGGGCGTGCGCCCGCAGCAGCGATCATCATGGCGGCCCCGGCAAGGGTGGCAATAAACTTGGCAAACATGGCAGTCTCCTTTTTAGATGTACGGACTGCCCTATCGTGGACAGCTGAACTGCTCCCACACTCGCCCGGTCGACATCGGGCAAGCAATAACAGCCCTCCGTTATCGGATAACAACGCCACCAAACTTCTTTTGATATTGTATATCTTCGACTTCGGACCAAGGATGACACCATGAAACACATCCTCCTTTCCTTCGCCCTCTGGGCCGCACTCTCGACCGCCTCTGCGGCCGCGTGCTATGCCGATTACAAGGCCAAACAGGATAACCCACTGCGCCTGCACTACGGCGTGGCGCAGATTTCGCAGTGTTCTGCCGGGACGGCCCAGTCGGAACTGAAAGCACGGCTTGCGGCACAGGGGTGGACCCTGCTCAATATCGTTTCGGTCTTCGACGATTCGGGGCTGGCAGAAAGGAAAGACAGTGCAGGACCCTTCTTCCTCCGCTACTGACATGCGCCGCTCTGGTGGCCGGATCGTGGTGTTCGGCATCGCCGGCATCGTGGCCATTCTGTTGATCGCGGCGATAATGCTGTTCTGGGCGCTTCCCGATGCCAACGCATTCAATGCGCGGGTCGAACAGCTTTTTGTCGAAAACAATGATCTGACGACGCAAGTGGAGATCATGCTGCTGGAGATACTGGCGCAATCCGGCACGGCGTTTTCCGACACCTTGCAAAGCTACCGTCTGGTGATCTTCGTGCTGCTGGTCTTTGCCACAGCGATGCTGGTGGCCGCACTGGTGTTTCTGGTTATGCTGGTCAGCTTCAACCGGCGCATGGCGCAAATCGAGCGTGTTGGCATACAGGTGAACTCTCTGCTCATCAGCCGCGAAGAAAACACCGTTTACCTGAACAATCTGGGCTTCAAGCTGACCGAAGCGGCCATGGAAACTATGGCTGTACTGGCCGAGGCACGGATGGACGACGACGTGCTCAGCGGATCGGAAATCGAAGGCGTGATTTCAGGGCGCAACGCAGCAGACTGCGACGAGGCCGCCGGCGCCACGCGGATAAAGCGGCTGCGCGACACGCTGGGCAATCAGATCGTCAGCGAGTTGCTCGTAAAAAACATCGCGCGGCGCGGCTACATGCTGGCCATCGACAAGGACGTGATCAAGGTGATCTGAAGCCTTTCGTCAAACGGTGGATGCCGCGGCAACCAACCGAGCGCGACAATCGTCATGCGCACCGTTTTCGACCACTGGTGTTTTCGCAGGCTGCTGCCTAGTGTCCCCCAAGATTGAACCGGAGGATCCCCCATGCCCGCGCCACGCAACACGTTCAAAGCCGCCCTTGCAGAAGGTCGCACCGTCATCGGGTGCTGGCTGGGCATGGCCGAAGGCTATGCAGCCGAAATCATGGGCAAGGCTGGGTTCGACTGGCTGGTGATCGACGGAGAACATTCGCCAAATGATCTGCGCTCGATCAGGGATCAGCTGATCGCTTTGGCAGCCAGCCCCAGCCACCCCGTCGTGCGCGTTCCGATTGGCGAGACCTGGATGATCAAGCAGGTTCTGGATGCAGGTGCGCAAACGCTGCTGGTGCCCATGGTCGAGAGCGCGGAACAGGCGCGTCAGCTTGTACGTGCCTGCACCTTTCCGCCTCTGGGTGCGCGCGGTGTCGGCTATGCCCTGGCGCGCGCCTCTGACTTTGCGCAGATCCGGGATTACGGCACGACGGCGGACGACCAGATCTGCCTTCTGGTGCAGATCGAAAGCCGCGCCGGACTCGCCGCGCTGGATGAAATTCTGGCCATCGACGGCATTGACGGCGTGTTCATCGGCCCCGCAGATCTGGCGGCCGATCTGGGCCACATTGACAACATGATGCACCCGGATGTCCAAAGCACGATCATGCAGGCGCTCTCGCGTATCGCGGCTTCGGGAAAGGCCGCGGGTATTCTGACGACACAGGACACAATGACCAATGCCTCGATTGCAGCCGGGGCGCGGTTTGTGGCCGTCGGTCTGGATATCTCGATGCTGCTTGCGACGGCCTCGGAAACGGCTGCGAAATGGCGTGATCGCACCGCATGACGCTGGGCCTTGCCGTTCTGGCACTCTCTTATGTGCTCAGCCAGTTTTACCGCGCGTTTCTCGCGGTTCTGACGCCGGTCCTGCAGTCCGATCTTGGCGCAGGGCCAGAGGCGCTGTCCGTCGTGTCCGGCATGTGGTTCTTGTCCTTTGCGCTGATGCAGGTTCCCGTGGGCTGGGCGCTCGACACCATCGGCCCGCGACGCACTGCTGCGGCGCTGTTACTGGTCGGCGGCGGTGGCGGGTCGGCGCTTTTTGCACTGGCGACGACACCCCTTCATCTAAGCGCGGGAATGTTTCTGATCGGCATCGGCTGCGCTCCGGTTCTAATGGCCTCCTACTATATCTTTGCGCGACAATTTCCGGCAGCCCAGTTTGCCACCCTTGCTTCCGTCATGGTGGGCGTGGGCATGTCCGGCAACCTCTTTGCCTCCTACCCTCTCGCTCTGGCGGTCGAAGCGATCGGCTGGCGCGGGTCTTTGTGGGTGCTGGCCGCGGTCTCGGCGTTGACGGCCCTGGGCATCTGGGTCTGGGTGTCGGACCCGCCAAAGCCCGAAGGCGAAGAAAAAGGATCACTGCGGGCACTGTTCCGGATACGGGTGCTGTGGCTGATCTTTCCGCTGATGTTCTTCAGCTATGCGCCCGTGGCGGCCATACGCGGGCTCTGGATCGGGCCTTATCTGGATGATGTGTTCGGGGCCGACACCCGCATGATCGGTCAGGCCACACTGATCGTCGGGGCCTTCATGATCCTGGGTGCCATCAGTTACGGGCCGCTGGACCGGTTGCTCGGCCAGCGCAAATGGCTTGTGACCTTAGGTACGGCACTGACCATCGCCGCCCTTGTCACCCTCTGGACAATGCCCGCCAGCAACATCTGGATTTCCGTGGCACTGATGAGCGCCATCTGCTTTTTCGGTGCGACCTATGCTGTGCTGATCACGCATGGGCGCGATTTCCTGCCGCCACACCTGATTGGCCGTGGCATGACGATGCTCAACCTGTGTTCCATCGGTGGCGTCGGTGTCTTGCAGTTCATTTCTGGCAAACTGCACACCGCGACGCTGTCGGGCAATCCGGCAGCACCCTATCAGGCGATCTTTGGTCTGTTTGCCGTGACCCTGTCGGCGGGCCTGGTGATCTATCTGTTCAGTCGCGACAACCGCGTCAGCTGATCGCCCGTTTCGGCCAAAACCGCTCTAGCGGCGCTTCATCCGGGTCGCGGCCTGCGTATATCCGCCTGCCGCACCGTCAATAAAATGCACATGATCGTCCGACAGGATAGAAGGTACGATACACGTCATCATCGCGCTTTCCTGTGTGGCAATGCCATAGCGCAAAAGGCCCCGATCTGCCGCCTTTGACAAGATATCCTCGATTCGGGACTGCGTGACCTCATCGCAATCCAGCGTCATCTTCAGCCCGTCATCAAGTTTTCGAAAATCCGCATTTTCACCGACAACCCGCGCATATCTGCGGGCATCAAATCCGCCAAGTTTCAGTCCGGTCCGGATCAGCACCCAAGCCAGGAATGATTCCAGCAAAGGCTTGATCCGTGCGCGCAGCAAAGATCCCGTGCCCCGAACGGCGTGCGCTTCGAGGGCCGCACCGGGCGGTGGCCAGTCGGCACAGGGGCCGGATGCAGGCGCCGGGTGACCCGCGCGCTCCAGATGTTCTGCCAGTGAAATCACATCGCGGTAAACTTCGGCGATCCGCTCTTGCTCCGCACCCTCTTCCGGCTGCACCACAAGCGAGAGAATCGTACCGTTGCGCGCCGGCATGTGCGACCAGCGGCACGACAAACCGTTCAGGTCAGGTAATGCGCCGTTTGCCGCACCCTCGATCCGGTAGGCCCCCTCCTTCATCCGGGTTTCCGCCCAATGCAGGCCACCACCGGAAAACATGGCATAGTCCGCGCCGTCCGAGACCTGAAAACGCGCAACCCGCAGATCAAGGCCCGCTGCGCGCACATCCTCAACCGGGATCAGCGCCACGCGCAGCGTAATGCCAAATTCCCGCGCCGCCCATCGCGACACCGCTGCCAAAGCGTCATTGGCGATGTCCGCGTCATCCGGACGAATCGCAAATCCGGCCCCATCTCCGCCGAAAACAAACGGAAACGCCCGCCCGCCCAGCGCATTCATCAAGGCCGAGATCACGGCGGCTCCCACCATATTGACCACTTTGTACCGACCCGCTGCCACTTCGCGCGTGGATCCGGCGATATCGGCGGCCCCGACGAACCAGCCTTGCGGCACCCCCGTGTAAAGCGACGCGTCTGTCAGTTGTGAAAATGAGGCGACCCGCGGCAGGGCATCATAAAATCCGTCTGCCTGTGCCATGCGACCCAAATCCACCCTGTTCCGGTGACGTCTTCATACCACGTCCTGCGCCGCGCGATACAGGGGATGGGACGGCCCCTCTTTCCCCTGTCGCCCAACCCGTATAAGAGGCACCATCTCGTCAAGTATTGGAGTAAAAAGATGGGCTATCGCGTCGTAGTCGCAGGCGCCACCGGCAACGTGGGCCGCGAAATGCTGAACATTCTGGCAGAACGCCAGTTTCCCGCCGATGAAGTCGTGGCTCTCGCGTCGCGCAAATCATTGGGTACCGAAGTCAGCTATGGCGACAAGACACTCAAAACGAAAGATCTCGATACCTTCGATTTCACGGGATACGATATCGCGCTCTTTGCCATCGGTTCCGAGGCAACCAAACTTTACGCGCCCAAAGCTGCAAAAGCGGGCTGCGTGGTGATCGATAACTCGTCGCTTTATCGCTACGATTCCGAGGTGCCGTTGATCGTTCCGGAAGTAAACCCAGAAGCCATCATGGGCTACTCCAAAAAGAACATCATCGCCAACCCGAACTGTTCGACCGCGCAACTGGTTGTCGCGCTGAAGCCGCTGCACGACCGCGCCACGATCAAGCGCGTCGTGGTCAGCACTTACCAATCCGTCTCAGGTGCGGGCAAGGAAGGCATGGACGAGCTTTGGGATCAGACCAAATCCATCTACAACCCGACGTCGAGCGTGCCGCCCAAAAAATTCACCAAGCAGATCGCGTTCAACGTGATTCCGCACATTGATGTGTTCATGGAAGATGGTTCCACCAAGGAAGAGTGGAAAATGATGGTCGAAACGAAAAAGATCGTCGACCCGAAGATCAAGGTCACCGCCACCTGCGTGCGCGTGCCGGTATTCGTGGGCCATTCCGAAGCAGTCAACATCGAGTTCGAACAGCACCTGGACGAAGACGAGGCGCGCGACATCCTGCGCGAAGCACCCGGCGTGATGGTGATCGACAAGCGTGAAAACGGTGGCTACGTCACCCCGGCGGAATGCGCGGGCGACTATGCGACGTTCATCAGCCGCATTCGTCAGGACAGCACGATCGAAAACGGCCTGAACCTGTGGTGCGTGTCTGACAACCTGCGCAAAGGTGCGGCACTCAATGCAGTTCAGATCGCCGAACTGCTGGGCAACCGGGTGCTGAAAAAAGGCTGATGACGGATAATATTCCGGATTTTACGGGCGCCTCACTGGCGCCCGTTATTTTTGATTGCCGGATCAGGTACCGCGCTCAACCCAGGCGCCGCACGATCGGGCCATATCCAGATCTGCGTCCGGTGCCGTTGCACAGATCCGCATCCAGCAGCAGGGCACGATACTGTCAGACCGGCAGAAACGCTTTGACTTCAGGGTTATAGACTTCCAGAACGCCCTCTCCGATGTCCAGCCACAGACCATGCAGTGTCAGACGGTCGGCTTCGACGCGGCTGCGCAGAAACGGAAAAGTCATCAGGTTGTCCAGGCTGGTCAGCACCGAATGTTTCTCGAGCTGCGTGGCCATCACATGCGCATCCGGCTCATCGGCGA
>Ga0102812_10003665_pt1 | contig 10013 bp, 4 predicted proteins | sample ColrivemetaGS713_FD_79334 | JGI IMG/M metagenome (GOLD analysis project Ga0102812, IMG submission 79334) | Estuarine microbial communities from the Columbia River estuary - Flood tide ETM metaG S.713 | ecosystem: Environmental > Aquatic > Marine > Intertidal zone > Estuary | place: USA: Columbia...
CTTCCGATCAACTGCTGCAATGGAAATTATCCCCAGCGCAGACGGAACAACTGATCCAAATCAAGGAAATTTTGGTTTATGAAACCGACCGCCAACTCTGGGATAAAACCCACAAAAGCTACTGCGAACTACCTGTAGCTACCCCTACAAAAGCGCGGACACCAGCCAACACTGCCCTGGCGATGCTGGCCTGGATTCCAGATCAGGATCGCGCCGAAGACTTGCTTTTTTTGTATAGAATGCAGGCTCCTCCCTGGCAAGACAAAGAGGTGGCTGTGGAAGAATGGCTGGGAGCAGACGCCTACTTGCTTTATGAAGCACTAAAAGCCTTCGAAATGACCCAGGCCGCCGAAGAACTGAGAAATTATGCCCTCAGGCACTTGCCTAATACCTCCCAAAACGCCAAACAAGCAGGTCTTCTTTGGCTTTGGCACAACATTGCTCACTGATTTAAGTACTGATTACAATGACTAAAACCTGGTGGAAAGAAGCCGTCATCTATCAAATTTATCCTCGTAGTTTTAAAGACAGCAATGGGGATGGTATTGGTGATTTGGGCGGAATTATCGAAAAGCTGGATTACCTCGCTGAATTAGGGGTTGATTTACTCTGGTTGAGCCCTATTTACCAATCGCCTAATGATGACAATGGTTACGATATCAGTGACTACCGAGACATCATGACCGAATTTGGCAACATGGCCCAGTTTGATGAAATGCTGGAAGGTATCCACCAACGGGGAATGAAATTGATGATGGACCTGGTCGTCAATCACTCTTCTGATGAGCACCATTGGTTCCAGGAATCGCGCAAAGGGCCCGACAATCCTTACCGCGACTACTATGTCTGGCGGAAAGAAAAACCCGTAAGTTGGCCCTCCTTCTTTGGGGGCGAAGCCTGGGAGTACGATGAATTAAGCGGGGAATATTACCTCCACCTCTTCTCCAAGAAACAACCTGACCTCAACTGGGAGAACCCAAAAGTGCGTGCAGAAGTCTACGAAATGATGCGTTTCTGGTTGGACAAGGGTGTGGACGGCTTCCGGATGGATGTCATTCCCTTCATTAGTAAGCGCCTCAACTGGCCGGAAGTCGACTGGAGTGATTTTCCGAAAATCGTGGAGGAAGTTTATGCCAATGGCCCTCGCCTACACGAGTTTTTGCAAGAGATGAAACAGGAGGCCTTAGCGGCTTATGATGTCACTACCGTTGGGGAAGCTCCGGGTGTACCCGCCGAAATGGGTAATCTATACGTGGGGGAATCACGGAAGGAGCTGGATATGATCTTCCATTTTGGCCACATGTTTCTGGACTGGGGCCCAGGCGGCAAATTTGACCTCACTGATTGGGACTTAAAAGACTTTAAAGGTGTTTTCAACGAGTGGTATGCCGCCTTGGGTGAGGAAGGCTGGGTGAGTATTTTCCTTGACAATCACGACTTCCCGCGCTTGGTCAGCCGCTGGGGCAATGATGGCGAATACCGCGAGGAATCCGCTAAACTCTTGGCGATCCTGCTCCTGAGTTTACGGGGCACCCCCAGTATCTACCAGGGTTCAGAAATCGGGATGACCAATGTAGCCTTCCCTTCCATCGACGATTACCGCGATTTGGAGACGCTCAACACCTGGGCCGAAGCGAAAGAAAAAGGACAAGACCTTGACCAGCTGCTCTTAGCCATCCACAAACAAGGCCGCGACAACGTCCGTACCCCCATCCACTGGGACGACAGCCCACAAGCCGGCTTCACCACCGCTGCCGAACCCTGGATCAAGGTCAACCCCAATTATCCCGAAATCAATGCTGCGGCCGTATTAGCCAAGCCGGATTCCATCTTCTATTTCTACCAAAAGCTGCTCGGCTTGCGCAAGCAGTACCTGACCTGGGTGTACGGGGAATACGAAATGATCGATGGTAATCACCCGCAGCTCTATGCCTATCGCCGCTGGGATCAGGACGGAGAATTCTACTTCTACCTCAACTTTTCCGAAACGGAATTGACCGAACTGCCCGGCCCACCACTAGAAGAAATGGAATTGATCATCGGTAATTATCCTGATCAGGAATATGCCCATTTGCGAGCTTGGGAGGCGAGGGTTTATCGGAGGGTTTGAGGGTTGGATGGTCGGAGGGTTGGTTGATGGTTGTTTGTTGATGGTTGTTGGTTCACGCACCCAGGGGTAGAGACGTTGCATTGCAACGTCTTCACGTCAAAACATATCCATGCCGAAACGTATTCAGACATGAACACGTGGCCCGAAGTAGTACAGCCCGCTGGTCTCCCGACCAGCATTGTGCACACGCGCTGGTCAGGAGACCAGTCCCGACCTGTTGGTCGGGATATTCTGGGGACTACAAGGAGCCTTCGTTTTTTTTATCTCTATCCCCTATCGAAATGATCTATTCTGGGTCGGGAATTCAACCTGGCCGAGGGCAACTTTACCCAGCAATTTAGCTTGTCAAAAAAGCACTGGTTCCCCGTCATTTATGGCGGGTACGTCCCATTCGCCAAAGGAATGAGCACCTTCTTGGAAATCACCTATCGAAATGCCAATCATTTGTAGCACGCTGAATGGAGGTAATCTAAACCCTTACACCCTTGGCATAGCCATGCCTTCGGCATACACTTTTCCAACCCTTACACCGCTAAGAAAGCTCCGCCAGCACATCAAGATTCCCCTTGACCTCATCGCCGATGGATACCTTCATTAACGCATCCAGCGGCAGGAAAACATCTACCCGCGAACCGAAGGTGATAAAGCCGAACTCTTCGCCTTGCTTTAGTTGTTGGTTGGGGCTGACGTAGGTACGGATCCGCCGCGCAACAGCCCCCGCAATTTGGCGCAGGAGTATTTCGTGTTTACCGTTAGCGATGACCACAGTGGCCCGTTCGTTTTCGGTGCTGGACTTGGGGTGCCAAGCCACGAGGTATTTGCCGGGATGGTACTTGACGTACTTTACCAAACCCTGAAGTGGGCTTCTGTTGACGTGAACGTTGAGGGGAGACATGAAGATACTCACCTGAAGGCGCTCCTCCTGGAAATATTCTTCTTCCTGTACCTTTTCAATGACGACGACTTTTCCATCGGCTGGAACGTAAACCAGGTTGGGATTTTCAAGCGGAATGACTCGCTTGGGGTTCCTGAAAAACTGAAGGATCAGCAAAAAGAAAAACCCGCAAGAAATCTTGAGGAATAAGCCCGGCAAGGCCGCCAGGTAATAATGTCCAAAAAGCGCGAGGCCCAACAGGGCAATAAAGGCTAATGGCAGGATTTTTCGTCCCTCTTTATGAATCATAAGGATATTCTTAGTTCTCTTATTTAAGTGCTAGCGAATCCAGAGTAGATAGGCTGCGGCAAAGGGTAGACAAAAGATGAAACCGTCAAAGCGATCCAGTAAACCTCCGTGCCCCGGCAAAAGGGTCCCACTATCCTTAATATCCACACTACGCTTCAACATGCTCTCTACCAAATCACCTAAGGATGCAAAAATACTAACAATTGCCGCCAGTACCAACCAATCGATAATCCTTAGTTCATCAAGGGTAAAGTAAAGAACCAGCGCGGATATAAAAGTAATCACCCCTCCACCAATGGACCCTTCCCAGGTCTTTTTCGGAGAAACCCTGGGCAACAGCGGGGTCTTTCCAATTTGCGAGCCAACGATGTAAGCCCCAGTGTCATTCATCCAGGTAAGTACCAGGAGACCAAAAACCGTATTGGCATAAAAATGTTGGCCATCAAAGGCGATAAAATCCAGCAGGGCAAAAGGCACCCCAATGTAAATAATCCCCAAAATGATGTAAGCAATATTGGCAAACGGCTGGTCGGACTTGGTAAAAAGCTCGTAGATAAAAGCCATAAAAATAAAAGGAGAGAACAGAAGCGAAGTGAGGATAACAAAGGTTTCCGGATCCTTGATCACTTCCAATTTCGTAATGGCACTGAGTAAGACCGGAATAATACCCATCATCAAGCCCACTATTTTGCGAATTCGGTCGCGACGGGTGTCACGGATAAGTACCATCCCCAAATATTCCCACAAGCAAATCCCCGTAATAATAGCAAATAGCAACACAAAACTATAAGGTCCTCCAAAAAGACCTGCCATCATTACTACCACAAAAATTGCTGCAGTAGCTCCTCTCCTTAACAACCCCTGCATTGCCGACATTTAAGCTTTTGTCTGATTAAAGGGCCAAAAATACAGAATATGTTTTAGCTACCCCATGCCTAATAACGATTATCTTCTTTATTAGCTTGGCTTTAGCCAAGCTAAGCTCCAGTATCTTGTTCCCCCGAAAGGTCATTGGTCGTAGAAATGCGCCCATCCGAGAACAGCTTTACCAAATAACCAACGGCCAATAAACTCAAGATGGTCAACCAGATAGAAGGCATTTCAATTTCGGTGGTATCCACTGCTACTTTCATGGCTTCCGGATACAAATAGGCCCCAAGTATTTGTATGCCATTGAAAAGAAAATGGATCAAAATTGGCAACCAAAGAGAGCTACTCCACCACAGCAGATAGCCCAGCAAGGCACCCAGCAACATGCGGGGAAAAAAGCCCACGAATTGTAGATGAATGGCGGAAAACAAAATGGCACACAGCCAGATTCCCAAGTGGGGGTTATTCGTCAATTTTTGCAACTGAGGTTGCAACACGCCTCGGAATAAAAGCTCCTCGCCGATCGCCGGGGCGATCGCCGCTACGGTTAAAGCGACCAGAAATTCGTTAAAACTTTCCATCCTCAACACCTCCCCGACCAGCCAATTTTGACTGTCCTCCATGCTAATCATCCATTCCGGCAAGGGCAAATTGGCGTTCATCCAATTGCTGAACTGAATGAGTGGCAACACTGCCACCAAAAGCAAGACACTCATTACCAATATTTTAACACTAGTAAACCGATCCAATTGAAGAAAACGCTGCCAACTTCGCTCGCCCTTGGCCAGGAATGCGATCAACAAAGCTGCGAACGTAAAGGAGAACAAATGAGCTACCAGATTGAACCAGCGGATGCCCTGCCGCTCTAGCAAATTCAACGCCCGGGCCTCTTCAAGCTGCATAATCGAACCAACTTCCACCCCCATAGCATTCGTCATCACAGTTCCCAGCGCAGCCCCCAAGCCCATCCCAAAAGACAGCGCCAACAGGGTCAGTACAATTACCATTCCGGGACGTTTGTCAAGCCCCATATTTAATATTGAATTTGTCGCCATTAGCATTATTTGATTAACCTAAATTTCACTTGATCCATTTGTGAGCCGGCAAAATAAACTATCTTTGCCAGCATGTAAGCCAATAACACCTTTTATTGGTTATAAATTTTCCGAATTATTTAGAACGCACAGGGAAAAAACGCTTTCAGCTTACATTGCATTACACCTAACTTTTACCCCTCAATTAACTACTACTCGTGTAACACATTTGGGTTTACCAAAGCTTCTTCCTCACGAAGTAAAGCCTGATAGCCAATGAGATGCCCCGGCATTGTTCCCCAGCGTTCGGTAAACGAGTAACTATGCGAGTAATTTTTACACTAACTGTTTTTTCGCTCTTGAGTCTTTCGCTTTTTGCACAACCCAGCAATGATGATTGTGGAGATGCGGCAGTCTTGAACCTTTCAACACCTAATTCCTGCCCTAGTACGGCAACGGTGACGAATAATTTCAGCTTCGACAATACGGATGCTACGCCGATCTCCCCTTATCCCGTGTTCGGCAACTGTCCTTCGGGGTCTACCAACGGCCCCGCTGCGGAGGTGTGGTTTACTTTCACGGCTACTGCCAACCAAACCACTATTAACGTTACTGGATTGAGCCAGCCCAACATGGTTATTTATCAGGGCGACAATTGTGTTTCCCTGCAGGCTTTAGATTGTAGCAGTGGAAATGGTAGTACCAGCTTAACAATCAACACCCTGGTTGGATTTGATTATTTTCTCTTGGTTTCCGGTGTTGACGTTGATGACCAGGGTGCTTTCAACTTGCAAGTTATTAGTGGTAATATCTGTAACACTTGTACTCCTTCAGGGGCCATTGAAATCACTTCCAACCCTCCTCCCATCAACGGTACTTACCCCTCCGGACAAATTGTTCAAATTTGTGTCAGTGTAAATGTCTGGGACGGTAACGCGGCCGGTACTATTGAGTGGCTACACGCGGTAACCTTCCAATTCGGTGATGGTTGGGACGTCAACTCCGTCAACCCCAACCCACCAAATTCTTGTGATGGGACTGGCTCCTGGGATTGGTATGAATCCTGGACAGGTTGTAATACGGGTGACACCTTTGGGCCTGGTTTCGCTTATGACTCCAGCGCTGGAGTAGGTTGTGGCGGTTCGGCCAATGATGGTGACCCCGGCAACAACTGGGGAGATGGTGGCGGCGGATGCTCGAACATTCCGGGTGGTGCCCCTCCATTTGAATTTTGTCTCAACATCCAAGTTGGAGATTGCCCCCCAAGTTTCACTGGTGATGATATCGGAATTACCGTTGAAATTTGGTCGGATGGCGATAGCGGCAGCTGGACGCAAACAGGCTGTAATTCCGGACAAGATTTTTCCATTGTTTCTTCCGTCGTTTGTTGTAATGACGATGACCCACTACTCAACGCCATTGATGTGACCTGTGGTGGCCAGGACGATGGTGCCATCGAAATGGAAGGCAACGGTGCATTTGACCCCGATGAAGTCTTTAACTTTTACGTTTTTGACGAAAATAATAATGTCGTTTTTGAGTGTCTGGGCTGCTCTGGCTTGATAACAACCCCTAACGATCTCCCACCGGGAAATTATGACGTAACCGCTATCAACGTAGCCAATGACTGTCCTAGGACGGCTTCCATTGACATTTTCGAACCCGATCAACCTATCGCTGATGCGCAGGTACTAAATTTACCCTGCCCCGGAGGACTTGCAACCCTGATAGGAAGCGTAGACCTGGGCGGTAGTGTAGAAATTTATACCTGGGAAGGTCCTGACGGCACCATTTATATGGGAGAAACGGTGGAGGTTCCCGATGCCGGTACTTATACCCTTACCGTAATAGTAGATGGTTGCCCCGCTGAACCCGTAACCGTCGACGTAGACTTTGTCGACTTCAGCGTATTTATTGATGGTCCAGAAGATGTTTGTGCCGATACCGAATTCACTCTCGAAGCTTCTGATGGTGATCAATGGGAGTGGCTTGATTTAGATAATAATCAATTTCTTGGTGATGATCAAATGATCAATGTTGTCCTGCAAAACAGCACCACTGTCCAGGTCACGGCTACCGACGTCAATGGCTGTGAAGCAATAGCCACGATCGACATCAACGTCTTTGATCTACCCGTTATTGAAGTGGCCATTACCAGTGGTTTTGGCTGTAGCAACGGAGAAACCGTCCTGGAAGCCTCTGGTGCTGGCCCCGGCGGAGACTATGAGTGGTTCGATGATGCAGGAGCAGGTAATCCGCGCGTACTCATTGACCCGGCCCCCGGTTTCTATACTTTCGAAGTAATCGGCACCGACGCCAATGGCTGCCAGGAAATCGGTAGTATCGACATCGAAATCGTACCTCCACCGGAAGTAACGCTGGAATTGAGCGACGACCAGGTATGTGAAGGAGAGACGGTTACCGTCACCGCGGTTTCCAATGACCCAATCAGTTCTATCGACTGGAACGGTGCCGGGCCCAACAACCAGAACCCCATCACCGTTACCGTCACCGGCTTGACCACCATTACTGCTGATGTGACCAATAACGAAGGCTGTACGGCTTTTGACGTCACGGCCCAGATTAGTGTGGAGCAATCCCCCACACCGCCAGTCATTCAGTGTGGCCTAAGCTCTTCAACCACGGTTGAATTTATCTGGAATGACATCCCCGGAGCTACCGAATACGAAGTGACGGTGCAGAACACCATGGATGAATTCATCGTCTTCTCTCCTTCCTTTACAGCTACCGGCTTTAGTTCCAATACCGATGTCACGATTACCGTACAGGCCATAGGCACCGATTTGTGCCCGGTAGAACCCACGACGTTCACCTGTAGCACCCTTTCTTGTCCTGCTTTCCAGCTGGACATTGATCCGGTAGCGCCGATCTGTCTGACGGGTACTACCCCCAATATATTCCTGACTTATACTTCCGCAAGCAACGCAGGCACCATCACTTGGGAAGGGGCTAACGTTAACCCCACAACGGGTGAATTCAGTCCTACCGGCGCTGGTGTTGGCAGTCACACGATCACCATCCGCTACTCTGATGGCACTTGTGAATATACCGATACCGAAGTTATCGTGATCAACGCTACGCCAACGGCAAGCTTCACCATTAGTAGTCCGGGGCCGATTTGTATCAATACTCCGGTAACCATTACCTACACAGGGAATGCCACTCCGGGAGCCACCTACACCTGGAATTTTGCGAATGGTAATGCTGTACCTGGTACCGGCCAAGGCCCACATGAGGTAAGTTGGCCAACGGGCGGCACCAAGACCATTACCCTAACGGTGATGGAGAATGGCTGTACCTCTACCCAGGTAAGCCAAAGTATCAATGTGGTTGCCCCCATTGCTACGCCAATCGTTAGCTGTGGAACCAGTACGACCTCCTCGGTGGTCTTCAACTGGTCAGCAGTGGCGGGTGCAACTTCTTATACGGTGAATGATATTACTGGCCCAGCTGGCGTTCTTAGCGGTACTTCCTATACCGTCAGTAACCTGAACCCTGGTCAGGCAGTGACCATTTCTGTTACTGCCAACACCAACAATGTGTGTGGTCCCACGACCTCCACCGAGGTTACCTGTACGGCACTAAATTGCCCTAACTTCAACATCAACATTACCCCGGTGGCCGATATTTGCCTCAATGGCATGAACGCACCCATCACCCTGCTAGCAACAGCGAGTGGCGGAATGGGCAACGGTACCTTCACCTGGAGTGGCCCCAACGTGACGGGTAACCAGTTTACTCCTACGACGGCCGGGGCTCAAGTGATTACCGTTACTTATATGGAAGGTAACTGTATGGCTTCGGCGAATATCACCATCAACGTATTCGACACGCCTACTTCTACCTTTACCATTGCCCCCACTAATGTCTGTACCGGACAGGAGGCTACCGTTACGTACACCGGCAACGCAAGTCCGGCAGCTACCTACTCGTGGAACTTCAATGGTGGTGTAGCTACCCCCGGCACCGGCCAGGGCCCGCATATCGTTATCTGGGCCGTAGGTGGTCCGAAAACGGTCACCTTAACGGTCAGTGAGAATGGCTGTACCAGCGCCAGTGGCAGTCAAAACATTACCGTAGAAGCACCAATGGCGGCGCCGGTGATCAACTGTAGTCCGAATACGACGCAGATTGTCTTCAGCTGGAACGCCATCATGGGCGCTACGGGCTACCAGGTCAACGTCATCAGTGCTCCTGGCGGAGCGATGACAGCCTTGGATGAAGCCAATCGCACCTTTACCGTCACCGGCCTGATGGCGGGTGATGTGGTAGAAATTGAAGTCATCGCTCTGGGTAATGGCCCTTGTGGCAACAGTAGCAATACCTTCAGTTGTCAGGCGCAAGACTGTCCTGCGATCACCGTAGACATCGATGCCGTAGCTCCAATTTGCTTGATGACGGGCATGCCTTCTTTCGACCTTTCTGCAACCATCACTGGTGGTGGCGGTGGAGTGTTCACCTGGTCGGGCGCTGGCATTACCGATCCCGCAGCGGGTACCTTCTCCCCCACCATGGCGGGTGTTGGACCAGCAGCAGTAACGGTTAACTACCGCGAAGCGGGTTGTGATTATGTCGATGATATCGTGATCCAGATCAATGCCATTCCTACAGCAGACTTTACGGCCAGCAGTCCGGTTTGTGTCAGTGGTAGCAGCAATGTGCTGTACACCGGTGACGCCGCCATGAGTGCTACCTACTTGTGGGATTTTGATGGCGGCAACGCTGTTCCTGGAACAGGACAAGGACCACACGCAGTCACCTGGCCTACGGATGGCGACAAGACCATCTCCCTTAC
>Ga0102812_10003666_pt1 | contig 10009 bp, 9 predicted proteins | sample ColrivemetaGS713_FD_79334 | JGI IMG/M metagenome (GOLD analysis project Ga0102812, IMG submission 79334) | Estuarine microbial communities from the Columbia River estuary - Flood tide ETM metaG S.713 | ecosystem: Environmental > Aquatic > Marine > Intertidal zone > Estuary | place: USA: Columbia...
ACGACAGTTGGATATGCCGCCGAAGCTCGTCATCGGGTAGGCCCGGCGCGGCATAGTGCTGTAACCATTTCATCCCGCGAGACGCCAGATAGGGCGCGGGGCGGATGCCGGGCAAATCGCCCAAAACTTCAAACGCGATGTCGCTGACCTTGAAGGTAAAAGCGTCAGCGCCTTGCGCCCAACCACAGAGCGCAAACAGCTTGCCCCCCACTTTCCAAACATCCGCATTACCCCATTGCACCACATGCTTGGTCTGCGGGAGGCCTCGGCAATAGGCGTTGAATTCGTCACGGGTCATGCGGGTAGCCCTCGTTTGCATCGTCGCCAAAGCAGCCGTCGGGACGGAAAACCCCTGAGCTTTGGGGCTACTTTTTCTTCACGAATTCAGTCAGAATCACAATCCGTTGCCCCTCGACGCGGCCTTCAATATGGCCCGCATTATCCGCCACCAAGGAAATGCCGCGCACAGCCGTGCCGCGTTTGGCCGTGAAGCCCCCGCCTTTGACCGGCAGATCCTTAATCAGCACAACCGCATCGCCAGTGGCCAGCAACACGCCGTTCGAATCCCGGTGCTCCAAGGCTGCGGGCATATCGGCCCAAGCCTGCGCCTCGTCCGACAGGATCATCGTTTCGCGCAACTCCGTCGCCCACGGCTCGGCAAGTGTGCCCAGTTTGCGCCAAACCGCGAATTGCACGGCGGGTTCCGCCGACCACGCGGCCCCCTGCAGGCATTGCCAATGCGCGGGTGTGTCAGCCTCGACCTCACCACGACACACCGGGCACAGCAGCACGGGGCCCGCAGGCGGCTGATCCGACGCAAGCAAGCCCTGTTTTTCACCGCAAAACTCGCAAACCCCTTCGGCACGGGCAATCAAACTGGCATCGGTCATGAGGCTCTCCTATTGGACTCCTTTGGGCTTAGGCGCGGTCACGTGGAATGGCAAGAACGCCGCCGCCTTCACACAAACGTGAGCCCCCTGCCCCTACGTCGCGATTGGCAAGATCGCCGCCGCACGCAACACCCCTGCCAAGGATTTTTTACACAGGACTCGCCCCATGACCTTCGCGATCACCGCCTTTTACACCGGCCTCTTGGCCCTTTTGCTGCTGATACTCTCCGCCCTCGTCATCCGCGAGCGAGGCCGCGCCCGCGTGTCCTTGGGCGATGGCGGCGATGACCGGTTGAACCGCGCCATCCGGGCTCAGGCCAATTTCGCTGAATACGTGCCTATGTCACTGCTCCTGATCGCGATGACCGAGGGCTTGGGCGCACCTGCATTGGCCGTGCACGCCCTGGGATTATGCCTGTTGGTCGGGCGCGTGATGCATGCCATCGGATTGATGACGCCAATTCTTCCGGGCCGCATGCGGGCATGGGGCACCGCTGCGACATTTGTGGTGCTTTTGGCCGGATCGCTTGGGCTGATCGCGCATACGATGTTCTAGCGATCCGGGGCCCGAAATTTTTTCGGCCCCCACGTGCGATTTCACCCTTGCAGGCGGCGCAGCCTTGGCCTAATCAGCGCCCACGGAGTGCGGGCGTAGCTCAGGGGTAGAGCATAACCTTGCCAAGGTTAGGGTCGAGAGTTCGAATCTCTTCGCCCGCTCCAAATCAAAAATCGGCGGCCATTGGCCGCCTTTTTTTGTGCCCGCGCCCAGACCCAATTTTTCGCCCCGCTCTTGCCAACTCACAGGATGGCGCAAAGCCTCGGCTGCTGTCCGTGATCCGGCATCAAAAACTAAGCGCCCCACCCTTGCAGCGGCCCGCATCAGATGCTAAATCGCGGCCATCGAGCGGGCGTAGCTCAGGGGTAGAGCATAACCTTGCCAAGGTTAGGGTCGAGAGTTCGAATCTCTTCGCCCGCTCCATAGTCAAAAGGTCGAGCCTTCGGGTTCGGCCTTTTTGCTTTTTGTATTCAGCGTGTTGCGTATGACCAACGAAAAAGGCCGGGCCCAATGGACCCGGCGCAACTGCCGCTTCAATACAACTCAGTCAGCCTTAATGCGTCCAAACCTGCTTGCGGTCGGTCGCGAAATTCTCGCCGTAGCCATTCTTGCGAATGATCGCCGCACGGCTTTTGGGCTGCGTCACAACATAGTCGATGGATTGCGCTTTGGCATAGGCCTCGGCCTCAGCTTGCGAGGCAAAACGCAGCTTCACTTGCGCCTGAGTGTCCCCGGATCCCGTCCACCCCATCAGCGGATCTTGCACGCGGGTCTCACCCTGCTGAAATTCCAGCACCCAATGTTTGGTGCGTGCAGTGCCAGACTGCATAGCGTTACGGGCGGGACGATAAATACGGGCGCGCATGGCAATTCTCCGAAAAACTTGGGGCTTTATCGCCAAAATGGCCAGCGCTGACAAGGGCAAAGGGCGAGAATTGGTACAAACGCGGGAAAGGTTGGCCGGACCGCAGGGAAGATACGGAAACAAATTACCACCCCTCTCAACCGCGCTTGCAAATACAACTTAAACGGTATTCGCCCCGATGCGCAAGTTAACTTTCCCACCCTATGTCCAATGTCCGGTTAGCCTATGACGATCTCACCCTTGAACAAGAACAAAATAAGCACAATTGTAGGGTTGCGCCCCTCTCGGAGTCCTCGATGCACAACAATCGCCCCGATAATCTGTCTGAAATGCCGATGATGCAGCAACCTCAGCGTAAGAAGCTGGAGGGCGGCAAGAAGTTCGTCCTAAAGACGCCATTTCAGCCTGCGGGGGATCAACCCAAGGCGATTGCCGAACTGGTGCGTGGCATTGACGCCGGCGAGCATGATCAGGTGTTGTTGGGCGCGACGGGCACGGGCAAGACCTTTACGATGGCCAAAATCATCGAGCAAACCCAACGCCCAGCCATTATCTTGGCTCCCAACAAGACCTTGGCGGCGCAGCTTTATGGCGAATTCAAAGGGTTCTTTCCCGAAAATGCTGTCGAATACTTCGTCTCGTATTACGACTATTATCAGCCTGAGGCCTATGTCGCGCGAACCGACACCTATATCGAAAAAGAGAGCCAAATCAACGAAGCTATCGACCGCATGCGCCACTCGGCCACGCGGGCGTTGCTGGAACGCGATGACGTCATCATCGTCGCCTCGGTCAGTTGCATTTACGGTATTGGATCGGTCGAAACCTACTCGGCCATGGCGCAAGACTTGTTGGTCGGCGACATCTATGACCCGCGCAAAGTCATCGCCGAGCTCGTGGCACAGCAATACCGCCGAAACGACGCTGCATTCTCACGCGGGGCGTTCCGCGTGCGCGGCGACGTTATCGAAGTATGGCCCGCTCACCTCGAAGACCGTGCGTGGCGATTGTCGTTTTTTGGCGAGGAATTGGAAGCGATCACCGAGTTCGACCCCCTCACAGGTCGGAAAACTGATACGTTTGACAAAATCCGCATCTACGCCAACAGCCACTATGTGACCCCCCGCCCGACGATGCAGCAGGCCATCAAGGGCATCAAAGAGGAACTGTTTCAGACGCTTAAGCGGATGAATGCGGATGGGAAATTGCTCGAGGCCCAGCGGCTCGAGCAGCGCTGCAACTTTGATCTGGAAATGCTTGAAGCGACCGGCGTCTGCAACGGGATCGAGAATTATTCGCGCTATTTGACGGGCCGCGCCCCCGGTGAGCCGCCGCCCACCTTGTTCGAGTTCATCCCAGACAATGCCATCGTATTCGCCGACGAATCCCACGTCAGCGTGCCGCAAATCGGCGGCATGTATAAGGGCGACTTTCGGCGGAAAACGACGTTGGCAGAACATGGATTCCGGCTTCCGTCTTGCATGGACAACCGACCGCTGAAATTCGAAGAATGGGACGCCATGCGCCCACAATCGGTGTTCGTATCGGCCACGCCCTCGGCTTGGGAACTCGAACAGGCGGGCGGCGTTTTCGCGGAACAGATCATCCGCCCAACGGGCTTGTTAGACCCGGTGATCGAAATTCGCCCGGTCAGTATGCAGGTCGACGATCTGCTCGATGAGGTGCGCCGTGTCGCGCAAGACGGGATGCGGGTTTTGGTCACCACGTTGACCAAGCGTATGGCCGAAGATCTGACCGAATACATGCACGAACAGGGCATTCGCGTGCGGTATATGCACTCGGATATTGATACAATCGAGCGGATTGAGATCCTGCGCGATCTGCGGCTGGGCGCTTTCGATGTTCTGATCGGGATTAACCTTTTGCGTGAGGGATTGGACATTCCTGAATGCGGGTTGGTGGCGATTTTGGATGCCGACAAGGAAGGGTTTTTGCGTTCGGAAACCTCGCTGGTTCAGACCATCGGCCGCGCTGCGCGCAACTCCGAGGGCCGGGTGATCATGTATGCCGACAAGATCACCGGCTCGATGCAGCGCGCGATGGATGAAACGAACCGTCGCCGCGCCAAGCAAGAAGCCTATAACATCGAGCACGGCATCACGCCGACGACCGTGAAGAAAAACGTCGAAGATGTCTTGGCTGGCCTGTGGCAAGGCGACACCGATCAAAGCCGCGTCACGGCCAAGGTGGATCAACCGATGGTCGGTGCGAATCTGGCGGCTCATTTGGAGGCATTGCGCGCCGGCATGCGCAAAGCAGCTGAGAACCTAGAGTTCGAAGAAGCCGCCCGTTTGCGCGATGAGGTCAAGCGCCTAGAGGCCGTTGAATTGACGATTGCAGATGATCCTTTGGCGCGGCAAGCGGCTGTCGATGCAGCCGTCGGTGATGCCGTGAAGTCGCGCGGGCGCTCAACGGGCGGAAAGGCGGGGTCACGCGCACGTAAGACGAACAAGCGGTAATTACTTGCTTTTTATCACTTTATTGCCGATCACCCTATTGTCTGTCATTTAAATGTTTCTCACCTCGCCCATCGCCCGATAAACGTCTGACCTTCAGACGAGCCTCAACAGAAAGCCCATGACGCGATGCGCGAGCCGCGACCATCAGCCCCGAGGATCGCAGTTGTTCTGGGGGCGGCGGTTTGGTCAGGTGGACGCCCTTCGCCAACCTTAAAGCGTCGCGCAGGCCATGCCGTGGCTTTGTTCAAAGCCGGGTCGGTTGACGCAATTCTTGGCTGCGGCGGCGTCGGGCGCTACCCACCCAGCGAGGCCGAAGTGATCGCCCAAATCTGCCGCGATGACGGCATTCCAGAGGCCGCGGTATTTCAAGAAAATCGCTCGACAACGACCCGCGAAAATCTGAGCTTTGCGCAGCCCATCTTGGCCAAATTGGCGCCGTCAAAAGTCGTGATCGTCACCGATCCTTATCATGCGCCCCGCGTGGCGCTCATTGCGCGACAAACCGGCTTGCGCGCGACAATCGAAACGCCGCAGGCCAAGCAAATAGGCCCACGGCAATGGCTGCGACATATCCTGCGCGAGACGTTCGCGCTGGCGGCAACCGTTCTTCGGCTTCGTTAACGCCACGCCATCAGATTGACGCCGGTAATCTGTTGCCCGCTCCAGCCATAAAGATCGAGCTGCACCCAAGTCCCGCCCTGCACGATGATATTGCGCTGATATGGGGTATAGGTCAGCTGCGTTAAAGCCTGCTCAAGCGACGCCCGCGCATTGGCATTCGCGAACCACGGGTCTGCGCCATCGCCGATGTCGCGCAAATTGAACCGATGATAATTCGCGCGATCCTGACGAATAACCTGCCAAGGCTCCCACAGGCGCACGCCACGCGAATTGGTCAAATCATTCGGCCCGATCCATGCGGAATAGGACCCGAGCAAGCTTTGCGCACTGACCGGGGCTGCCAGCAGTGACAATGCGGTGAGCAAAGAGGCGAGCAATTTCATGATGGTCTCCTTTCCATGAACCGAATTGCAGGACTTATCGAATGAGATGCACGGCACAGGGCGCATGCCGCGCAACCCAAGAGGCGGTGGAACCAAAGAGCGTCGGGTCCGATCGATGCGACGCCATGACAACACAATCGGCACCCTCGGCGTTGACCCAATCAAGGATCGCGCGCCCAGCGTCACCTTCGACCACGGACACGCCAGCACCCGGAATCGCGGCGGATTGAGCGCTGAGATCAGCCTTAATGGCGGCGACCAACTCTTCGCGCCAGCCTTCGGGCATGTAGTTGATGGCATAGAACGGCACCGGGTCCATGACGTGCAACAACGTCACGCGCCCTCCCGCAGCCTGAAGTGCTGCCGCAGTTTCCAATTCGCGGCTCGTGTCAAATCCGGGCTCATAAGCGACCGGGACGAGGATATTGTGATACATGTTGGTTCCTTCCGTTGTGGCTAGGCTAGCGCCGTTCTACAGGCCGCGCTTTGACACACGTCAGCCGGGCTGGCCCAATCCTGCGTAAACACTTGAATGTGATAATGCGCCGCAAAAAGGCCCCGAAACCGGGGCCTCGCTGATATGTTGTGATGGGCTTTAATTGGCTGGGTCAGTCACCGATAGCCCCAGCATCCGCCAAACTTGCATCCCGCCGCGATAGTAGGAAATGCGATCAGCCGGATAGCCTGCTTCGATGATACGACGAATGGCGGTTGGGGATTGCCCGCACCAAGGCCCGTTGCAAAACAGCAAAACGGGCCGTGCTTGGTCACAAACAAAGCCGTCAAAATCGAGTTCACACCCCAGTTCACTCAACCGATCGGCCATCTCGGTGTAGGGAATATGCACCGCGCCGGGGATCGTGCCGCCGCGATAATCCGCAGTCACGCGGCTATCGACGACGATGGTTTCGGGGTCTTGCAGGGCTGCCAAAACCTCGAGTTCGCCAACCGTTGTGACCCCTTCGGCGGGGCTCATCGGCTGAATGCAGAAATTTGGGCAGGGGCGAGACGTGCGCGCCCATTCGCCGCTGACTTCATTCGCAGGGTCTTGAATGCGCGAAATCTCGGCGGGGCCGGCATCCGTCATGACGGTGACCGAAAGCGTGTCGGGCGTGATATTCACTGGGTCAGCCAGCGCCATTGATGCAAAAACCGGCGCTGCAAGCGCGAGGATCGAGGGAAAAAGGATGGTCCGGACCATGATAACTCCTGTCTGATCGGCTCAAGGCAACTGCAAAACTGCCCCACCATGACATACAGCCCCATGTGTCGTGTCAACGGCTCAGTTTGCCGCGTTCCAGGGCGCTTGAGGGGTTCGCTACCATTGCACCTGCCTGTTGGGTTCGGCTATAAAGAAAACAACAAAATCTTGTGGATTGCGCCAGTAAGGGCTCCGGTGACCGACTTATGACTGACGAGACAGACACGCCCACCGAAACCGGTGATCAAAAGCCCTCGCAGCCGGTGGTTTCCATCGTCGACGAGATGCGCACGGCCTATCTAGATTACGCGATGAGCGTGATTGTCAGCCGCGCGATTCCGGATCTGCGCGACGGGTTGAAACCTGTGCATCGGCGCATCCTTTATGCGATGCACGAGACCAACAACACGCATGACAAATCCTACCGCAAATCGGCGCGTCCGGTTGGCGATGTGATGGGTAAATACCACCCACACGGCGATAGCGCGATTTACGACGCGCTGGTGCGCATGGCGCAGCCGTTTTCGATGTCGCTGAAACTGTTGGACGGTCAGGGCAACTTTGGCTCGATGGACGGCGATAACCCGGCGGCGATGCGCTATACCGAAGTGCGCATGGACAAGCCTGCGAATTTCTTGCTGGCCGATATCGACAAAGACACCGTTGATTTTCAAGACAATTATGACGGTAAGGACCGGGAACCGACGGTCCTCCCGGCACGCTTCCCGAATATGTTGGTCAATGGCGCGGGCGGTATTGCCGTCGGCATGGCCACCAACATTCCGCCGCACAATCTGGGTGAAGTGATCGACGCCACCAAGGCGCTGATCGAAAACCCGGATCTGACATCCGAAGAATTGATGCACTTCGTCCCGGCCCCCGATTTCCCGACAGGCGGGTTGATCATGGGCCGCGCGGGTGCGCGTAAGGCGTATCTTGAGGGGCGCGGCTCGGTCATTATCCGCTCGAAAACCCACGTCGAGGAACTGCGCAAAGACCGCTACGGCATCATCATTGATGAGATCCCCTATCAGGTGAATAAATCCACCATGGTAGAGAAAATCGCCGAGGCCGTGCGCGACAAACGCATCGAAGGCATCAGCCATGTCGCCGACGAATCCGACCGGATCGGCGTGCGCGTGGTGATTGAGCTCAAGCGCGACGCGACGCCCGAAGTGGTGTTGAACCAGTTGTTCCGCTTCACGCCGATGCAGGTCTATTTCGGCTGCAACATGCTGGCCCTGAATGGTGGTCGGCCTGAGCAATTGATGCTGCGCGACTTCCTGACCAATTTCGTGGCCTTCCGCGAAGAGGTCGTGACCCGGCGCACAGCCTATGAGCTGAACAAAGCCCGCGAACGCAGTCATGTTTTGTGCGGCCTCGCGGTCGCCGTCTCGAATGTCGATGAGGTCGTGGCAACGATCCGTGGCTCGGCGGATCCTGCCGATGCGCGCGAGAAATTGGTCACCCGGCGCTGGCCCGCCGCCGAAATCGCACCCTTTATTCTCTTGATTGATGACCCCAGCCACACGTTGAACGACGATGGCACCTATAACCTGTCCGAATTGCAAGCCCGCGCCATTTTGGAACTGCGCCTGCAACGCTTGACCGCTCTGGGTGTCAAAGAAGTCACCGACGAGTTGGAAGAACTGGCCGGTAAGATCAAGGATTACCTCGATATTCTGCGCTCACGCAGCCGGATCATGTCGATCATCACCGGCGAGCTGGACGAAGTGCGCGACGCCTTCGCCGTGCCCCGCCGGACCGAGATCATCGACTGGGCCGGAGACATGGACGATGAGGATCTGATCGAGCGCGAAGATATGGTCGTGACGATCACCTCGGGCGGCTATATCAAACGCACCCCGCTGGTCGATTTCCGGGCTCAGAACCGGGGCGGCAAAGGTTTGTCGTCGATGTCCACCAAAGAGGATGACGTCGTCACCACGCTGTTCGTCGCCAACACGCATACGCAGCTGTTGTTCTTCACCACCGACGGCATGGTCTATAAACTCAAGACTTGGCGCTTGCCTTTGGCCGGACGAAACGCCCGCGGCAAAGCGATCGTCAACATCCTGCCGATCCCCGGTGGCGTGTCGATTGCGGCGCTTATGCCGGTGGACGCCCCTGAGGAAGAATGGGAAGCCCTGCAAATCGTCTTCGCGACCTCGCAAGGCGATGTACGCAGAAACGCGCTGTCGGATTTCACCAATGTCATGCGCAATGGTAAAATTGCGATGAAGCTGCCCGAAGGCGTGGAATTGGTGAACGCCCGTATCGCCGATGAGAATGACGATGTGATGCTGCTCACGGATTCGGGTCGCGCGATTCGCTTCCCTTCAACCGCTGTGCGGGTCTTTAAGGGCCGCGATTCGACGGGTGTGCGCGGAATTCGGTTGGGCAAAGATGACCGCGTCGTCTCAATGGCCGTGATCCGTCACTTCGAGGCCGATCCGCAAGAACGCGCCGCCTATCTCAAGCAACGTCGCCTGATGGCGGGCGCTGTCGATGAGGGCGAGGTGGACACCGACGAGGAAGAGGCCGTCGAGGCTGGTCAACTGACGCCAGAGCGTTACGCCGCCATGTCCGCAGCCGAGGATTTGATCCTGACGATCACGTCGGGCGGGGCGGGCAAGCTGTCTTCGTCCCATGATTACCCGGTGCGCGGTCGCGGCGGCCAAGGCGTCATGGCCATGGATCGTGCCATGCGCGGCGGTGCCCTGATCGCCTCCTTCCCGGTCGTGCCGGGTGACCAGATCATGCTGGCAACCTCGACCGGCCAATCAATCCGCGTGCCAATCGACCAGATCAGCTTCCGGTCGCGCTCGGCAGGCGGGGTTCGTGTGTTCAACACCGGCAAAGGCGAGGTCGTCGTGTCTGTTGCGCGCGTCGCGGAAACCGAGGACGATGACGGGGTTGTCGAAGCCACCACAGCCGTCGAAGCTGATACAGTCGTCGAAGCCGACACCAACACGACGCAAGACTAACACATCACCCGCCCCCTCTTTCGAAA
>Ga0102812_10003672_pt1 | contig 10003 bp, 7 predicted proteins | sample ColrivemetaGS713_FD_79334 | JGI IMG/M metagenome (GOLD analysis project Ga0102812, IMG submission 79334) | Estuarine microbial communities from the Columbia River estuary - Flood tide ETM metaG S.713 | ecosystem: Environmental > Aquatic > Marine > Intertidal zone > Estuary | place: USA: Columbia...
AGAAAACGGTAATGCTGTTCGGTCTCGACACCCTCTGCCACCACTTGCAGTTCGAGCTTGGCGGCCAGGGCGATAATACCCGTTACCAGGCGGGCTCCATTTGCATTTTTCTCAAAATCGATCATAAAACTGCGGTCGATCCTGAGTTCGTCCAGCCCGTACCTGGATAAATAGGTTAACGGATAATGACTGGTACCGAAGTCGTCCAGAGACAAATGCACGCCCATCTCCCGCAGCATCCAAAGGGATTCCCTGGTGCCACTGTCAGTGCCCATCATAATGCTCTCGGTCAGGCCCAGCTCCAGGCGCGCCGGTTCAAGCTTCGCGCGCTTCAGCTCCGCTTCGATCCGTTTAACAAAATCCGGGTCAAACTGCATGGCGGAGACGTTGATGGCAATACGGGGGAGATTGACGCCCTGGGTATCAAACACCTGTAGCTGTCGGCACGCTTCCACCAACACCCAGTCTCCCAATTCCCTCATCAGTCCAATATCCTCCGCCAGGGCGATAAACTGATGGGGAGGTACCTGGCCAAACTCGGGATGCTCCCAGCGAAGCAGGGCCTCGGCGCCCACCACAGAGCCGGTCAGGGTGTTCACCTGGGGCTGGTAGTGCAGCACCAATTGCTTACGCTCAATCGCCTTGCGCAAGTCCGCCTCGAGCTGCAGGCGGCCGGCGCCTATTGCCTGCATATCTGCCTGGAAATACAGGTAGTTTTCACGGGTCGATGCCTTGGCGTGTTGCAGTGCAATTCCAGACGCTTTGAGCAAGCCCTCGACATCACTGCCGTCCCGGGGTGAGATGGCGATACCAATCCTCGGCTTCACCACCACCTCTTGACCCTCGATCATCATTGGCTCCACCAGTGACTTGACCAGGCGCTGGGCCACCAGGCCAGCCGATTCAATGGTATCGAGCTGGTTGAGCACCACGGTAAACTCATCGCCACCGAGCCGGGACACGTCGATGTCCGGGCCCGAATCGACAATATGCGCGACCCGGTCGCTGTCGCGAACACACTCGGTCAAGCGCCTGCCGACTTCCCGCAACAGGTCGTCACCGGCACTGTAACCCAGCGAGTCGTTTATACGCTTGAAGTTATCCAGGTCGAGATACAACAAGGCGAGGGTATGGCCATTGCGCTGATTAAGCCCCAGCAACAGATCAAGTTGCTCAGTAAAAAGGCTGCGGTTTGGCAGTGAGGTCAGGCTGTCGTAATACGCCAGGTGCTCCAGCTTGGTTCTGGTCTCACTGATTTCCTGCTCCGCCCTGGTCAGTTCCTCATCGCGCTGGGATAACTGTGTCGTGCGCTCGTCGACCTTCTGGCTCAACAGCTGCTGGCCTACATTGAGCTCCTGGCGATAGCTCGAAAAGCCGCCGATGACGCTGTTGAGCACGTCGGCGATATCCTTGATTTCGCCACTGGCTTGTATTTCTACAGGCTCCTTGAGCCGGCCAGAGGCAGCATCATCGGCGAGTTTGGCGAGCCGGGTCAGTGGGCGGGTCAGTCGCAGGGTGATGTAAATCACGCCGCCGACGCACAGCAGCAGGAAGGATGCCCCCAGGAAAACGGCCCGGCGCACACCGGGACCGATCTGTTCTATCAATCCAGCGCGGCTAATCCCCAGCGCGGTATAACCGATGACCAGGGTACTTTTATTGATGCCCGGATTGACCAGGGCCTCGGCAAAATCCCGGGGCCGGAGCCCTGTGCGCCCCGGATTAATACCCGTGAGTACAGGTATGCTCAGGTAGATAACGCCATCGCGGTCAGTCAAGGACGACCACAACCCGGTATCTGCCTCGTCGCCGCTGGGGCCAAGGGCTACCAGGCCAAATTCAGCGACAGCAAGATTCCTGCGCAGTTGCTTGAACAATGGCAGGCGGTAATCAGCGTCTCCAGTTCGTCCCCGCTGGACCAGCAGCTCTCCCTCGCTATCAAAAACCGCCGCCAGGGAGACGGCAGGAGGATCGAAAAAGTCCTGCAACGCTGCAGCCAGTGCCGCGGCATCCCGCTGGTATACAAGCACTTGCAAGTCGGGGCGGCTGAGCACCTGGGCCCTCGATTGCTCTACCAGGTGCTGGAGCACGATCCGGTATTCTCGTTGGCCGCTGAAAGTGGCCAGCGGAATTATCAATAGCAGGGCAGCGACGATAAACAAGGTGCTGATTTTTGCCGCTAGGGTCATCCTTGATTTCCTTTCTATTTATGCCCGGTATCGCCGGTCCGTGACACCAGCCCAAACAGGGCGCCCAGTACCGCGCCGCACAGCAATCCTCCGAGGTGCGCGGCATTGGCGATCGCTCCAAAGCCAAGCACCTCAACCACGCCCAACATACACACAAGCAACCAACCAACCATAAACAACATCAGGGCCGGCGCCGGCTGGATCCGCCAGGCTGGCTGCAGCATTGGCGCTACCCAGGAAAACCCGAGCAGCCCGTACACCACCCCGGACATGCCTCCGAACAGACCAGCGCCGCCAAACAGGTATTGACTGCTGTTGGACACCAGGGCGATAACCAGGAACAACAGCAGCATGTTGAGATGCCCCATCACCCGCTCTACCTTGGCACCCAGCTCCCACATCCACAAACTGTTGAACACAATATGCAACCAGCCAAAATGCAGGAACGCGGGGGTGATATAGCGCCAGTACTGATGACCGACATTATCAAAGGCGAGTTGGCTATCGACAAGGGTAAAGGGCGTAAAAGTGAGAAAAGCCAGCCAGCGCATGGGGGCATTCAGGTAAATAAGCCCGAAGCCGACTACACTCAGCAAAATAAGCCCTATCGTCACTGGTACGCTGCGCCAATTTAGCACTGTGCGCGGCAGATCGATCCGCGGCCGCTCGGCCAGCTCAATGTTCAGCTCCCCACTGCGCCAGGCCCGGTAGAGTGCATTGACTTTGGCGGCCTGCGCCTCGTGCTGCACCTTCAAAACCTGCTGTCCGTCTTCCTCGAAAATACGATGCGGCACAGCGTGCTTATGCAACAGTGCGCTCAATGGCAGCAGGTCTTCTTCAATCCCGACGCGAAGTGCGGTGTGTAGCTGTGGCATCAGTTAACCAGGGCGTCGGCCCAGCGCAACTTATCGCGGCAACTGGCATAAAAACTGTGGCCGGTGGGATGTAGCAGGGTCAGGCTATGGCTCTTCTTGTGCACATGCACAGAATCCCCGGGGCGAGCCGTCATGTTGACCTGCCCGTCACAAGTCACTGGAGGATGGATACGATTTCGGGACAGGATATCAATCCTGATTTCGGAATTGCCATCCACCACGATAGGACGGCTGCTGAGCGCGTGCGGAAACATCGGCACCAACACCATCGCGTCCAGGGTGGGGTGCATGATCGGACCGCCTCCGGACAGGGAATAGGCTGTAGAGCCGGTCGGGGTGGATACGATCAAGCCATCCGCGCGCTGCCGGTACACAAAGCTGTCGTTCACATAGAGTTCGAATTCAATCATCTGCGCCGATGTCCCGGAATTCACCACTACATCATTGAGCGCATCTGCCCGGCCCACCACTTTGTCGTTGCGGCTCACGCAGGCGTCGAGCAGGAAGCGATTTTCCCGTTCGTAGTTGCCATCCAGAACCTCCGGAACCCGCAGGCTTATTTCATCCGGAGTGATATCAGTTAGAAATCCAAGCCTGCCGCGATTGACGCCCAGCACCGGGGTTTCGTATTTGGCCAGGGTACGGGCCGCACTCAACAGGCTACCGTCACCACCGACCACGATAACAAGGTCAGCACTCTGGCCAATTTCATCGCAGCTGGCCAGCTGATGGCTGTGATCGGCAACCAGCTCTCCAAGGCGATCCTCCAGGACCACCTCGAGCTCGCGAGACTCCAGCAGAACCAATAATTCTTCCACGACTTCCCGCAGGCCGGGCTGCTTGCTGCGCCCCACCAAACCGATTCTCTTGAACGTTGCCTGCATCTCGCTAGCGTCCTGCCCGTAAAGGATTGGTATTATAAACACGAAAGGGCATAGTAACGCAGTGACCGCTAATTATCCCTATCAGACACGCCAGGTCCGGGACCTTGCCTGGGCCTGTTTTGCGCCCCCCATACTCGATACAAGCCAACTGGAAAGCGCCGGCCTGGTCATCGAAAATTGCGGGTTGGAGCTCACCATCGCACGGCAGGTATGGCTACAGGAACTCGACCGCAATCCACAGCCGTTACTATGTCACCTTGCGGCCCAGCAGGGCCGCAGGCTGGGCCTTTATTTCGAGCACTTGTGGCACTTCTTCCTGGCCGAGGACCCCGAAGTAGAGCTGGTGGCACACAATCTTGCCGTACGCGACGGGGGTCGGACGCTAGGCGAGTTTGATTGTATTTACCACTGTCTGCAGCGTGATCGCTATATCCACCTCGAACTGGCCGTAAAGTTTTTCCTGGGCTATGCCCCCGGCCACAACCTGGCTCGCAGCAGCCCATGGCAGCAATGGCTGGGCCCCAATAGCAGGGACCGGCTGGATCTGAAAATGCAACACCTGCTCGAACACCAGATTCGACTGGGCGATCATCCTCAGGCACGCAGCATACTGGAAGCGCTGGGGGTTGACGCGCTGGCACATGAAGTCGTCATTAAAGGCTACCTGTTCCGGGGACTGCACTCTCCCCAGCCCCCTCCCGAATGCTTTAACCCGGATGCCCCACTGGAATACTGGTTGTCGGTAGATCAGCTCGCCCACTACCTCGCCGACCACGTTAATGGTCACTACCAGATTCTGCCCAAATCCCACTGGCTGGCGCCTGCGGTAGCTGACGAAGCGCTGGCAACATACTCTGGTGAGACCCTGGCAAGCCACATGCACTCACACTTTGCCGAGCACAACCGCCCGCAACTGGTGGCATCACTGGATCCCGATGGCTATGAAACACGGCGTTTCTTTGTTACTGCGGCGGATTGGCCCAACGCTGCGTCGCCAACCTAGAGACCGATCGATTCATGCGCCGTCCCGGCTTTGGGCACCAGCCAGGCATAGCCGCGCCGGCCCTGCAGGCCGCCGCTGTGGATGGCTACAATCGGTTGCTGCCTGTCCCAGCAACCACTGGCCAGTTGCTGGTGGATGGCAAACAGCAATTTACCGGTATAGACAGGCTCCAGCTGGACGCCCTGGATATGTTCAAATGCCAACATAAACTCCCGCAGCGCGGGGCTCACCCTGGCAAAGCCACCGCAGTGATGGTCGTGCAGGATCTGCCAGCGCGCTGCCATGCGGGGTTCGCAGCTTTGCACCATATCTGTAACCCGCTGCTCAAGGTCATGCGCGCCCTTGAGGGCCGAGATACCGATGACCTCCCAGCCCGTCGCCGGCAGCGACGCGGTGACTCCCGCAAGAGTGGTACCGGTACCCACCGCCAGCACTACCCGGCTCGGGCTCGCCACGGTGCTGCGCAACGCGGTGCCTATCGCCATGCAACCGCGCGCACCAGCCGCATTGGCACCCCCCTCCGGGATCACCAGACAGGGCCCGAATTGAGATTCCAGCTCCTGCAAATAATCCGGCTCGTTCCGGCGCCGATAGTCTCCGCGCGAGACCATTACGATGCGCATACCCCAGGACCGGGCATCGGCCAGCATTGCAGTGCCGGCCGTTTCACCGCGGACAATACCGACTGTCTCCAGCCCGGCAGCGTGGCCAACCGCGGCCAGCGCATGCAAATGATTGGACCAGGGGCCGCCAAAACTCAGCAGGCGAGTTACCCCCTGATGTCTTGCATCGTCAAGATTATGCTGAAGTTTAAAACGTTTGTTACCGGGTGCGAGGCCATCACCCAGGTCAAGGCGCAGCAGGGAGACGTTGGCCATGCTGACCCCAAGCACCGGGGTGGGCGCCAGCGTTGTAAGCGGGACCACAGCCGCAGGGCTCTAGCCAAGCCCCACGTTATTCTTTTGCAGCACCTGCTCGGCGCGGTAGCTGGAACGCACAAACACCCCGGACACCACTTCCAGGAAACCTTTGTCCAGGCCCCACTGCCGGTATTGCTCAAACTCTGCGGGGGTAACATAGCGGTCTATCGGGTAGTGATTGGCGGTGGGCTGCAGGTATTGGCCGAAGGTGACGATATCCACCCGGGCCTCGCGTAAGTCATCCATGCAGGCGAGAATCTCCTGCTCAGTTTCACCCAGACCCAGCATCAGGCTGGTTTTGGTCAGCACATCGGGGCGGTATTGCTTGGCATGTGCGAGCACGGCCAGGGTTTGCTCATAACTGGCCCGCGGGTCGCGGACCGGGTGAGTCAGGCGCTTCACCGTCTCCACATTCTGGGCGAACACCTCGATACCCGAATCCAGTACTGTCTCCACATCGGCCAGCACGCCCAGAAAATCGGGGGTCAGGGCCTCTACTGCCGTCTCCGGGTTGAGCTCCTTTACGCGCCGGACACAGGCCGCGTAATGCCCTGCCCCACCATCGTCCAGATCATCGCGATTCACCGAGGTCAGCACCACGTACTTAAGCTGCATCAACTGCACGGAAGTGGCGGTATGTTCCGGTTCGTCCAGATCGAGCCATCCCCTGGGGTTGCCGGTATTCACGGCACAGAATCGACAGGCGCGGGTGCAGACATCCCCCATCAGCATGATGGTGGCGGTGCCCGAACTCCAGCATTCGCTCATATTGGGGCACTTGGCTTCCTCGCAGACGGTAGCCAGCTTGTGCTCGCGGACAATACCCTGCACTTTTTCATAGGTGGCACCGCCGCGCACCCGAATACGCAGCCAGTCGGGTTTGGGCAGGCGCTCACCCCGACTGCGAGCCGTCTTGACGCCGTCCTTGATGGCGCTGATACCCTTGTCATTGACGAACTTCTCGCCGCTGGCGACGTGCACCACGGGAATGAGATCGCTGTCTGGCATGGCCGAAAATCCTGGGTAGTTTTGGTGTAATAGCCGAGTATAACCGAAGCCGGGGGACGACACACAGTCCGCTGACTGCCGCGGTGAATGCACAAATCCTTGAGCCAGAACAAGGTTACATGAGAGTCGATCTCGTCTAATATTTGCTCTCACAAAAGGCTACACTGGGGTGCGCCCTCAATCGAGCGCCGCCAGAACCGATACCCGGAGGTAGACAAGCACTTGCCCCAGCCCAGACAACTGAGCGTATGGCCCGCCCGCATGGACCTGCTGCAGAGCCTGACCGGCCTTGCGCTGGTGCTGTTTATCTGGGGACATATGTTCTTCGAGTCCAGTATCTTGCTGGGCAAAGACGCCATGTACTGGGTGTCGCGTATGTTTGAGGGCGAGCATCTCTTCGGCAAGCCCTACCCGATCCTGGTGTCGGCAGTGGTGGCCGCAATTTTCGCCCTGATCGCCCTGCACGCCATCCTGGCGCTGCGCAAGTTCCCCAACAGTTATCAGCAGTACCACCAGTTTCACCGGCATATGGGTGCCATGCGCCACGGTGATACCACCCTGTGGTATGTCCAGGTCGTGACCGGCTTCGCCATGTTCTTTCTCGCCTCCGCCCACCTCTACGTTGTCTTTGTGCAACCGGAGAATATTGGGCCCTACGCCTCGGCGGACAGGGTCTGGAGCGGTCGCTTCTGGATTCTCTATGCACTGCTGCTGATCAGCGTACAGCTGCATGCCGGGGTGGGCATCTACCGACTGGCCATGAAGTGGCTGCCATTCGCAGGGGCAGGTGCCGGCAGCACCAGGAAACGGCTGCGAACAGCCATGTGGTGCATCATCGTGTTTTTCATGTGCCTGGGAACTGCCACCCTGCTCACCTATATGAAAATAGGCTGGGAACACGCGGACCGCGTGGGGGAACGCTATGTTCCCGCCAACCACACTACCAAGCAACCGGCGGTGAAATAGCAATGCAGATCATCTATACCGACGTACTGGTGATTGGCGGCGGGCTGGCGGGCCAGCGCGCCGCCATCGGCGCCCGCCGGCGCGGACAGGACGTCATCGTACTGTCGCTGGTGCCCGCCAAACGATCCCACTCCTCCGCCGCCCAGGGTGGCATGCAGGCCAGCCTCGGCAATTGCCTTGGTGGCCAAGGCGACAATGAAGATATCCACTTTGCCGATACCGTGCGCGGCAGCGACTGGGGCGCCGACCAGGCCGTGGTGCGCATGTTCACCCACACCGCGCCCAAAGCGATTCGGGAACTGGCGGCCTGGGGCGTCCCCTGGAGCCGGGTCAAGCGCGGCGAGCGCCAGATCAGCGTAGATGGCCAGCAGAAGACCATCAGCGAGGCGGACGATGCCCACGGGCTGATCACCGCCCGAAACTTCGGTGGTACCCAGAAGTGGCGCGCCTGTTACGTCTCTGACGGCACCGGTCACGCCATGCTCTATACCATGAGCAACCAGGCCATTGCCGCGAATATCCCTGTTCATGAACGCATGGAGGCGCTGGCCCTGTTGCACGATGACGGCCGCTGCTATGGCGCCATTGTCCGTAACCTGATGACAGGTGAACTGCTGGCCTACATGGCCAAGGCTACCTGCATTGCCACCGGGGGGTTCGGCCGCATCTACCGGGTCTCCACCAACGCCATTATCAATGAGGGCATGGGAGCGGCTATCGCGCTGGAAACCGGGGTTGCCAGCCTGGGCAATATGGAGGCGATCCAGTTCCATCCCACCGGTATTTTCCCGGCGGGCATCCTGGTTACCGAGGGTTGCCGTGGTGATGGTGGTCTGCTGCTGGATGGCAAACAGCATCGCTTCATGCCCGACTATGAACCGGAAAAGAAGGAGCTCGCATCCAGAGACGTGGTGTCGCGACGGATGGAGGAGCATATCGCCGCCGGCCAGGGCGTCAGCACTCGGTTCGGGGAACACCTGTGGCTGGATATTCGCCTGCTGGGAGCCGAGCACATCAACACCCAGTTGCGTGAAGTCAAAGAGATCTGCCAATACTTTCTGGGGGTAGACCCGGTCAAGGAACTCATTCCCGTGCGACCCGCCCAGCACTACTCCATGGGGGGCGTGCGCACCGACCACAGCGGCCATAGTCCGCAACTGCGCGGCCTGTTCGCCGCCGGTGAGGCCGCCTGCTGGGATATGCACGGCTTCAACCGCCTGGGCGGCAACTCAGTGGCAGAAACAGTAGTAGCCGGCATGATCGTTGGCGAATCCATGGCCGACTTTTGCGAATCTGCAGAGGGCGATATCGCGCTTTCTACCGCACTGGCCCGGGACTTCGGCCACCGCGAGCAACAGCGCATGGCCGCCATTGTCAACAACAGCGGTACCGAGAGTGCCTTTGAACTCACCAGGCTTATGCAGGAAACCATGACCAGCAAGGTGGGGATTTTCCGACACGGAGATCGCCTGCAGGAGGCCGTGGCAACCTTGCAGCAATTACAACAGCGCTGTGCCAATGTCAGCCTGCGCAGCAGTGCCAGGGGTGCCAATCCCGAACTGGTGGCGGCCTATCGCCTGCAGCGCATGTTGAAGCTTGCCCAGTGTGTTGCCTACGGCGCCCTGCAGCGTACCGAGAGTCGCGGTGCCCATTTTCGCGCTGACCATCCCCAGCGTAACGACCGGGACTGGATGCGACGCACCCTGGCGCGCTGGCCGGAAGGCTCGACGGGACTGCCCGCACTGGACTACGAAACCCTGGATATTATGGCCATGGAGCTGCCGCCCGGTTGGCGCGGTTACGGTGCCAGGGATTATATCGAACACCCGGATACCGCCCTCCGCCAGCAGCAGATTGACAGCGCGTTGAGCACAGTTGCGACCGATGATCGCCACAGCCGGCAGCAGGCCCTGATGCCGTTCAGGCAATTGCTACCCGCCCACCTGCAAGCAGACAATCAGCGCCTGGGAGACGAGTGATGGAGACCATCCCGCTGAAAAAGGCAGCCCGGACCCTGCAAATCACCATACTCAGGCACAACCCCTGCGATACCAGCAGCGTACCGCATTTGCAGACGTTCATGCTCGAAGAAGCAGACACCATGACGCTGTTCATCGCGCTCACTGAAATTCGCGAAACCCAGGACCCCTCACTGCAG
>Ga0102812_10003674_pt1 | contig 10003 bp, 8 predicted proteins | sample ColrivemetaGS713_FD_79334 | JGI IMG/M metagenome (GOLD analysis project Ga0102812, IMG submission 79334) | Estuarine microbial communities from the Columbia River estuary - Flood tide ETM metaG S.713 | ecosystem: Environmental > Aquatic > Marine > Intertidal zone > Estuary | place: USA: Columbia...
GCCGATCTGGAATCGATTGAACGGCGGCGTGCGAACCTCGTGCGCAAGATGCGTGGCGGGGACAAAGAATCCGGCGATCAGGATCGCTTGCTGGCGCTGGCGCAAGTCGCGCTGGAAGAGGGGCGTCCGGCCCGGAGCGTAACGGTCGCCGCCGATGACATGAAAGCATGGCGCTTGCTTCAATTGTTGACCTCAAAGCCCGTGTTGTTCGTCTGCAACGTCGAGGAATCTTCAGCCGCAGACGGCAACAGCCAATCCGCGCGTGTTGCTGAGATGGCGGCAAAGCAGGGTGCGGGCGTGGTGGTGATTTCCGCCCGGATCGAGGAAGAGATCAGCCAATTGGACGCCGAAGAAGCGGCCATGTTCCTTGAGGAAATGGGGCTGGAAGAGGCGGGCCTCGACCGGTTGATCCGCGCAGGTTATGAGTTGCTGGGCCTGCAGACTTATTTCACGGTCGGCCCCAAAGAAGCGCGCGCTTGGACCATAGCCAAAGGCACTTTGGCACCGGGGGCGGCGGGTGTGATCCACGGCGATTTCGAAAAAGGTTTCATCCGCTCCGAAACCATCGCCTACAAAGATTACATTGCTGGAAATGGTGAAGCGGGCGCGAAAGAGGCGGGCAAATTCCGCGTCGAAGGCAAGACCTATGAAGTCAAAGACGGCGATGTCTTGCACTTCTTGTTCAACGCCTGAGAACTGAGCCGAATTTCTCAACCAGCAGCGTGCCGAAGAGGCATCTGCGTCTTGTTGCAGTTGCAGAACTGAGTCGCACAAAGCCTGCTGCGCCGCAGAAACATATTGTTTTCGCGCCGCTTTTTTGAGTTTTGGCAATTCGAAACGATGCTGCGCTAGGCGTTTGCGCGAATTTTCTGCTTGAGCCTATCGGGTTGAATGACTTACAGATCGTGGCAGCCAGGTACGCCGCATACGGTCCCCAGTTACAAACACTTTGTTTTGGGGACATGAGATGAAACTACTCGCAACGACAACTTTTCTGCTCGCACTGGCAGCACCCGCAGTTCACGCACAATCCGTCGAAATTTCCGGCGAAGGCCGGATGGGCCTTATGGGTTTGGACGCTGGTGGCTGGGTTTGGATGCAAGAGAACCAGCTTTTCTTTGATTTTGGCGTGTCCGTCGAGGGAGATCACGGGCTGAGCTTTGGCGCGCTCTCCAGCGTCGAAATCGCGAACGGTACAACGGGCATTTTCTCGGGTTCGAATGTTTGGGTTGAGGCGCGTGGCTTGCGGCTGACCTTTGGCAACACAGACGGAGCGTTGACCAACGCGGGCTACCTTGGCGGCGGCGGCGTAGGCTACGAGGGCGGCATTTTGAACGGCGATGGCGCCGGATTGGACGCGATCGCGCAAGAAATGGACACCGCAGGCGGCGGTCCCGTTTTGGCGCGCGTCGATTACACGATGGGCGACACGGTTGTGTCGCTGTCGCATGAGCGGGGCGCCGCGACCGAGGTCGGGCTTTCGACCACATTCGACGCGTTCACCGTGGCGTTCGGCTATAGCAATGCGGTCACCAACAATTGGGCGCTGTCTGGCCAATACGACGGCGGGTCTTGGGGCGCTGGTCTCCTGTATGCGTCGGTTCTGGGGGCGAACAACTGGTCGCTGTCGGGCACTGTCGGTTTGGGCGGTGGCGATCTTTATGGCTATGTCGGCGAGGTCTTCGGCGACCGCGCCTATGGGCTGAGCTACAGCTATGGCCTTGGCGGCGGCGCAAGCCTCACGACAGGGGTCGAGCGGGTCGGCCTTGTGACGGGTGCGTCGGTTGGCGTGGCCTTTGAATTCTAAGAACGCCAGTTAGAAAGCCTTAGTTTCCGGGCACCAGTTTGCCCGGATTCATAATGCCCTCTGGGTCCAGCGCGGATTTGATCGCGCCCATCACGGCCCATGCATCGCCGTGTTCTTTGTTCATATATTTCATCTTGCCCATGCCAATACCGTGTTCACCACTGACGGTGCCACCCAGTCGCAGCGCGCGTTCCGCCATATTCGCGGCGAGGTGTTGGGCTTTTTCCCATTGCACCGGATCATCGGCCAAGGGCAACAACAGCGCGTGGAAATTGCCGTCACCGACGTGGCCGACAATCGGGCCGGGGATGCCCGAGGCCTCGATCTCGGCGGCGGTTTCCTCGACGGCTTCGGCAAGGCGCGAGATTGGCACACAGATGTCGGTGGTGATCGGGGAGCGGCCCGGATAGGCCTGCAAGGCGGTGCGATAGGCGTTGTGGCGCATCGCCCATAACGCGTTGCGATCCTCGGTTTTCTCAGCCCAGCGAAACTTTTGCCCACCGAAATCCGCAGCAATTTCGCTGAACCGCTCGGCTTGCTCGGCGACACCGAGCTCGCTGCCGTGAAATTCGAGCATCAAATGCGGGGCGTCTGGCCAATCGGCCTGCGTGGCTTTGTTGAAATAGGCCGCACTCGCGCGGTCGACGAATTCGATCCGCGCCATCGGGATGCCAGATTGGATCGTCGCGATCACCGCATCCACCGCGCCGTCGATGTTGTCAAAAGCGCAGACTGCCGCGCGGATCGCCTCGGGCTGGCCGTGCAATTTGATCGTCAGTTCGGTGATCAGCCCCAAGGTTCCCTCGGCTCCGACAAAGAGTGCTGTCAAATTATACCCGGTCGAGGATTTGGGCGCGCGGGTGCCGGTGCGGATGATACGACCATCGGCCAACACGACCTCAAGGCCCAAAACATTCGACCGCATGGTGCCGTAGCGCACCTCCGTCGTGCCAGAGGCGCGCGTCGAGGCCATGCCGCCCAAACTTGCGTTCGCACCGGGATCAACGGGGAAAAATAGACCCGTTGCGCGCAGGTCCGCGTTCAGCGCTTCGCGGGTGATACCGGGTTGAACACTGGCGACCATATCTTCGGGCGTGATGTCTAACACTTTGTTCATACGGTTGAAATCCACCGTGACACCGCCGCGTGGCGCGATGGCGTGACCTTCCAACGAGGTGCCAGCGCCCCATCCAATCAGCGGCAGACCGGCGGCGGAACAGAGCTTCGCGATCTCGGACACCTCTTGCGTGGATTCGGGATAAACCACGGCATCGGGCGGCATCGGTGCGAAATGGCTTTCGGATTGTCCATGCACATCGCGGTCCGATTGTGAGCGGGTAAAACGATCACCAAGCAACGCCGCCAGGGCTGTGAATGCGTCGTTTTCGGTGGTCATTTTGGTCTCTCCTAGCCAAGTTTGAGTGACCCTATCGCGGGGCAACGGTCATTTCCAGTGGATCGTAGGACTTGCAACCACTGTCAAACTACGGTTTGCGTGGGGATGTAGACAAGGACGCGTTGTGGCCAGTACCCCAAAGAGCAAACAATCCCGGTTGCGGCGCCAGTACCGCCTTGCGGTGAGGCGCGTGCGTCGACATGGGCCGGGGCAGGCGATGTTCTGGGTGATGGCGTTTTTCCTAGGGATCGCAGCGGGATTGAGCGCGGTAGGGTTCCGCCTTGGCATCACCACGTTGGAAGGGGTGCTGTATCGCGTCCACGATCAAGATTTTCTGAGCGCGGTCAGAGCCTTGCCGTGGTATGTGTTGATTGCCATTCCAGCGACCGGCGGGCTGGTTGTGGGGCTGATTTTGGACCGGTTCACGCCTGACAGCCGCGTGCGCTCAGTCTCAGATGTCATCGAGGGGGCCGCCCTGCGACGGGGTCGTGTTGAGATCCGCGCGGGCCTTGCCTCGGCCGTGGCGTCACTGATCACGCTGGGGTCCGGCGGTTCATCGGGCCGGGAAGGGCCGGTCGTTCACCTTGCTGCGACCATCTCAACGTGGATGGCAACGCGGATCAACGCCAGTGGCGTCACCGGGCGTGATTTGTTGGGATGCGCGGTCGCCGGTGCCGTTTCGGCCTCGTTCAACGCGCCGCTGGCCGGGGCGATTTTCGCGATGGAAGTGGTTTTGCGACACCATGCGCTGCACGCCTTCGCGCCGATCGCGATTGCCTCGGTGATGGGGACGGTGGTGAACCGGCTGTATTTCGGCAATGTCGCGGAATTCTCGCTGCCCGTGCGCAATTTGCTGGCGTTTTATTGGGAAATCCCTGCGTTCCTGATCCTTGGTTTGGTCTGCGGATTGGTGGCTTTGGTCCTTATGCGGTCGGTTTTTTGGACCGAGGATTTGTTTGGTTCGATACAAGCCCGCCTGAAAACGCCGCGGTATCTGCGACCGATGTTTGCAGGGGTAATGCTGGGCTGCATCTCGATATTCGTGCCGCAGGCGATTGGCATTGGCTACGACGTCACGACATTGGCGCTGACCGGTCAGTTGTTGGTGCAACAGGCGATATTGATTGCCGTGGTCAAAGTCGTGGCGACCTCGATCACCTTGGGCGGGCGCATGGGCGGCGGGGTCTTCTCACCGGCGTTGGTCGTTGGGGCCCTGACCGGGTTGGCCTTTGGGTTGATCGCGACATCGCTGATCCCGGCCTATTCGGGCACGGCGACCACCTATGCCTTGGCGGGAACGGGCGCGGTGGCAGCGGCGGTTTTGGGCGCGCCTGTTTCGACCTCGTTGATTATCTTTGAATTGACGGGCGACTGGCAAATCGCCATCGCGGTTCTGGCCGCCGTTTCGACAGCGACGGCCATCGCCAGCCGATTTGTGAACCGTTCGTTCTTTTTGTCGCAGCTCTCGCGGCGTGGCATCCCCATCGCACAGGGACCGCAGGCGTATTTGCTGCAATCGGTTGGCATTCAGGCGATCACTCTGCGCCCCGGAAGCCCGCGTGCGCTGCCGAAATCGGTGCTGGAAGACCTTGCCAAAGACAGGATGGCAATTGATTCCCATGCGTTGCTAAAAGAGGCATTGCTGCGGTTCAAACGGTCAGGCGCGTCGCATCTGGCGGTGACCAAGAAGGTTGCTGACGAGGCTCAGGTGGTCGGATGTATTTGCCATATTGATGCGTTGCAGGCTTACAATCAGGCCTTGGCGGCGATTGCTGCCGAAGAACACTCTTGATCAGTAAGGCGGCGTCGCGCCAACCCCGCGCCTACTTGCGGGCCAGCGGGTGATGCTCCATGACCAAGGACCGCAGGCGTTCATCCAGCACATGGGTGTAAATCTCGGTTGAGCTGAGGTCGGCGTGGCCCAAGAGCGTTTGGATCACCCGCAGATCGGCGCCCCCGGCCAGCAGATGGGTGGCGAAAGCGTGGCGCAATACATGCGGGCTGACGCGGGTTGGATCGAGCTTGGCGCCAAGCGCCACCTCTTTGACCAAGCCATGAAACCGTTCGCGCGTCATATGGCCTTTGACCCCGCGCGCCGGAAACAGAAACCGCGAGACAGGTTTCCCGTTTTTGCGGTTCAATTCTTCGGCCTTGTCACGATGGTGCAGCCATACAGCGACCGCCGCGCGCGCCGGGTCCGAGAGCGGCACCAAACGGTCCTTGCCGCCTTTGCCGCGCACCATCAGCATTTGCGGAGCACCGCGCAGCGCGGAGTCGGGCAGGCTGACAAGCTCGGTGACGCGCAGGCCCGTCGCATACAGCAGTTCGAACAGGCAGGCGTTGCGGGCTTTGGTGGCGGTGTTTGCGCCGAGGTCGCGGGCGACATCGAGCATCGCGGCGACCTCGGCTTCGGTCAGGGTTCCCGGGAGCCGCACGGCGCGACCCGGTCCATCAATGCGCAGGGTTGGATTGTCCGTGCGCCAACCCTCGTCATAGGAAAACCGATAGAATTGCTTGAGCGCCGACAGTCTGCGTGCCCGGGTGGCGCGCGCCAATCCTTCGGCATCAAGGGCCACCAGATAGGCCTCTATGTGCTCAGCTTGCGCCGTGGATAGTGTTGTTGCGTTACTCACGAACCAGTCCGCAGCGTGGCCAAGATCGCGGCCATAAGCCAACAAAGTATTGCGCGCAGCCCCGTGTTCGGCGGCGATCGCATCAAGGAAGGTCGAGATGTTACGTGCGTCTGAAATGCTAGGCATTGGATCAGCCCCGACGTTCCAGCAGCAGGCTTTCAAGTGCTGTGCGCCGGGCAATATCTTCGAGGCCCAATTGGCGCAAGGCGATCAAGCCTTCGGCAAGGGCGCGAGGATCAGAAGGTCCACCCAAGAGATTGAGAACGCGCAGCATTTCTTCGCCAATGCGGCCATCGGTCAAGGCGTTTTGCGTGGCGTCAGGGATCTTTGCATCCGGGTTAAACGCTTCGGCAACGGCTTGAGCAATTTCACCGGGCATCGCGCCGGACGTTGCCGGGTCGAGGCCACGCGCGACGGCCGCCAAGAACTGGGCTTCAGGCGTGGCGCGTGTGAGATCAAGGCCAAGTGCAACGGTCTCATAATCATCTGACAGCAATCGAATCCGGAACGCCAAGTCGGCGGCCCGCCCGGAAAGCAGCGCTTGCCCAAGGGCTTGGGCATAAAGTTCGGACATCGCGACTTCGAGCTCGCCGGCTTGCACTTGGGGCCATGCTTCGAGCAATGCGGCGGCGACGGCGTCAGGGTCATCGGTGCGCAGGCTTTCGTCGAGCCGCTGCACAAGGCGCACGCGTTCCCAAATACCGCCCGAGGCCGCCGCGCGGCGCTCGGTATAGAGGCCCAGCAAGCGATTGGGCGACAAGGCGCCAACCCGCACCAGACGTTCGGCGGCCTCGATTTGCGCGCGCCAGCCAATTGTGCCGCGTAGATCAGCATGGGCGAAGGCGACCGGCAAGCCCAAGGTTGCAACCGGGTCACCGGCGGCTTCGAGCAGGCGCCAGACCAGTGGCGTAGGGGTGCCGGTGGGCGGCGGCAACAGGGTTGACGCGCCGGGTAAGCGTTCGTCACCCTCGATGAAATGGCTCAGCAAATCAGCCTCATAGGCCGAGATCGTCTGCGCCTCGATGGCTTGTGACAACAGCGCCGCCGCAGCCTCCCATTCGCTTTCGCGGGCACGGCAGAAGACCAGCGACGCGACATCGCCTATGGGCGGCGTTTCCAACAGAATACCCGCGCAGGCCTGATGTTCGTCGCCCAGCAAAAGGCCGATATCGAATCGGCGAAGTCTGAGTACGGGGTCGATCGGATCAAGGGTATCGAGAACCGCAGCGGCTTGATCCAGCGCGCCGAATTCGATCAGTTTGTCGATCCGCGCCAGCAGAAAACTTGGTGTCCGCTCGACGCTGGGTTCGGTATCGGGGAGCGGCGCGTTGAACTCGGCCAGCAGTAGCCGCAAGCTGAGATCTCGCAACGCGGGCAACATATCGGCGGGCAAACTGCGGATTTGAACGGCCAAAACATTGGCGGGCGTGGCCCCCCAAAGCGTTGCCGGCAATCCGACGCGCGAGGCAGGAAACAACCCGGCAGCCTCGGGTCGCAGGGCATCAAGTGCGCGCACGGATATGCCCGAATCAACCGAAACCTCGGAGGGCGGGGTCAGCGGATAAGCCCCCGGAATTGACAAATCAGTTCCCGAGCGCAGCCAGTCAATGGCGGACAATGGCTGGCGATCCTGCGCAGCCAGCGGTGCTGCGCTCAGAAAAGACCCGAGGCAATACGCCGAAACAGCACCAGATAACGAGAAAAAACGACACTTGCGCGCGGGCACGATGCTTAACTTTCGTTCAAGTCTATAGGGATACTGCGGGGCTCGGGCGTTCGGCTGAGGTCGCCAAAATATGCGAAGGCCAAGAAGCCAATGACCGACACCAACGCAAGTATCACGATCAGCCGGAAGAGATAGCCAAACAGTCCGGGGCCGTCGTCATATCGGGACATAGGGGCGCAATCCTCATATTGTTATCGTGGAACCTTTTCGCGGGTGCAGGGCATCGCGTGGCTCCTTCTGCGTTTTATAACTGGAACTTTGGGCAAGATCACGCCATTCAAGTGCACAAAGCACAATATCGCCGATCTGTGATGCGGCGCGGGCAATGGTATGACGGCCAAATTGAAGAAAACAGTGGTGATGGTGGGGATGATGGGGGCTGGAAAGTCTGCCGTCGGCAAAGAACTTGCCCGCCAACTGAATGTGCCCTTCATAGATTCGGATGCCGAGATCGAAACCGCGGCAAACGCCACTATCGCTGAGATTTTTACCCGCGACGGCGAGGCATTTTTTCGCGAAAAAGAGGCGCAGGTCATTGCCCGTCTGCTTGATGGCACGCCCTGTATCCTGTCGGTCGGCGGCGGTGCCTTTCTGCGCCCCAAGACCCGCGAGATTGTCACGGAACGGGGTGTCTCGGTATGGCTCAAAGCGGATCTCGAGACGCTCTGGCACCGGGTGAAACGCAAGGACACACGGCCTTTGTTGCGCACCGAAAATCCGCGTCAAACGCTTGCTGACCTTATGGCCGCGCGCGAGCCAGCTTATACCCAAGCTGACTTGATCGTCCAGACGGCCCCCGACTATGCCATTGAAACAACGGCGGAAATCGTTGCCAAGACGTTGGCGGAGCGGCCAGATGTTCTGAGCGCGGCGCAAAAAATATGCAAGGACCACCCATGACAAACATCGCGCGCCCCGCCATAGATGATGTCGCCGTGAACCTTGGGGATCGGTCTTATGTGGTGCGTGTGGGTCAGGGTTTGATTGCGCGCGCGGGTGAAGAGATCGCACCTTTGTTGCGGCGTCCGCGCGTGTCGGTGGTGACCGAGGAAACCGTCGCGGGTCTGCATCTTGCAGCACTACGCGCGGGGCTTGAAGCTGATGGCATCGCGATGGAAGCGTTGATCCTGCCACCCGGTGAAGCGACCAAGAACTGGGCCAATCTTGAGCGCTGCGTGGAATGGCTGCTGGCGCAAAAAGTCGAGCGCGGTGACGTGGTTGTTGCGTTCGGTGGCGGGGTAATCGGGGATCTGGTTGGCTTCGCCGCGGCGATCCTGCGCCGGGGCGTGCGGTTCGTGCAGATCCCGACCTCGTTGCTGGCACAGGTGGACAGTTCGGTCGGTGGCAAGACCGGGATCAACTCAACACAAGGCAAAAACCTGATCGGTGCCTTTCATCAACCCAGCCTCGTGTTGGCTGATATTGATGCGCTAGACACCATGTCCCCACGCGATTTTTTGGCGGGTTACGGCGAAGTGGTGAAATATGGGCTGCTGGGTGATGCATCGTATTTCGCGTGGCTGGACAGCAATGGTCCGGCGATGGCAGCGGGCGACAAAGCCCTGCGGCAATACGCTGTGCGTCATGCAGTGCGGATGAAAGCGGATATCGTCGAGCGGGATGAAACTGAGCAGGGTGACCGCGCCTTGCTGAACCTTGGGCATACTTTTGGCCACGCACTCGAATCCGCCACTGGCTATTCGGACAGGTTGCTGCATGGCGAGGGCGTGGCGATTGGGTGCCTGTTGGCGTTTGATCTTTCGGCGCGTCTGGGCCTGTGTGCGCAAGAAGCGCCCGAGCGCGTGGCCGAACATCTGGCGCGCATGGGGATGAAGCGCAAACTCTCGGATATCGCTGGCGAACTGCCGGGCCGTGACGGGCTTATTGCCTTGATGGGGCAAGATAAAAAGGTCGTGGATGGCGCGTTGCGATTCATTCTTGCGCGCGACATTGGTGACAGTTTTGTCACCGCAGACGTGCCGCATGCGGTCTTGGCCGAGGTGCTCGATGACGCTTTGGCGATGCGCTAAGGCTTTGGGGTTTTAGGGCGGCGGTTGATCAAAACTAGCCCGGCAACCAGCAATGCCAAGGCGATGGGTGTGACCCAACTGACGGGTTCACCCAACAGCAACCAGCCCAAAAGCGCGCTGAGAACCGGGGTTAGAAAGCTGAAACTCGCGAGGGTTGAAGCTGGGTAGCGGCCTAACAACCAGAACCACATGACAAAGCCCGTAGCCGCGACGCCAAGCGCTTGGACCATGAAGATCAACGCCTGAAACGCATCGAAATCGCGCACCAAAGGCCCGGCGAACAGCGGGGCCATCGCGCATAAAATCACGCCTGAGACCGCAAGTTGCCATGCGATTTGTGTTTCTGGGTGCGCCATGCCCATTTTTGACTTGCGCGAGACCACGACAATGGCGGCCCATGACATACCCGCA
>Ga0102812_10003677_pt1 | contig 9991 bp, 2 predicted proteins | sample ColrivemetaGS713_FD_79334 | JGI IMG/M metagenome (GOLD analysis project Ga0102812, IMG submission 79334) | Estuarine microbial communities from the Columbia River estuary - Flood tide ETM metaG S.713 | ecosystem: Environmental > Aquatic > Marine > Intertidal zone > Estuary | place: USA: Columbia...
ACAATCGTTAGAATTAGTTGAAATTGTCAAATCTGCCAATGCATTTACTGTTGGTGCTTGTGTATCTAATACTTTGATGATCTGAAAGTGTTCAACAGTTTCGTTAGTACACCAATCTACTAAGATATAGTTTCTTAACAATTTGTATGATCCTTCACAGATATCGATAGTTGATTCATTCTCTAATGCAATTCCAATATTAGAACATCCAATATCAGTCATTACAGCAGGGATAGCATCTCCACATTCTAATACGAGATCAGTTGGAAGATCAGCTAATACATCATCCAAAGTTTGGATAATTCTTCTGTAGGTAGCAGTACAAGATGTAGCGTTTCCACTTGCATCAGTTGCTGTCCATGTACGAGTAATGATTTCACTAAATCCACCTGCATTACATCCTAATTCTTCCACTTCATCAGTAAATGTTACTGTCACTGCCCCACATGCATCTGTAGCTGAAACCTGTGGTAGTGGTTGTAAGTACTGAACAGCACCATTGAATACTCGAGGAACGAATGGAGCTCCGAATGGTCCATTTGAAGCTGATCCTAAATCTACTGTAATAAATGCATCACCAAAAGACTGGTTAGCACCATTTCCGTTGGTATAGTTATTTGCAGCTGAAAGAGTATGCAAAGCAATACCATTAACACCTGGTGCAATTGAAACATTACCACCAATAGCTGGAGTAAGAGTTCCATCACCTGGGAATGGACCTGATACAGCTCCTGTAGTTGCATCCAATTGACCCGCTAAAGTCCAAGCAGCAGCATTTGCTTCACTACCTGCAAAAGTTCCTGACTTAGTATAAACATCTACTAATGTATTAGCAGTGATATTCATATCAAAAGCAGTAAGAATCAAATTACCTTGTGTGTTATTAGTTACATCGAAATAAACCATTCCACCTACTGCTCCACCATTACCACCGTCAGTAATAGTTGCAACTGTACCAGCTGTTGTAGATTCTGGTGCAGGCTCTGTTGGAAGTGCTTCATCACATTCTAAATCAATATCATAACAAGTAATAATTGGGTCTGTTTTATCCTCTACTAAGATATACCCCCAACATGGTACACCTGCTGGATTAGTTACCATCACTTCAATAGTTTCACCAACATGTGTACTATTTAGTACTAATGGTAAACCAGTTGCAGCAAATGTTACATCGAAATTATCATAGCAACCATAGTTATTACCTTCCAAAATCTGGTCAGCTCCTACTGTTGATTCACAATTCTCATCTAGTGTAATATTTACTAGAGAATTACAAGTAATATCATTTGATGTTGGTACATATTCTATTACAGTTACACTAAATGTACAAGAACCCTGTAAACCATTAGCATCTGTAGCAGTATAAGTCAACGTAGTTGTTCCAATAGGGAAAGCACCACCTGAAGCTACTGTGTTAGCTGGGTCTGCAATAACTTCTACTTCACCGCCAATCTCGTAATTAACATTTCCAATCCAACCTCTAGGTGCTAAAAGAGTTCCACTAAAAAGATTAGTTGTTGCTCCTCCACCTGACATAGTGATACCATTGGCATCTGTTGGGTATGGCGCTACAGGCGCAAAATCATATAATAATGGGAATCCAGCAGGAAAACTAATTCCAACAGCAAAACCTACAGATCCGCCAGCTGGCACTGTTACAGATGTAGATAGTGGAATATTAGCCAAAGAATTTCCACCTGAAGATACAGAAGCAGCTCCAACTTGAGTCCATGCTCCTGCATTAGTTTGATTTCCAACTGAAGTTGAGGCAGTATATACTTCCCAATTCCATGTACCTCCAGCAAAAACTCCTTGATCTAAAGAAGTAATTGAGATATCGTCAGCACCTGTATTTTCTACATCAAAATAAATCATATCGAATGTAGATCCTCCTCCTTGAGCAGTAGCAATTGCAGGTGCCTGAAATGGACCCGTAAGGAAAGGACAGTTATCAGTAGCAGTAATATCATAAGATAATACTTGTTCACATGCACCTGGATCTAAGTGAATTGTCATGTCTCCAGGACACACCACTGTTGGAGCCTCAGTATCAGTTACTGTTACAGTCGCAGATACTGAACTTAAACCTGAAGTCCAAGTTACAGTAGTCGTTCCAACTGGGTAAATACCTGATGCATCTAATCCTCCTGAATTAAAATCATTTGTAGTTGGATCGATACAAGCTGGAGCAGTTGCAATTAGGCTTACATTCGCACCACATTCACCCGGATCATTATCAACAACGATAGCTGCAGGTGCATTAATTACACATGGAGCAGTAAAATTAATAGACCACGAAAGTAAATTTCCAGAGTCACCACCTGTATCATCACAAATACTTAAAGTCCAGTCACCATTAGTTTGTCCGTTAAAAGTAGACAATGGTTGCTCAGGAGCGAAAGTTCCTGTAAAAGGAGCGGAACCAGTAGTAATGGAAGGAGCGCCATCCATAAAAACAGTATTGGTATAGTTATCAGCTGAACCTCCATTGTCAGAAGATAAATCAATAGAAGCACCATTTGGAGCAACTAACGTGATATCTAAATCTCCATCCCAAGTGTGGGTTAAATTAATAGTAACGTTTTCGACCAAATCGGTAGCGTTTAACCCCGTTGCCGTAGCTACAGATGTAGATGGGCCACCTGCACAGGGGAATCCCCCTGTTCCAACAGCTGGAATAGATTGTGGGTTACCACCTCCTGAGAATGTTTGTGCCATCATTGAACCAGAAAAAAGTAGCATGGTCAACGTGAACAAACATGAGAAAAATTTAATGTTTATTTTTTTCATGAGTAATAAAGTTTTTCTTTTTTTAATTAAAGAGACAATAAGTCAACAATTTCTTGATGAAGAGGAGTTCGGAAAACTTCACCTGCATCAGTAATAGGTTCTACAACATAATCAGCTACTGCTGCCTGGTGTACACCTTGAATGATTGCATCAGCAACTGATTCACCGTCAAGCAGACGAAGGTTAACAGCTTGTAAAAACTCAAGCTTAGCAGAGTTTGCTGCGTAATAAGGTGTTTTTTCCTGCGTGTTTGGATTGACAGAGTTCGATTCAATCGTTTGGATTTCAGTTTGTACGATAACCAAAGCTTGATTTTCGTTTACAAACTGAGCACTAACATCTTGAATCCCTGCAATCAAAAAAGCAAAGAATAACATCAATGTTAAAAGATTCTTTTTCATGAGATATCATGTTTTTAAGTGAGAAAATTAAATTATAAATTATTTTAAATACATAATCTCAACGCTTTAGGTTAATTACCTAAAAGTTGAGCTTTTGTCATAAATCAGATTAATAAAAAATCACCATCCATATATTAGGTGCAAAATTTAAATTTAGAGGAATGAAATTATTTTTTTATCTATATCCATACTGAAGTATTTATTAGATAAAAAGACAAATAGACGTACCTGTGGCTATTTCGTTGGAATAATTTTTAATCTCGGTTTGGGAAAACGATTGTGAGAAAATGTGCTTTAAATTTATAAGTGCACATTATAAACGGTTTGTGGGAGAATGAGCCTTAAATCCAATATGTGTTACCGGGATGCTCATCAACCATAAAGATATAAAAAAAATTTGTTATTAAAATACAGATAAGTAGGTATTTTCTATATTAGTTATTTTCGCTATCCATTAAGGAAGACAAATAAATAACTTATTTGGGAAAATATTACCACTTAATAAATGATCAAAACATATATAAAAATCAAACATTTATATTTCCCGAATCTTCAAGATTAAAGACTTAGAAAATTCTGGTTTATTATTAATTATTAGTTAGTTAAAACCATTTTTTTAGTAGTGATTTCAGATGCTGTTTCTAATTGATAATAAAGAACTCCTGTTGCTTGAATATATCCCTTTTCAATTTCTACGGAATTAAAACCTTTAGCAGCTTCTATTACTTGCAACTTTAAAATTCTTCCTGATACATCATAAATTTTCAAAGTTACTATCTCTGCCTCAGGCATATTGAAACCAATAGTTGTTTCGGCTTTAAAAGGATTCGGTGTATTCTGAAATAATTCAAATCCATTTAAAATTTCTTTATTATCAAATGTCAAAATAACATCATATAAATCAGCATCATTATAAGCTTCTGAAACGGTGTATCGAGAATTAATTTTAAACATTTCATTTGTTATGATTGTGTTGTAAGCAACAAATTTCATGGAGAATAAAATCGCATCATCATCAACGCTAATTCCTTTTGGACTATTCCAAGAAGTTGTAATTACTCCATCTTCTAAGTTTGTCAAACCAAAATTATTCAACCCTAAATTTTCCAAATTAGAAATTACATCTACAAATTCAATTTCAGTCTGATTGAATCCTAAAGTAAATTGGTAACCTGAAATATTAGTAAAATCTTTCGCTCGAAAATCAATTGTAAATGTCTCACCTGCTTTGACTTTAGTTGACTCTATTTCAAGTGCTAAAGTTCCGTCAAATGTTCTTGTATTTATACCAAGTATACTATTTGGAACAGCAGTTCCATTTACATCACCGACTTTTAAACCTATAAAATTAGTTGGACCAAAATTGCCATCAATATCTATATATTCTGGAAAGGTCTCTTGCCATGGATTAATTGTATTTGGAAATATATAATTATTATCAACAAATCTCCAAGAGTTAATATTCGCTAAATCATCATCAATATGCAAAATTAAAGCTCTTAATTTTACAATATCCAAAGTAGTAATCGACTCAGAATTGTTTGCATCTGCTGCAATTACTTTATATGGCGAATCTAATAATTGGATTCCTAAAACATGTTTTGAAATCAACACCAAATCATAAGTCGTAACACCATTCAAATAATTAATATCTTTTGAAGGGGTTACTTCTTGATCACCTGGTATAATATTAAATTCGTAAGTTCCAGTAACCCCGGTTACTACAGGAATACTTAATCCATTATTATCCGTTAAGTTAACTATAACCTCCTCTACCATTTCTTGATTTTCTGTTTCTATCGAACCTTTTATGGTAAAGGTTGGTAAAGCACATACTCCATTTGGATCTTGCACTTGAATAAATGTAGAACAGAAATCAAAGTTACCTGCTTCGTCTGTTACAAAAATTGAAACTGGAACTAAACCATCTGCAGGAATATCTGAACAATTGATTGTGATATTATCGATAGTCACATCAGGCGCAAATGAAAATTGTAAATCATCGTAAGCTGTACAATTATCAAAGCTACCTCCACTTTCAAAATCAGAAGCCCAAATGGTAACAGAACCAGAGGAAGGCATAACAGTTGTTGATATTCCAAAAATACAAACAGGTGTTGGGTTTTTAGCATCAAAAACTGAAAACGAACGAGTGCATTCTGCAGTATTCCCGCAAAGATCATTTACTGTAAATGTGATAGTATAATCTCCATTATCTAATTCTTGACTTGCATCACTTCCTATACCAATTTGACCGTCAGATAATGCCCAATTAAATTCTAGTAAATTTAAAGGGGTACAATCATCCTGAGCCACAGCTTTTAGAGGAACAAAAATAGATTCGCAATTCTCATCATAATTTGGATAAGTATCAATTCCATTATCTGGCTCGCATGAAATGATAGGTGCTGAAGAATTAATGACTTTTATTATTTGTGTATAATGCCAAACTCCAGAACCTGGTTGAGTTGGATCTTGATTATTTGATATTTGGCACCAATCTACAACATACCACTTCCTAAGAATTTTCAAGCAAGCATCCTCTGCTCCAAAATCAAGAATCTGGTCATCATGACCTACTGCAATATTATTACATGCACCTTCATAAATAACTGGATAGTTATATGGAGGGGATAAATCATCTGGTTCTAAACCAGTTCCACAAGTAGTCGCTTCATAATCTACTGGCCATTCTACCCCATCTGTTAAAGTATGGAATTCACCATTTGGTCCTAATTGATCTAATGGTAAATAACTTCGATGCTCCGAATCTAAAATATTAAACGGTGCATTATTATCAACAAAATATCTTTGAATACAAGAAGATGTTCTTCCTCCTGCATCCGTTGCCGTCCATACAATAGTTATCACACCACTTCCACAATCGATCGTATTGGAAATTACATTATTAGCAAGAGAAACTCCATTGCAATTATCTGAAGTAACAGCTTCACCATTCGCAACAATTGCATCTGATGGCAATGGTTGACCAACTTCAATATAATCTAAATAAGTCTCAGAACATTCTATATCTTTATCTGCTGCACACAGAATAGTTGGATTAATTTCATCTTCAACACTTACTTCTACCATGCATGAGTTTACATTACCAGCGGCATCAGTAACTCTGAATTCAACCATTACAGTTGTATTCACATCACAACAGTAAAATGGAATGCTAATCCCATAAGGAGTTGCATCAAATCCAGAACAATTTGGATTGTCTATTCTTCGCCCATCCATCGATACAATTCCACAATTGTCTGTACTCCCATCATCAAAAGTAATGGCATTAATTGATGCAGTTCCACCTGTTCCAATTACTAGAACTGTATGTTCATCACAAATTGCAATTGGGACAATTTGATCCTCTACAGTAATTATCATATCACAAGTAGACTCATTTCCACAACCGTCTGCTGCAGTATATGTTACGGTATGTATTCCCACCGAAAGACCAGATAAAGTATTATTAATTTGATTGTATATTCCTGATGACACCTCACTAACTGATACGGTTACATTTGATGAACATGCATCTGTGGCTGTTGCAATTGGTAATTGTATTGCTCCAAAACAGTCGTTCGAATTTGTTGAAATTGTCAAGTCTGCTGGACAAGTAATTGATGGAACCTCAGTATCTAAGACTTTGATGATTTGCGTAAATTCTAATGTAGAATTATCACACCAATTAATTAAAATATATTTTCTCAATATTTTATATGAACCATCGCATATATCAATGATGTTAGGTTCACCATCGAGACCAACTCCAATATTTGAACATCCAATATCTGTTAAAAATGGTGGTAAAACACCTCCACATTCAATCGTAAGATCCTGTGGCAAAGTAGCTACTACATCTGCAATTGTAACAGGTATAATCGAAATTGATTGAGCACAAGAAGCTGTATTTCCATACTCATCAGTTACTATCCACTTCCTTGTAATTGTCTTATCTGCATCACATAATTCTCCTGATTCAACATCTGTATAAACTAATGTTGCTGAACCACATGGATCAAAATCTAAAACAGAATAGGTATTATTTCCTAAAGGAATTATCGTTGCTGTTGCAGGTACAGGGAATGGAATAACACTATTCGCAGAAAGATTAATAGTAACATCTACATCACCACTATCACCACCTGCTAGGTCTGTTACCGAAATTATCCATTCGCCTGCAGCAGGTTCTCCGTTGAATGCAGCTAATGTTTCCAACGATTGAAAAGTACCTTCCGCTGCAGGATTGTTATTACATGTCCCATCTAAATCAGCATATGTCAAAGTCGCATCATCATCAAAAACTAAATCTAATCCATCACCTCCACATCCAAATCCAGGACCTCCTATGTTATTCATTAATTCTACGGTAGTTCCTGATGGTGAAGTTACCGAAATCACTAAATCTCCTACCCACGAATGATTACTAATTACTGTAATATCTACATCCACTACAGCAGAATTTTCAGATCCAAAAATAACCGACTCTGAAACCATTGCATTATCAACAGACATTGTTGGGGCAACCATATCTAAAACAGAAACATAAGGCGCTCCAGGAATAATATCAGCATCACATCGCACGGTTACATCTGTACATACCAATGCTGGAATTAATTTATCTTCTACAAAAATACTTCCCCAACAAGGTAACCCCGCAGGTCCAACAACCATCACATCATAAGTATTTCCAATATGGCTTCCATTTAAAATTAATGGAAGACCTGTATCTGCAAAAGTAACCATGTAATCATCGTAACATCCATAATTATTTCCCTCTAAAACTTGATCCGCGCCTACAGTTGCTTCACAATTTTCATCTAGATTAATGTTCACTAGATTATTACAAGTGATATTATAAGATGTTGGTTCAAATTCTATAATTTGAATATTAAAAGAACAAGTTGAAATATTTCCATTAACGTCTTCTGCTTGGTAAGAAACAGTTGTTGTAGTATTTCTCTCAAAAGTAGTCCCTGAAACTGGCCCGCCAGTTTGAGTCACTACAGGATCTCCAGACGCCTCATTTGCTGTTGCTGGAATCCAAGTTACAATCGCATCACATGCACCTGGATCAAGGTGAATAAAAATATTATCAGGACAGGTAATTACTGGTGCAATATTATCAAAATGAACTTCCTTGATGGAAATTACCGTTTTTGAAGTTGAAGAATAATTACTCATCGGCATCAACACTTCTGATGTTGGTACTGACTCATCAGATTCAATTGTTACATCACCAAGCAATAAACTTCTAGATATAGAATCAATCAAATCAACATTTACAAAAACATCTTTTATACAGTTATAGGTTTCACCATCATCATCATTTTTCACTAAATTAGTACAAATTGTTCCCTCTTCAGCGTACATAGGTGAAAACGCAAATGCGGGATCAAATACGGCTGAAAGGTTTTCTCCACCGATTATGATTGATACATCCAAAAATTCTTGAGCTAAAATGGAGGAATCAGTATCAAAAGTACATTCTTGAATAGTCAAATCATTTGAACAATTCAAAACCAGAAATGCGGTTGACTCAATTTTAAATTTAGCAAAAATTGTAGCGTTGGCTATCACCGCATTCTGAAAAAAACTTAGAGAAAAGAAGATAAATATATAAGTTATTTTTTGCATGGATCGATAATTTGGAATTGACAAACAACATTAAAGCACCTTCTCTCCTCAAAGGAAAGTGGCCTCTAATTTTTCTAAAATGACGGTTTGTGGGAAAAAATATTTTTGGAAAATTGTTACTGAGAACTTGATTCAACAGTAACAATAAAATCGATACTCACAAGAGGTTATCTTATTGATGTATTTGAAATTTTTAAAACGGAAAATAGGGAATTAAAATGGATAACATCGATATATATATATTTCGACTTCCACAAATCTAGGTAAAATTAATCTTAAGTAAAAGAAAAAAATATTTATTTATTTAAATAATTTTTAATATGTAATCGTTTGGATTTTTACAAAAAAAAGCCTCCTCCAAAAAATTGGAAGAGATCATCCCAAAACCGATTTTAAAACATCTTTATACCATACTTTGTCAGTTCTTATTCCTTTTCAAAAATATGAAAAATAAAATAACACAAATCAATTTCACTTAATATTGATTTGTCTCAAAATAGGCCTCTAGATTTGTAGGGTGAGAATTTACCTCAAGTACTTCAATCATTTTTTTAGTTAGTTTTACATTAATATCATCACAAACAAAAATATATTACTTCATATAAGTTAATCCAACTAGTTGTAGTTTTCCTTCATCTCATTTTATCAAACAAAAATTAATATCATTCTATATTTTCAACCTTGAAATTGCATAAACCTAGTCACGTGAGAATAGCAGTCCTTTGATAACCAATAGCTACTAAAGCAGTCATATAAAATTTATTTTTTCACTAAAAAAAGTCAAAAGAAAAATTGCTCTCCGCATTCATTCAATTAGATAATTAGACAAAAAAAACAATATAGTACTGAGTAAATTGATTATCCATTTATAAAAAATTCTCTTGTTAGTACTAATTTGTAGCGTATAGAGCTTTGTGCAAAAAAAGCTTTTAAGAACAAAAGAAGTTCTATTTCCCTCTCAAAAAATGGATAAGAAAACCCTGGTAAGTGGACACCCTTAAAGCGACAGTGATTGGGATGGAATACTTAATTTAATCTTTCCAAAAATAACAGATAACAAACATTTCTCTAATCCATAAAAAAGAAAGCGCCTCCTGCAATGCAGAAGGCGCCTCTCTTAAAACTTATCTAGAAAAGATAATTTTGTATCCTAATCCAAA
>Ga0102812_10003680_pt1 | contig 9985 bp, 15 predicted proteins | sample ColrivemetaGS713_FD_79334 | JGI IMG/M metagenome (GOLD analysis project Ga0102812, IMG submission 79334) | Estuarine microbial communities from the Columbia River estuary - Flood tide ETM metaG S.713 | ecosystem: Environmental > Aquatic > Marine > Intertidal zone > Estuary | place: USA: Columbia...
AAGATGCAAGGTTGACTCTTAAACAATTAAAAAAGACTAAAGCTAAATTACAAGATGAGATTAACGTATTAGAAGAGGCAAAAAGATGATTGAATATAAAGTTGAAGTAAATGAAGATGGAAGTAGAGCATGGTACTTAAATGATGAATTACATAGAGAAGATGGCCCAGCTTATGAACGTGCTGATGGATCTAAATACTGGTACTTAAATGATGAATTACATAGAGAAGATGGTCCTGCTATTGAAAACGCAAATGGAGATAAATTCTGGTATTTAAATGGTGAGAGACATAGAGAAGATGGACCAGCTTGTGAATGGGCTAATGGAGATAAATCATGGTTATTAAATGGTCAACACCATAGAGAAGATGGACCAGCTATTGAATGGGCTAATGGAAATAAATCATGGTACTTAAATGGTGAATACCATAGAGAAGATGGTCCAGCTATTGAATGGGCTAATGGAAATAAATCATGGTTCTTGAATGATCAAATACTAACTGAAGAAGAATTTAATAATAGAACTCAAACTAAAGAATTAACTATTGAACAACTAGAAAAAGAACTTGGTTATAAGATTAAAGTTGTTGGAGAATAGAATGATTGAATACACAGTTAAAGTAAATGATAATGGAACTAAATACTGGTACTTGAATGGTGAGAGACATAGAGAAGATGGTCCAGCTATTGAACGTGCTGATGGTACTAAATTCTGGTACTTAAATGGTAAACAACATAGAGAAGATGGTCCAGCTATTGAATATTCTAGTGGATATAAATTATGGTACTTAAATGATAAACAACTAACTGAAGAAGAATTCAATAATAGAACTAAAACTAAAGAATTAACTATTGAACAGATAGAAGCTAAACTAGGATACAAAATTAAAGTAGTAGGAGAATAAAGATGAATCACGCTTTCCCACGAACAAGAGATGAATGGCTAGAGCCACCGGATGACAATGGATCTAGTGACAAGATTGCAGACTATATCTCAAGTAATTACATATCCCTTGAGGGGGGTATTTATTGGGATATTGACAATAGTGAGTTAGTTCGCATTGAAGAAGATGAGTTTTATTTGGATGGCGAGGGGGAGGTTGTCCCGGCAACAACGTCTCCAGATAGTGAACAAGTTTGGGAATTAGCAGTTAGTCTAGTCCAAGAACATATAGCGAATCGGAGCTCACAATGTTAAGTTTTATCATATCTTTTCTCACAGTAGCAGTTGGTTTTATTTGGATATTAGCTTTAGGTGCGTGGCGCATCTGTTTAGGACTATCGATAATTGGACTAGCTCTCTACCTAATTAGTTTAACTGTTTAAGGGAAGTTTTGAATGAAAACTATTTCTATAGATTTCGAGTACAATAGATCTAGCGATCCGGATATGGGCTTAGTTGCAGTGTCTATATCTGTTAATCAAGACATCCCCCACAGCTATTGGCTCTACAATGACCCAAGAGCTAAGGAGTGGTTAGTTAGCCAGCTATTGAAATGGCAAGATGAGTATATTTTTATTGCACATAATGTGGTGGCAGAGGCTTCTTGTTTTATTGCATTAGGGTTAGAGCCTCGAGATTTTAAATGGCTTGACACCTATTTGGAGTATAAGCAATTAGCTAATCACAATAATGACTACAGGTACGGAAAGTATGTGGACCGGGCAGTCACCGGTACGTCTATCCGGCAAGCTAGACCTCTAGTGCAGAGGAATGAGTTGATCGAGTTGGACGAAATGTTTGGAGAAGATCGAGATGATAAGATCAAGGAGCTAAAGGCTAGGAACTTAAATACTGCTCCCATAAACCAAACCCTTGAGAATGCTTTGCTTAATTTTGCACCTGAGTGTAATTATGATCCTAATACCAAGCGGGATGCTAGGCGCTTAATACTAGAACGTAAGATGGAGTATTCTGAGGAGGAGAAATCTATAATACTAGACTACGCCAATGACGATACTCGCTATTTATTAACCATTGTAAACCGAATGTTATCCGCTATTATGGATCGCACTGGATGGACGTTACATACAGCTATTAAATCTGCCCATTGGCGAGCTAGGTACGCAGTTAATGTAGCTAAATATACGATGCACGGCATACCGCTAAACATGGATAGGTTGTCGAACTTAGAACACAACGCAGAGGGTGTGTTGAACGAAGCTAAGGAGCAGTTTAACCTAGAGTGTTGGTCAATCTTTGCCTATAAAAAGACACCCCAAGGATGGAAAATGGCTAAATCCACGTCTAAGACAAACGACATGATTCAGCATTTAATTGACTTAGAGGGACTTAAATGGAGAAAAACTAAGTCGGGGGACTACTCGACATCTACTGCAGATGGGGAGCCCCTTCAGCAATACCAAGACATACACCCATGGTTGAAAAAGTTTGTTAGAGTTCGTAATTTAGAATCCGTGCTCAAAGGTTACAAAAAACCGGATATGTTTAAAAATATACTAGATCGTGACAGTGTTTTTAGGGATAATGTCGGGTGTGATGCAAGGTTGCGCCCTTGGTATGGTCCTTATGGCACACAGACCGGAAGAAACGCACCAGGAGCTAAGGCTTTTGTATTCGCACAGGCTGCAGTAATGCGGTCACTTGTTGAACCGCCAAAAGGCAGAATAATTATGGAGATTGACTATGGCAGCCAAGAGGCTTATATCGCACCCATCCTTTCAGGAGACCCTGAACTCTTACGAGCTTATACTTCAGGAGACCCGTACCTCGCCTTCGCAAAGGCAACTGGAGCTGCGCCAGCAAGCGCAACAAAAAATTCACACAAAGCTATCAGAACTCTCTATAAATCTACAGTCCTCGGCCTCCAATATGGAATGGGAGCTGCAAAACTTGCAATTAAACTTACAGCAGATACTGGAAGAAGCATTAAAGTTACCGAAGCCAAGGACTTAATAAAACAACATCGAGAGGTTTACCCAAGGTACTATCAATGGAAAGAGGAGCTATGGGAAAGTTACAGATTTTCACAGAATCCCCTCTTTCTAAGAGATGGGTGGTATTTAGATGTGGATCAAATTTCTAGACTCTCTGCTTTGAACTTTCCTGTACAAGGGACAGGTTCTAGTATGATGCGGGTTTGCATTGATATGCTATATGACGAGGGCATTGACTTAGTATGCCCCGTACATGACTCCATGATCGTTGAATGTGATGAAGAAAAAGCTGACGAGGTGACAGAAATTGTCACACGTTGTATGCTATCTTCTAGTTTAAAGGTCTTGGGCGCAGATGGCATGAGGGTGGGGGAGCCAGAGATTGTTAGGTATGGGGACTATTGGGAGACTGAGAAAAATATGTACGATCTACCAAAGTTTAAGAAATATTTTGAATCGGCTCTAGATTTAGACCCTAACAAAGATATTTTTAACTTTGTAACAAATAAGTTGACATTTAATTAATTATAGAGTACATTCTTAATTATTAAATGACTGCTAGGAAAGACTAGCATTATGAACGAGTGGCGGAATTGGTAAACGCAAGCCTAGAAGCGGTAGGACAAATGATACACGGGTCTACAAGGCGTATCACTTTGCAGGTTCAAATCCTGCCTCGTTCAATAAGACAGCCCGGAGAGACGGGCAATACATGAACCCGCTAAGCCGCAAAGGAGTAATACTATGGCACTATGGGATATGAAAGATGCAAACGAAGCAGCAGCTAACTCAAAATCTATTGGAGGTGGAGAGCCTGCAAGATTTAACGAGGGCAATTACCACGTACATCTGGACGAACTACAATCAGCAACAGCACAAGCTGGCTACCAGAAATGGATTGCCAAAATGCGTTTTGTTGCGTGTGAGTCAGAAGATGGAAAGCCGGCCATTGGTAAATACAAGAACCAACATTTTAATACTGAGCACCCTACGCAAACTACTGCAGACTCTGCTCGTAATGATATGATGGCTTTCTTGAAGCTATGTGGAGTAGATGTTAGTTCGTTACGGGGGGTTGGTGATCTGTTTGAGAAAGCAGTGGAGCTGACTAAGAGCAAGCCTGTGCTTGCGTACAAGATCAAACCTCAAGATGAAACTCACAAGTTCTTAAATTGGTATCCAAAAGGTCGTGTTGATGGCGATAAAGTATTTGACATCAATGGCGTTGAAACTGACAAGTGGGGTAGCCCTACAGGCGCACCAGCACCGGCTGCAGTTGAAACCGAGACAGCATCTAACCAATCAGAGGACTTAGGTCTATAATCTAGGGGGCTTCGGCCCCCTAACTTTTGAGGTATTAATATGAAAATTGCAGTCATTGATTATTCAATGCTTCGCCATATCGCCACGGCCGCTGTAAAGAAATTTCAGGACGAGAATGCGGTGGAGGGACATCTTAAATGTATCACTCGCAAAATGAGTGAGATCTTATATTCTCTCAAGACGATTGAGAGTATAGATGTCATGGCATTTGCCATGGATTCCAAGCCATATTGGAGGCAAGAGGAAATGGAGTCATTTTATAGACGAGAGACCAAGTTCTCTACGTGCTGGGATGATCTCTACTGGGAAGCCTACGGATGTATTTACAAGAACGATGAAGGTAAACTCAAGAAGATCACCAAGAAAGAACTCAAAGAGCTTGAGTTAGTTCCAAGTGAGAATGAGTTTGATGTAGATGCTGAGAACTTCCCACTCCCTCGCTACAAAGGTAATCGAAGCTCTATTGACTACTCGTGGCTAGATTGTGGTGCTGAGAAGTACTTTGAGTTTATCGCAGCCCTTCCACACCTCTATGCTAAGTTGATGAAAGGCTTGGTCATTAGCTCTGAGGGAGCAGAGGCGGACGATGTTGCAGCAGTCGTAGCTGAAAAAGCTAAGGCTAAAGGCAATGAGGTTACACTGATTACAGGCGATTCAGACTGGGCTCAGTTGTCAGCTTACCACGATAATGTAGAGTTTTACAATCCATTTATGGATAAACGACTATGTTTTTCAAACCGAGAAGAAGTTATCAACAAAACACTTGTGAAGATCATTGGTGGGGATGCCGGAGATGGCATCAAAGGATGCGCTCACAATACAAAATGGGGGCCAATCGGTGAGACAGTGGCGCAGAAGATCGTGGATGAGAAGACTTGGACTCAGGATGTTCCTCGAGCTTACCTTGATCATAATAAACGTATGGTACGTTTGCATACAGATACTATCCCTTTTGACATAGTTGCCGGGATTGAGCAAGAGATCGGCAAGCAAGTGAAGTCGTCACAAGATGTGACATGGGAAGATCTGCAGTTGCCTGCAGCTCGTAAGAATGAACTAGATATTGAGGCCAAGGCAAAAGAGCTTTGGGGTCAAGTTACGGAGAGATAATGGAACTTCACGATAAACACTACAAACGACCTAACGTATCAGAGGCTATTGAGATCATTGAGGACCTTATGGTGCAACATTGGCAGAAGAATGCAGTACCCCCGCAGGCTTCTTATCACATAAGTAATGCCCTCAAATACCTACTTCGGGCAGGTCTGAAGGAAGGGCAGCCGTATCACAAGGATCTTGACAAGGCTATGAACTACATACATCGGGCTAAGACTGGGAAATGGATTGAGAGGTGAGAAAAACTCCGTACCCTCACCAAAAAGCAGCGGCTCAATACTTGGTTAATGGAGGCTACTACCTCTACATGGAACCTCGTACTGGTAAAACCTTATCGACTATCCTCGCTATCGAAGCCCTCGGCGCAAGAGCTCTAATCCTCGCTCCAAAATCAGTTCTCCCTGTGTGGAAAGAGGAATTAGAGGCCGAGGGCCAAGAGGCTGTGGTGATTGACGGGGCTCGTAAAAAGAAGGAGAAGTTGCTACAATCGCCAGGACATCACATCATTACCTATGAGTCTAGTTGGAGATTAATCTACGACTTAGAGGCGTATGATGTCGTGGTGTTTGACGAAGCACTTAAACTGCAGAATGGTAACACGCAAGTGGGGATGCACTGGCGAAACACTATTCGCAATAAGTACCCAGATCGTAGATATTGGGGACTATCCGGAGCTCCTTGCCCGGAGTCAGCTTTACAGCTCGCTAATCAGATGATGATTATGCGGGGGCATTGGTTTGGTTACTCTCTATACGAGACTTATATGTATATGTTTTGGAGTTGGAATGAGGATAAATATAAATGGCAGGCAAAGAAAGGCTCGGAGAGTCATCCGAAGGACTCAACTAATACCTTCGGGTCTGCGAGTTTCAAAGTGTCTCAAAAGGACCTCAACATGGGTGAAAAGATCTTTGAAATTAGGCGAGTAAAGGCATCTAGATCCGATGAAAAACTCTTTGAGTTAAATAGAAAGCAAGCAATTAATCCAATGGATAATTCAGTTAGCTACTCTACCGATGCAATGTATCGGCAAGCTGCAGGCTCGGGAATTGATGCAGAAGCTAAAACCATCACAGGTAGTCCTACCAAGTTGCTTGCCATGGTTGAGGCAACTAAGGATTTCATGGAAGAGGATAAAACGCAAATAGTTATTATGACTAGATTTACTACCTCGGGGAAGTGGCTTGCTAAAGAACTTGACTGCCCCCATATCTATGGAGGCACAAGTGGTAAAGATAGAGAGAAGTATGTCAAAGCCTATCGCAAGGGAGAACAGAGGGTGCTTGTCTGCCAAGTGGATGCTGTAAAGATGGGGATTGATTTTTCAGCCAATGGGCATGGGTTGTTAATGTATGCCGAGCATTCATGGTCGGGAGATACGTTCATCCAATCCACACAACGGGTGGTGAACATAGAACGAAGCTCCCCCGCCCTTATCATCACCTATGTGATGGATTTTAAAAAAGATTCTGTAGACCAAAACATCTACGAATCAGTAAAGAATAAACGAGATTTTAACGCTAAACTACTGGAGAAGAAATGAAATTAGTAGCACTAGACCCAACCGGAAACCCTGTCATGCAGTTTGAGGATTCAACTGAAGCTGGGATATGGGCAAAACTACCCGCACAAGACATAGATACTGCTCAGAAAAATGGAGATTCTCTTTATGGGTATAAGTATGCTTCCCGTAACGACCTTATTGCAAACTGCCCCCGATGGGCTGATATGTCTAGTCAAGAACTCAGTACAGATGCCGTGTACGCTATTGCTTTATTGTCTAATATCGACAAAGACGGAATGGTCTATGATAAGTTAATTAGTCAGATGCTTAGTGCAGAAGAAATCTATGAGCGATATTGGGAGCCATGTTCGGTTCGAGATCTTTTTGAGGCGATCAAATCATCTGCTGACAGAAAACACGCTATTTTAGATGGAGTAGACCAAGAAAAGAAAGAGATACACCAACTTATTATAGGGCAACCCAAGACCGATAAGCAAGGCACAGATTGCGTGTATGTACCCACTGAGGATGTTGTACCGGTTCTTGAACAACTCTGCAAAGAGAGTGGGGTAGATGGCGATGTAAAGTATGAAGGCGGTGAGTGCTATCTGGGCAAACATAATGGGATACGATATTTTGCTGTAAAAGAGACAGTTCAACCCTTTACATTGGATGACTGGAAGGGTGACAAGGCTTAGTAACATAATGCCAAGGGGTCATGTGACCCCCTCTCCTACATTCCTTACTATAGCCATGTATGAGGGTTTCCCATTTCCAATAATTTTACGCAGTTGCGCTAAGATAGACCCACTATCCCGACCCACTGTCATCTCGCTAGGGTTCCAAGTAGGTCCGTATATAAGACATCCATCCGTTTGTGCTTCATTAACCCCATCGTGCATTCGGATGTATTTAAACATCGGGACTCCGTTAATAGTTGGGGTGTTTGGTCCAAATTTCCCAGAATCTTCTAGGGACATCTTATAAAGGAAATCTCCCCATATAGCCGTCTCTCCGGCAATCTTAAAACCTATTTGACGAATCTCATCTTCACAGATGTAGCAGATAAATGTCCCGTTCCAATAGAGTTGCGATAATGAAGCATTTTTGGACTTGTACTCGGTCCATAAAGTAAACATATTGACAGCATTCTTCATGGGGCCTTCGCAATCGTTTTAATAAGTAGATTTTTTAAGTCCTCTATGGATACTGTCAAACTCGTCATAGATGTTTCAAGCCTTGCAACTTTATCTTTAACAAAGTTTAGATCCTGCTGTATAAGTTTATCTTCATTTTTCATATCTCGAGCCTCTAAGTAATGTTCATGCTCCCGTTCTTCTACTCGTTTTATAGATGACTCGGTGTCGTTTTTAAATTTTTCGTACCAGTTCATAAACTCAACAAACACTGCTTTCTCTGCGTGAATCTCGTTTTGCAGAGTTGTAAAACGAGGGTCGAGTTTTTTTCTCTCGTCCCTCTCGTGCTTTATTGCACCTGCTGTTGTCTTGATGTCCCGAAGTAGCTCTTCCCGTTTGGGCATAACCCAATACTTGTTGTATAGAAACAACGCAGCCAGCATAGACGTGGCTCCCCCGCCAACTAATAACTCGAGGTAGCTCCCTGCTGCTTTTATAGTATCGGGATCGGGATTTGGCATAGTTTAAATATAGCATTTCTTTTCAATGTTCATGTTTAAAGAACTTAGCCCCATTTTTACGAACTAATTTATAGTTCCTGTGAGCGGCCCAAACCATAATCTTTTTATACCATCCAGCATGGTCTGCTAGTTGTAGCATTTCCTTGAGCCATATATTATCGCAATCTAGTCGATTCCTCAAGACTATTATTTCCTGGGGGTACTCTACTTTAATCGGAGCCATGCTGACTAATTGATAGACTATATCATGCAATGAGCAAGCCCCATGGAATAATTTAGATGATGGCAAAAATGAAAGTAATTTATTAACCACTTTCATCCCTTTACCACCGCATCCATTGGTAAATACTTTTTTACCTGGGCAATATGGACAATCCAAATTACTATTTAAATCTGATCTTTTAAACGTCTGTATTTTATTCATTAGGTCTTGTTTTCGTTCCTAGTCTATACTGATGCTCATCTGACTCATAAACATCGCCCAAAGAGAACCTAATAGCCTCACCTGGCCCATTGGGAAAAGCATCCTTGATCGCTTGAGGCACGTCCGAGTTCCAGGGGATCGGGTCGACTAAATCAAAAGGTAAAGAAGTCCGCTCTTTTTGAATACATCCTGCTGTTGTGGCATTTATATTGTCAAAAGTAAGATGCGCAGATACTAGCTCAAGATCATCGACTCCTGTGCTGCTCCATTGCATCTCTATATTTGTGGTCTTTGCACATATTGGGAAATTTTCTCTTTTAATCATTATTTGCTCCTTAATCAAACATTAATAAAAAACTACCATCATCGGATGGTGGTGGTGTTGATGCTGCTTTAATCTCTACCCTAGAGTTAGATACACTACCGAAATTTACTTTAGTAACTACGCTTATACTACCTGCTGATAATGGGACTAGACTCAAAGCACCGCTGACCTGCTTGTTAGTGTTATGCTGAAACTCTAAAGGTCTAGCCGACCCATCTATGTCAATACCTGTAAAAGCATTATTTGAGATACCTGTGGCATATATACAAGATCCTGCACTGACTGATAAAGTTTTACTATTTGGCGTGCTGCTCGCTCCATTCGTTGCAAATAGCCCTGCTCCACCACTCCCTGTGAAACTTGTAGCAAACATTGAAACAGGTGTAAATTGAGCTTGATTAAAAGATACTACAATATTATTATTGCCTGTCGGGGGATTTAGTAAACCATAGCAAGCCCATCTTTGTGATAGCCCTCCAAAGTTTTGAGTCTTAATGAGGGCCATAGCTTGCCCCCCATAGGTGCACCCTGTATAGACTTCGCTATTGTCCATGATAAAAGAAACAAATAAAAAACCATTTGCCCCTGTGTTTTGCGTGTGCGCCCTTGTTAGAGAAGTCCATGGGAAAGATGGCGTTTGTACAAATTGAGTTTTATTTCCTATCGCCAGAGCCATTAGTTTTGCTCCACTACGCTGACAACGTCCCAAGTCGATGTAAACGCATCATATATCACCCC
>Ga0102812_10003685_pt1 | contig 9976 bp, 10 predicted proteins | sample ColrivemetaGS713_FD_79334 | JGI IMG/M metagenome (GOLD analysis project Ga0102812, IMG submission 79334) | Estuarine microbial communities from the Columbia River estuary - Flood tide ETM metaG S.713 | ecosystem: Environmental > Aquatic > Marine > Intertidal zone > Estuary | place: USA: Columbia...
ATACGCGCTTGACGCATTAAGTGCGCACGGAGGTCTGCGCGGCGGTATTATGGCATTCAGGCGCATCCTGCGTTGCCATCCTTGGGGGAAATCGGGGTTTGATCCGGTGCCTGACAGCACAAAACCCCACACCGACGTCGACTAGGATGCAACAAGGCTCGCGGGTTACTGCTTTTCAAATGTGATAATGACTTCGCCGATGTCAGCACCATATTTCTTCATATACGCCCTGTTCAGCACACGCGTATCGCTCAGCATCCACATCCAGTCGTCAAATCTGACCCGTAATGTGCCTTCGGGCACGGGCAGGTCAATAAGATACTGCCAGTTGAAGGTATCGCCACGCTCTTCGCCAAGGGCCACGCCGATTACGCCCGGTGCGGTCCCGCTCCATGTCTGGTCTCCAGTCTTTTGAAGTGTCCAGACCCGTTGCTCCGTCGCGCCCTCGGAATAGGTAAAATCTTCGACAAGGGTCAACGTTTGCCCATCCCATGACCCGTTGATCGAGACATCAAACCGGCGCCGCACGGTGCCGAACACATCCTGAAACTGTCCTTTTGCCAGGACTTCGCCGTCAAAGAACTCTTCCAGATTGAACTCCTTATCCGAAAGTTTCGCATCTTCCAGACTTGGCTTGCCGACACATCCGGCCAAGAGTACGGCACCGGCCAGGAGCATTGTTTTCGCTATCATAAGAACTCCACCTTTCTCTGTATACGACGGCCAAAGACTTTCAGTTCACTCGCACCCGGCGTATAGATCGCACATTCTTGGTCCGGAGCCCTCTGATGCTTGATACGCCCGAAGACATTCACCCGCTGTTCTACGGCGCCCCGCGCACGACCGAGTTCAAGAAATTGCGCAAGCGGATCGTACGTTCCGTCCGCGAAGCGATCGATCAATACGGCATGATAGCCAAAGATGACGGCACCGGAAAACCACAGAAATGGCTGGTCTGCCTGTCTGGCGGCAAAGACAGTTATACCTTGCTGGCCGCCCTTCACGAGTTAAAATGGCGCGGCCTGTTGCCAGTCGATCTGTTGGCCTGCAATCTGGATCAGGGGCAACCGGGTTTCCCCGCGACCGTATTGCCGGAATTTTTGGAACGCATGGGCGTGCCACACAGGATCGAGTACCAGGACACCTATTCCATCGTGATCGACAAAATTCCGGCGGGCCGGACGTTTTGCGCACTGTGTTCGCGCCTGCGCCGCGGACACCTCTACCGCATCGCACGCGAAGAAGGCTGCACAGCCGTCGTCTTGGGGCATCACAGAGACGATATTCTGGAAACCTTTTTCATGAACCTGTTTCATGGCGGACGACTGGCAACGATGCCACCCAAGCTGTTGAACGAAGACGGCGATTTGTTGCTGTTTCGGCCATTGGCACATGTGGCCGAAGACGATTGTGCAAGGTTCTCAACCGCTCTCAATTATCCGATTATTCCCTGCGACCTGTGCGGCAGTCAGGAAGGGCTGCAACGTCAACAGGTCAAAGCCATTCTGGATGGTTGGGAAAAGAACAGCCCCGGCCGCCGCCAGATCATGTTTCGGGCGTTGATGAATGCGCGGCCGTCTCACCTGCTGGACCCTTCGCTTTTTGATTTTAAGGGCCTTCAGAGCAAAAACGGCTAATTTTAGCTATTGTGAAAACTCTTTTTTGGCCTCTGTTAAGAGTAGCCTCATCCGCTGCGGCTTATCCTGCGCGTCATCACGACTGCCAAAAATGCAGTCACCGCGCCGAAGGGATAAACCATGTGGAAGCCGTCCTTCAACAGATGGAAAGCTGAACGCAACCGGCTTGCATCTTATGTTTTTCAGCCATTCATGCTGTCCTGCATACCTGCGCTTTGCCTCGCGGTTTACTGGTGGTCTGGACAGCCCGGCTTGATTGCCCTGACCGTCGGCTTGCCGCTGGTTTTCATTCTGTTGAGCGGAACCCGGCTATGGATAGACGCGGAATTACACTCCAGAACCACCAAGAACGGCCTTTTTACCCGGGACGGTTTCGAAACCTTTGTCGAACAATGCCTCGAAACCGCTGACAAAAGAGGGTTGTACACGGCCGCGTTCATCGTCGAACTTGAAGATCAGGATGTTTTGACAGCGCGCCACGGACAATCTGCTGCTGACACTGTGTTGCGTTGCACCGCGGACCGTATTGTAAGTGCTCTGCGCGATTCAGACGCGGTGACCCAATGCGGCGACAGCCGGTTTGCAATTTGCCTGAGTGCTGTTCGACAACTCGATCTGGAACTGTGCATTCAGCTTTCGGGTCGGATTCAGGCCGCGATCGAAGAGCCCGTTTCCGTCGATGGCACATCGATCTATGTCACCGCAGCGATAGGGTTTTGTCAGGGTAGCTGGGTATCTGACCGGGATTCGAAGAAATTCCTGGACAACTGTCACACCGCATTGAGAGAGGCCAAGCAGAACGGGCCTTCTGCGATACGGGCCTTCTCCGACGAAATGCGACAACGGGTTCAAACTAAAACCGAACTGCGCGAAGACGTGAGAGAAGCTCTTGAAAACGGTCATATTGTCCCATGGTTTCAGCCACAGATCTCTACTGACACAGGCCGCGTGACAGGCTTTGAAGCCCTGGCGCGGTGGTCACATCCGGATCGCGGCATGATCCCACCGAACGAGTTCCTGCCTGCGATCGAGGAAGCCGCACTACTTGAACGCCTGGCAGAAATCATGATTTTCCATGCATTAACCGCAGTCCGTGCATGGGACGCCGCTGGCGCCGACGTTCCGCAAGTGGGTGTCAACTTTGCGGGTCCCGAGCTGAACAACCCCAGACTTGTCGAAAAAGTGCAGTGGGAATTGGATCGGTTCGATCTGACTCCCGACCGGCTCGCCGTCGAAATTCTTGAAACAGTTATTTCAGACACACCAGGCGATATGGTCGCGCGCAATGTCAAACGTCTGGGCGAACTGGGCTGCCGGATTGATCTGGACGATTTCGGAACAGGTCACGCCTCTATCGCATCGATACGCCGTTTCTCAGTCGGCAGGATCAAGATTGACCGCTCTTTTGTCATGAAATCCGACCGTGATCCCGAACAACAACGGATGATCAGCGCGATACTGACGATGGCAGAGCGTCTGAATGTTGAAACTCTGGCAGAGGGTGTCGAAACTGTTGGAGAACACGCACTGCTTGCACAATTGGGGTGCAATCATGTTCAGGGGTTCGGGATTGGAAAACCGATGCCCTTTGATCAGACACTGTCCTGGATCGCAGCGCACAACGCCAAACTTGCCGATGCCCCGGCAATACTTCAAAGCCGGGCGAAATAGCGTCGGCCCGAAAGCGAATGTCAAAGCTCTGTTTCACCTATGCGCCCGGCTCCGCCTAAAAACCCAATTTGCCCCGATTCCGCTTGACCTTTCGGTCCGCACTCTGTTGAACCCTCGCTGATATCTTACCCATCAGATGGCGGTCCCCATGGACGATCAGAACAAGAACCTCATTCTTGCAACAGCACTCAGCTTTATCGTGATTCTCACCTGGTTCGTGCTGTTTCCCCCTCCGGAACCGTTGCCCGTTGAAGACGCGCCTGAAGCGTCTCAGAACGAAGCAGGGCAGCCGACGGCCGCACTCCCGCAAGCCGCGGTTGGAGAAGCCATCACCACTGCCCTCGACCCAGCGGCACGCAGCGCGGTGCTCGCGGATGCGCCGCGCATTCCGATTTCGACCGAGCGGCTCAGCGGGTCCATCTCCTTGCTGGGCGGGCGCATCGACGATCTCTCGCTGAACGATTACCGCGTCACCCAGGATGACGACGCCGCAATTGTCACAATGCTGTCGCCGGTCGGCACACCAGACGCGTATTATGCTCTTTACGGATGGGCGCCTGGCGCAGGGCTGACAGCGGATCAGGTTCCCGGCCCCAACACCGAATGGACATTGACGGCAGGCGAAACGCTGACTGTGGCCACTCCGGTCACACTCAGCTGGAGCAATGGGTCCGGTTTGCTCTTTTCGCGCACGATCTCGGTCGATTCCGATTTCATGTTCACGGTCTCTCAGTCGGTCGAAAACACGTCCGACACTGAGGCAAGTCTTGCACCCTACGGCATTCTGGCGCGGCACGGTCTGCCGTCGGATCTCAAGAAATTTTTCATTCTGCACGAAGGTGCTGTCGCGATGGCCGATGGCGAACTGACCGAAACAGATTGGGATGACATTGCAGATTTCGAAATTCACGCCCGCGAAGGGGTCCCGGCCAGCCGAACCGAAGGCGCTACAAACAGCTGGATCGGCTTTACCGACCACTTCTGGATGTCGACACTGATACCGGATCAGTCAACCCCGACACGACTGACCACAAAATACCTGCAGAAAAGCGATATCTATCAGGTTGAAACCGTGCTTCCGACACAAACGCTGGCACCTGGTGCATCTACAACGGTGACCAGCAAACTCTTCGCCGGTGCCAAAGAATGGGAAACCATCCGCGAGTATCAGGCACAGGGGGTCGATCGGTTCATCGACAGTATTGACTGGGGCTGGTTCTTTTTCCTGACCAAGCCAATCTTCTGGCTACTGCACAATCTCAATGCCCTCATCGGCAACATGGGCTGGGCTATCATCGGCCTGACGCTGACAATCAAGGCACTGCTGTTTCCGCTGGCGTACAAATCCTACGTTTCAATGGCGAAAATGAAGGAACTGCAACCGCAGATGGAGAAGCTGAAACTGGCTGCCGGTGATGACCGCCAAAAAATGCAGCAAGGCATGATGGAACTATACAAGAAGGAAAAGGTGAACCCGGCCGCCGGGTGTTTGCCGATCCTGTTGCAGATTCCGATCTTCTTTTCGCTCTACAAGGTTATTTTCGTAACGATCGAGTTGCGTCACGCCGCGTTCTTTGGCCCGTTCCAGGACCTCAGTGCACCGGACCCAACTTCCTTGATGAACCTGTTCGGGTTGCTGCCCATCGACAGCCCAGAACCCGGATCCATTCTTGCTCTGGTGTTCATTGGTATCCTGCCGCTGTTGCTGGGGATTTCGATGTGGCTGCAGCAAAAACTGAACCCGGCTCCAACGGACCCCACTCAGCAAATGATTTTCGCCTGGATGCCATGGGTCTTCATGTTCATGTTGGGCGGGTTTGCCAGCGGACTTGTTGTGTACTGGATAGCAAACAACACCATCACGTTCACACAACAATACCTGATCATGCGGTCCCAAGGGTACAAACCGGACGTGTTCGGCAACATCTTGGGCAGCTTCAAACGCAAGTCAAAGCCCGGGGCGAAGTGATCCGCGTCACCCACATCACGCGCCACCCGCTAAAGAGCCATGGACGCGAAGACATGGCACAGGTTGCGCTCACATCAGGCGAGCCCATCCCCTACGACAGGCTTTGGGCTGTGGCCCATGACGCGTCCACAGCGGACGGTTCGGAATGGGTGTCTTGCGTCAATTTTTCTCGCGGCTCCAAAGCACCGGCTTTGGTTGCGATCACTGCCGCATTGGACGAAACGACCGAAACACTGACGCTGCGCCATCCGCTGCTGCCTGATCTCAAATTCCGGCCCGATCACGATGCGCAGGCGCTGGTTGATTGGGTGCTTCCCATCTTACCGCAGAACCGGGCGTTGCCGAACCGCATTCTGCGGCTGGATAAGCGCGGGTTCACCGACAGTGATTTCCCGTCCGTGACCCTGTGCAACATGTCCTCGCACCGCGCAGTGGAACAAAAGATCGGACACCCGTTATCGATCCATCGTTGGCGTGGGAATTTCTGGTTTGACGGGGCAGCGCCCTGGGAAGAATTCGACTGGATTGATCGAGAGATCCGCATCGGCACAGCCGTTGTGCTGGTACGCGAGCGCACCGAAAGATGCTTTGCAACCACGGCCAATCCGGACAGCGGACTGCGCGATGCGGACACGCTCGGGACGTTGAACAGTTGGGGGCATCAGGATTTCAGCGTGCGTGCTGAGGTGATCCAGAGTGGACGTGTGACCATTGGCGACCAGATCGGACTTTTTTCATGACCCTGCCCTTTCCCATCGCAGAAGAACCGGACGAGGCGTCAGCAGAGGCGGGTCGTCTGCTCTTTGCAGGACCGACGGAGTTCGTCAAAGGTGTCGTCGCCATGTCGGGTCTTCCAGACCCCGATCGGCTTGAGGTCTGTTTCGCAGGGCGCTCTAACGTTGGAAAATCCTCGCTGATTAACGCGCTGACCGGCATGAAAGCATTGGCGCGCGCCTCCAACACGCCAGGACGCACTCAGGAAATAAACTTCTTCACCGCGGGTGACACGCACTACCTGGTCGACCTTCCCGGCTATGGCTATGCCAACGCGCCGCTGGCGATCGTCGAGAAATGGCAGCGTTTGCTGAAGCAATATCTGTCGGGCCGCCAGACCCTGCGTCGGGCCTTTGTTCTGATTGACGCCCGCCACGGGGTCAAGAAAGTCGATGCTGAAATCCTGAGCCTGCTGGACAGTGCGGCGGTGACATTCCAGGTGGTGCTGACCAAAGCAGACAAGGTCAAGGAAGCAGACCGCGAGAAGATACTCGATCAGGTGCGCGCCGCACTGGTCGCGCACCCGGCGGCCTATCCCGAAATAATCGTGACATCGAGCGAAAAGGGTTGGGGAATCCCGACACTTCGCGCCATTATTGCCACTCTGGAATAGCCCTGGCCGTGCCCTCTTGCGCCATGGGACGTGATTTCCGATAACCTGAGGACACAAGGTCAGACATGAAAACGCAAGATATGAACCGCGACTGGATCGGCACAGCCCGCACATTGAACCAAGCGTTACCCTATTTGCAGCGGTATGCGGACGCGACCGTTGTGATCAAGCTTGGCGGTCACGCGATGGGCAGCGAAGAGGCAATGGACGAGTTTGCCCGCGATGTCGTTCTGATGCGGCAGGTCGGCGTTAACCCGGTTGTGGTCCATGGTGGCGGCCCGATGATCAATGCCATGCTGGACAAGCTACAGATCAAATCCGAGTTCGTGAACGGCAAGCGGGTGACCGATGCCGCGACCATGGAAGTGGTTGAAATGGTGCTCAGCGGGTTGGTCAACGGACAGATCGTCGAAGCGATCAACAGCCAGGGCGGGCGCGCCGTCGGCCTCTCTGGCAAGGATGCAGGGCTGATCACCTGCACTCAGACACACCCGGATCTCGGTCTGGTTGGCACGCCGGATCGGGTGAACCCGCAATTGCTCCGCGATCTGGGCGAAAAGGAATACATACCTGTGATCGCGCCTCTGGGCGTCGGCGCGGATGGCCAGACCTACAACATCAACGGCGACACGGCGGCAGGTGCCATTGCCTCGGCACTCAAAGCGGATCGTCTGCTGCTCCTGACGGATGTGTCCGGCGTCAAGAACGCGGCCGGCGAGGTCCTGACCCAGCTGACCGCCAGCCAGATCCGCGAGATGACAGCGGATGGAACAATCGCAGGCGGCATGATCCCAAAGACCGAAACCGTACTGGACGCCATAGAAAACGGTGTGCGCGCGGCGGTGATCCTGGACGGTCGCGCGCCCAACGCGTGTTTGCTGGAACTATTCACCGAACACGGCGCAGGCAGTATTATCCGCGCGGGGTAACGCCCTTGTGCAGATCACGTGTTTGCGTATCGCCAGTGCCGCGATAGGATGGTGCAATGGAACAGGAAGCAACTCTTCGTCTGATCATCTTTCTTGCGCTGTTTGCTGTAATAGCAGTCGCGGAGTCGCTTTTTCCAAGAAGAACCCGAAGCCAGCCAAGGTCCAGACGCTGGCTGACGAATTGGGGGATGACCCTGATAAACACCCTGACGTTGCGCGCGCTGGCGTTTGTAATTCCATTGCTGGCAGTTGGTGCCGCGATGGACGCCGCAAAGCAGGGTTGGGGACTGTTCAACCAGCTCGACTGGCCGATGTGGATCGAGGTCATTCTGGCGATGCTGATCCTGGATCTGGCAATTTGGACGCAACACCTCATAACGCACAAGGTTCCGGTACTGTGGCGACTGCACAGGGTTCACCACGCAGATCGCGATATGGACGTCACCACCGCGATCCGGTTTCATCCCGTCGAAATCGCATTGTCGATGTTGCTGAAAATCGGTCTTGTGTATCTGATGGGACCAGCTGCAATCGCCGTGGTCCTGTTCGAAATCATTCTCAACGGAACCGCCATGTTCAATCATGCCAATCTGCGCCTTCCGCCTGCTTTGGACGCGGTCCTGCGGCGCGTTCTGGTCACGCCTGACATGCACAGGGTTCACCATTCGACGCTACGCCAGGAGCATGACAGCAACTATGGCTTTGCCTTGTCGATATGGGACCACATGTTTCGCACCTATGTCGCACAACCCGGCAACGGCCATCTCGAGATGCAGGTCGGGTTGCAATGGCAGGATGACCGCCCCAGCCGTCTGGACTGGTCGCTGCGCTTGCCGTTTGCGCGCAAATGACGCTTGACGCAGACGCGGGCCAGTTTGGTTTGTACATCATGGGCCGCTGCCCCTCAGACGGCAATGGCCACATTGTTCTGCTTGGCGCCGGTCAGGCGCTTTGGCCGCAGTTTCGCACATCCGCCGAATACATTGACGGGCGGCCCGACCCGCTGGATCGCTGGTCAAAGCGCATCATCGGCAACCTGGGGGCGCAGCACACGGCCCGCGCAATTTTCCCGTCTGATGGCCCGCCCTATGCGCCTTTCATTGCCTGGTCGCTGGCCACCGGCCAGTTTTTCCAAAGCCCGACCGGGATGATGGTCCATGTTACGGCCGGACTGATGATCTCGATCAGGGGTGCCTTGATCTTTGACGACGCGTTGAACGATCCCGGGCCGACAGTCGCAAATCCATGTGAAACATGCGACGGTCAGCCTTGCGCCTCGGCCTGCCCGGTCGGCGCACTGGCCGCCCATCACGCTTATGATGTTCCCGCCTGCAAGACCTATCTTGGAACGAACGCGGGGCAGGATTGCATGATGCAAGGCTGCGCTGCGCGGCGCGCTTGTCCGATCAGCCAAAGCTTTGGCCGCGACCCGTCGCAATCAGCGTTCCACATGAACGCCTTCAAAAAAGGATAACCCATGCGACGACTGATCCTGATGCGACACGCCAAATCCGACTGGAGCCAACAGGGGCGCTCGGACCACGACCGAACGCTGAATGCGCGTGGCAAGCGTTCCGCATTGGCTTTGGGTGACTGGCTGCGCCGCAACGGTTATATGCCAGATGAAATCCTGTGTTCTTCGGCCACCCGAACGCGCGAGACCCTTGCAGGGCTTGACCTTCCGTCAGCAATTCCGACCAGCTTTTCACGCGCACTCTATCTGACTGAGGCCGAGGACATGCTGGAAATCCTGCAAGCGGCTCAGGGGCAATGCGTTCTGATGATTGGCCACAACAACGGGATATCGGATTTCGCGCAGCGGTTGGTCATGGATCCGCCGGACCACACGCGGTTTGCCGATTATCCTACCGGGGCCACGTTGGTGGTGGAGTTCAATACGGGCCCCTGGAACGACATCGGCTGGCACACTGGCCAGCCGATTGATTTTGTGGTCCCCCGCGATCTGCCGGGGATGGCCTGACCCGCGTCAGTGCCCGAGGATCTGGCTGAGAAACAGTTTGGTCCGTGGGCTCTTGGGGTTGTTGAAGAACTCTTCTGGTTCGTTCTGTTCGACGATCTGACCCTCGTCCATAAAGATAACGCGGTCGGCCACCTGACGGGCAAAGCCCATCTCGTGCGTCACACAAAGCATCGTCATGCCCTCTTGTGCCAACTCGACCATCGTATCCAGAACTTCCTTGATCATCTCGGGGTCCAGCGCCGATGTCGGCTCGTCGAACAACATCACTTTCGGACGCATGGCGAGCGATCGGGCAATCGCGACCCGCTGTTGCTGACCCCCGGACAATTGCCCGGGAAATTTGTGGGCCTGGTCGGGAATCTTGACACGCTCGAGCAAGTCCATCCCGATCGCGTCGGCATC
>Ga0102812_10003686_pt1 | contig 9975 bp, 21 predicted proteins | sample ColrivemetaGS713_FD_79334 | JGI IMG/M metagenome (GOLD analysis project Ga0102812, IMG submission 79334) | Estuarine microbial communities from the Columbia River estuary - Flood tide ETM metaG S.713 | ecosystem: Environmental > Aquatic > Marine > Intertidal zone > Estuary | place: USA: Columbia...
ATGTAATACTGAGTATTTATTAAATAAATTCATTAAAACAGATATTAACAGATTTTTAAATTCTGAAAATTGGACTAAAAAAAGTGTGTTATTAAATTAAACCTTTAAAATTTATATCATGAAAAAGTTAAAAGAAACAAACGTAAGTCTTGATCAACTTTACAACGAAGAGAAACAAGTAAGAATTAAAGTAGAAGATTCAAAACACGAATATACTTTGGTTATGATAGGAAGAGACAAAGAGCCAGATTTTATGTTATCATCATGGCAAGGAAATATTTATTGCAGAACTAATTTTGGAATAAACAGAAAAAAATACACTTCATTGAATGGAGTAGAGAAAGCAGCAAAAAATCTAGTTAGAAAAAAGCTAGGTTATGAAGGAAAAATAACTTTCACAATATCAGAAGAAATAAATCCTTTTTAAAAACATTAAGGAGGAAGCTGAAAATCCTAAATAGAGTAGGCACAAAATTTAATTTATTTTATTATGAAAAAAGCAATTTTTATTTTAGCAATGTTACTAGTTAGTTTTGTAACAATTGGGCAAGTTACCGAAAAAAAAACTTTGTATAAAAGCAAACAAGGTTTTGAAATTACTGAAAAATTTGAAGATGGAAAATCCTCTTTAAAATATTTTTACTTTAGTTTTCAGAACAAAAAGTACCAACACATAACAGATTTAGGAAGTCTATTTTTTACGACAAAAGAAGATTTAGAAAATTTCGCAAACAAATTAATTTATTTTTCTGATTTAGAAAAAGGAAAAGAAGTTACATATACCGACAAATTAACTGGATATACTATACATCAATATGATTCTATTTCAAGCCTATTTGTTTTTGACAAAAACAACAAGTACTTTACAATAACTAAAAGTCAAGCAAAAAAACTAGCTGAAGATATACTCCAAAATATAAATTTACTTGATTAGAAGCTAAAAAAAGCCTATCTAACAACAAAATAGATAGGCTTTTATAACCAAAACATAAAATAAAAAGCTATGAAACCAAATATACTGACTGAAAAAAAGAAATTTAATCCTCTAGGTTCGATAATTCAAGCAGTTAGACACACACCTAAAAACTTAAATGCTGTATTTAACTCAATTGTTTATTACGACCTAGTAAAAGATAATTTTTATGTAATTAGTGATAAAAACAGAAATCCATATTACAAAAACAATTTAAAAAAATCAATACAAAGTCTAAATTCTTATTTAGATGTTGTATTAAAAAAAGATAAAGATATATTTGAAAACCCTAATGATGCTTTTGAAGACTTAACGGATCAAACAAACCAAATTATTTGCGAAGAAGAAATATTAACTACAAATATAGCATTACTAAGGATTCCTAATAACGAGATTTTAAATGAATTATCAATTAAATTTAATTCCGATAGAAAATTTATTTCCTCAATAGTAGCTAAAGTTATTAAAGATGACAAAAATAAAAAAGAACTAATTCTAACATCGGAAGAAAGAAATATTTTGAGATTAATGGAATATTCTGTAAATTTAATTTTCCTAAGAGAATTTACAAGCCAAGTCCAATATCATACCTACGATGTTGCTAAGATTAAAAACTTAATAGACCAAGTTCTAAAAAACCTAGAAAACATACTCAAAACAAAGTCTAGTTTGTTTTTTAAAGAAGAAGAAAATACAACTTTGTTTTATAGATATAAAAAAATAGCCAACTTCTTAAAAGAGACAAATGTTCAACAACGAACATCATTGAGTCAAATTATAGATGCCTGGAGATTAAATCCAAAAGCAATTGAAGGAACTCTAAAATAGAATATTATGAAAACATTTAACAAAAAAGTAAAGTATTTTTTTAGTGGTGGTCCAAAGCTAAAACCATACGATCCAAATAAGCCAATAGGAAAAATAAACGAAACTCAAGTACTAATCGAAAGAATTATAATGGTATTGTTATTAATTCTATCATACTTTATATTTTAAACTATGCTAATAGAAAACGAACAACTTAGACACGCAGTAGGTAGATTTTTAAGACGTAAACGCAAGGAAAAAGGATTTTCTGCCAGACAATTATCAATGTTAATACAAGGTAATGAATATTTTAATTCAAACATCATTAATATTGAAAACGGAAAAGTATCTACAGATATAAATACGTTAGAAAAAATATTACTGAACTTAGACACTAATCTAGTAGATTTTTTTAATAACATATAACGCTGAGTATATGGTGTCGTTTGAGGTACGAAAATGCATTATACACATTGTTGTGTGTAGTGTGGATTATTAACAGATAAAACTAAATTAAGATGACTGAAATAAAAAACAAGTTCTACGAAATACAAGACCTAAAAAAAGGGGATTGGTTTATGTTGAATAATGGGGAAGAAATAAGAAATAAGTATCAATTTTTAGGCGAGGTAATACCAAAAGTTTACGGTGGTGTTTGTCCTAATGATGATAGAGATTTTGACTTTGGAACTAAGGTTGAAAAAATTGATGGTTTTGGTTTATATCTATTACAAGATGGTAGAGACTGGGATTAGCATTACATACAACGGTTCGCACATAGGCAAATAAAAAATGTTAGTAAAATAACTTTTCTCATACAAAAGTGGTTTAAATATTCCTCCACAAAAAAGGAATTAAGGTTAATTGTTTTTATAAGTTTTTAAACCCAAAATAACCTAAAATTAAAGATATTATTATGATTATAATTTGTGAAATTAGTTTGTGGTCAGTAAACCCCCAAATTTTAAATAAAATTGACTTTGGTTCTTTTTTAATTGGGGTATCATTTGTGTTGTTGTTAATTGGCATATTTTCAAAACGAGAATCTTGACCAACATTACCATTTATAGTAGTGTCTTTAAATGAAATCTTTAAAACTAAAAATTATGAATATTAGATATAAAATAAGAGGTACTAATGAAGTAGGAAAAGTTTATGTTAGAATATGTAGTTCTGATTTAGATATTTCTTCTCCAATAAATTTATTTGTAAATAAAAAAGATTGGGATTCTAGAAAAGGAGTTGCTGCAGATGAAAATTTGAATTTGAATTTACAAAAGCTAAAAATGTTCATACTGGATAGTTTTAATCAGGACTATTCTGATGGCAAGATTATAGATGGTTTTTGGTTAAAAAACATTATTAAAAATTATTTTAATAGAGATGTTAATGAGAAGAAGTTAAGTAATTCTAAAGCTAGAGTTTATCTATCTGACTTTTGTGATTTTTGGTTAGAAACAGAATCAGGTTCATGGAAAGTTTCTGCAAAAAAAATAATGGGAGATACTTTGAAAAAGCAATACATTTCATTTGTTGAAACTTTGAAAAGATATGAAAAATCTAGTAAGACTAAAATGAAACTTTCAGAGATAAGTCAAGAAGACTTATATGCTTTTATATCATTTTTAGAAGAAGAGAAATACAACTCATCTACTATTAAACGAAACATTACCAGGTTGAAGTTTTTTTGCAATAGAGCAATAGAAATGAATATAAATGTAAATAAAGCTTTCAATCAGAGAATTTTTGTAGATAACGAAAAAGACACTGAAGATATATATTTGGATCAAAACGAAATTCAATCAATTTTAGATTTAGATTTAAGCAACGATTTAAAATTAGGAAATGTTCGTGATTATTTTATTATTGGTTTATTTACCGGTATGAGAATGTCAGATTTCCTTGAAAATCTAGAATTAAGTCATATAAAAGGAGATTACATAGAAATTAAAACCCAGAAGACAGGTCAGAATGTTATATTACCTGTACATAATGAAATTAAGAAGGTTTTAAAGAGGAATTTTGGAGTTTTACCACCAAAGGTAGATAGAACAACTTTTAATCGTGATATAAAGGTTATATGCCAATTAGCAGAAATAGACAATGTAGTTTACGGAAGTAAATTTGATGTTGAAAGTTCACGAAAAGTTTACGATTATTACAAAAAATATGAATTGGTAACTTCTCACACATGTAGAAGGTCAATGGCTACTATGTATTATGGTAAAATTCCTAACGAGATTTTATGTTCGATTTTAGGTTGGTCCAACGATACAATGCTTTCGTTTTATAACAAGACCTCAAAACAAGATTATGCAAAACAATTTAAAAATTATGTAGAAAATGGAAAATAATTTATATCTTTGCAATGTAATTAAACGCAACTTAATTATAAAAAGGAAAATACTATACAAAAGATAAAGTTTCTTTTGATACAAAAATCCCAAACTAAGTTGCGTTTAGTTTCGGGATTTTTTGTTTTTGTCTGCAATCACGTTTTCGGAAAATCTCTAAACCTCTTAAAAAATGATACGTTAGTATCGGGATGTACGAAAGGAGGAACTAATCTAAAGTGAAATAGTTGTACGAACATTAAGTTGTTTAAAGTTCACAAGTTCTGCTAAACTTAATAAAGTAGAATATCCTAAAAGCTCTCAAAGGCTCAACGGAAGCAAGATCCCATTCGGATTTATGTTATTTTTTAACGTATTTCCAATGGGATTTCTATATCCATTAGCAACTCAAGGTCTAACAAAAGCAAGTTAGAATAGTAACAATAAATAAAATAATAAAATGGCTAAAAATTTCACTACAAACAATCTATTACTAAAAACTAGCTTTGATTTAGATATAACCCAAAAAGAACTAGCTGAAATAATAGGAATGAAAAGGACTTGGTTGTCTTCTGTTTCAAGGCAAAGATATGAGGTTAAATTCTCTCACATGGAACGTATCTTTGAAAGTTTGGGATATAAAATAGAATTGAAATTAACTAAAATATAAAATCCTGATACATAATAGTATCAGGATTTTTTTTGTGTAGTGTAGTAGTTATTGTAATGAAAAACTTAAAAAAATGCTCTGCTGATATACGCTTTTGATCTTACTAAAAAATCTCCTTTTGTTTTCTTTCCTGGATTTCTAAATTCTATTGAATTAATTAATTTTTCAACCAATTCTAATAAATTATGTTTACTTTTTTTCATTATATTTTCTTTTTATAATCAATTCATTAATTATTAATAGCATTTTATGACCTAAGCCATTGTTTATTTGCCCTGTGTTTTTATAAACAATCAAAGCATTGTTTATCGTTTCACGATTCGCTCTTTTTAAATAAACCATTTGTATTGATTTGTCTAAACTTTGAAAAGCTTTTGTGCCTTCTATCTCGTTAGAAGATATTATATCCATAACTATTTTCTTTTTGGGTTTATTTTGTCTAAAAACATGGCTTTCTTTATTATTAAATAATTAATAGCATCTCCAAATTTTTCTTCAATAATAGCCTCAGTAGGCAAAATACCTTTATCAAGGTCTTTAGTCATATCATCTATTGAAATTTCATGCTTTAGTGCCATAAAATCTAATGCAACCTCCCTACTAATTTGTTTTTTTCGAGCAGCTTCTTCAAAGTTATGAAAAACATTTTCATTTCTCCTATACTCCTTGCCTTTTTTGACAAGTATCTTTTTTATACTATCGCAAGTATCATTTACCATTTGGTCAAATTCAAACTCTGTCATTTTATTTGTTTTTTTTCAAAAATACAAAAAATAATTTAATATTTAGCATTGTGTGTTTAAATCTTATTGTTTTTAATAATTATAAACAACATTGCAAATCTATAACAGATTTGCAATAAGTTACACTATATAAGCATAAACACCTAAATATCAATAGAATTGTTCTGTATTTGTCCGATGCTGATTATCAATTATTTATGAAACATTTTATGTTTTTTACTATAAAACTTGCATAACTAAAATAATATTTGTTATTTTGTGTTATAAGAATCTATTTAAATAAAATAAATCATGAATAAAAACGAAAAAATTAAAGAGGCTGTAAAGATTCTAGATCAAGTATCTTATATGGCAGAAGTTTTAGAAAACACTTCTATTAAAAATTCAGTAACCGATGTAAAAAACATAGTAACAGACGTTTTTTCTCCAAATCAAAAAACATTTGATGATATTTATTCTGAATATTATTTGAAGAATAAAACTAGAGATGGAGGATTTGAAATGTCTTTTGTTGATTATTTAGCCGAAAACTACACTACGCCAATTAAAAAAACATAAATGACTAAAAGAATCATAACAATTAAACCTGGAGAATCTATTGAAATCCGAATGGAGTCTGATCAAGATTACTTTACCTTAAACGAGGTTGCTGACAAAGCTCGTTTAAGTTATTGGACTATTCATAGACACATTAAAGAAGGACATTTAATAGTGGAAAAAATAGGGAGAAGTAATCGTGTATCAAAAGAAAATTTAGAAACTTACTTAAAGACTAGAAAATAATGAGTGGTAAAATAAGAGTAGAACTAGAGTACAATGCAACTGAATTTCATTGTATGCCTGAAAAAAGAATTGTTACAAACAATTTTACTTTAAATCCAGAAGCAATGCAAATATCTTTTTGCAACATGAACGAAGATGTAATCTATTTTTCTGAAATGTCAAAAGAAGATGCTATTAGTTTAGCAAATAAAATTTTAAATAATTATAAATAAGATTATGAGTAACGTACAAACAACTACAAACGCTCCATTAACAGGAGTAAAGGCATTATCAAACTTCTTAAACTCAGATAGTATAAAAGCTAAGTTCTCTGAAGTTCTAGGAGATAAAGAAAAAGGTATTTCATTTGTAACTTCTATTTTATCAGTAGTAAACTCAAATGGACAACTAGCTTCAGCAGACCAAAACTCACTTTACACAAGTGCTTTAATGGCTGCAACTTTAGATTTACCTATCAACCCAAGTATAGGACATGCTTTCCTAGTTCCTTTCAATACTAGACAATCTGATGGTTCTTATAAAATGATGGTTCAATTTCAAATTTCAGCTAAAGGTTTAAAACAATTAGCTATGCGTTCTGGACAATTCGTTAAAATGAATGATTCAGACGTAAGAGAGGGAGAAATAGAGAGTGTAGATAGAATGACAGGAGAGATAAAATTTAACTGGATTCAAGACGATAAAGAAAGATTAACAAAATCTGTTATTGGCTTCGTTTCTTATTTTAAACTTGTAAATGGTTTTGAAAGTACTTTTTACATGACTAAAGAAGAAGTAGAACTTCATGCTAAAACATATTCTCAAACATATAAAAAATATGGAACAGGATTATGGAAAGATCAATTCGATAAAATGGCTTCTAAGACAGTAATTAAACTTCACTTATCTAAAGACGCACCTTTATCTACAACTGTACAGAAAGCTCTTGTATCTGACCAAGCAGTAATCAAGAATGACAACTTTACCTCATCTGAAACAGTTGATATTGATACTGAATATGTGGACAATGAAGAAACACCTATTTCAGTAGATGATGTTTCAGAAAGAAAAGAAAGAGATAGAGTTATTAATCATATTGAAAATTCAAAAACAGAAGCAGAATTAAAAAAATGCATAAAAGCTATTTCTGACGATGATGATGAATTAATTTTAAAGTATGATGATAAGAAAAGAGAATTATTAGCAAAAGGTAAATAATAATTTATAGCGAGAGTTTTAACAATTCTCGCTATTTTAATCAAATTTAATATGACAAATAAAACAATTTTATTCAGAGCATCATCTATTGGAAATTTAATGGTAGATGGTAGAGGTGTCGGAATTACAGAGAATCAATTAAAAGAAATTGAAGAGTTAAAAAATGAACGTGAAACAGGACTTAATGTTAATGGAAATAAAGTTAAGTGGACTGAAGTGAAAGATAAAAAACTTTCAGACTTAATTGCTAAACGTGATGCACCTCCGGAACTATCTGATACTGCTAAATCAGAAGTAGAAAAAATATGGTTATTAATGGAAAAAGGATTCTACGAAGAACTTGGAAATAAGTTTATTATGAAGGGTTTGTTGTGCGAAGAAGATGGACTTGAAATGATTTCTGAACTAGACAATGAGTTCTATGTAAAGAATGACGAAAGAGTTACTATTGGCAACATTACTGGGGAAGCAGATGTAGTTCATGAAATAGATGGAAAGATTTTAATAAAAGACATAAAATCAAATTACTCTCCAAAAACTTTTATGAATGCTGAATTATCAAATGTTTATGAATGGCAATTGATTACTTATATGTATCTTTATGATGCTGAAGAAGCTCATTTAGAGTACACTTTATGTGATTTACCACCCCACTTATTAGAAGCGGAAATTTGGAAGGCTAAATCAAAATATGGTATAATTGATGAAGAAGAAGAAAGTGCAAAAAGGGTTATTAATCAAATTAGAACTAACTTTACTTATTCTACAAATCCTAATTATACTCTAGAGGAAAGAAGAAAACAATTCGTAATTTACAGAGATAAAGAAAAGGAAGCTAAACTCTTGGAAAGAATAAAATTAGCTTTAGAATATTACAAAACACTAACCTTAAACAAAAAGTAAAATGCACTTAGACGAAATGTTAGACATGGTTGCTCAATTTCAAATAGCAACAGAGCAAACTCTAAATTTAGAACCAACTCTTTTAAGCGTAAAAGAATCCAATTTACGTTATGAATTAATGGCTGAGGAAAATAAAGAATATTTCCAAGCAGTTGTACAAAAAGACAAAGTTGAGATAGCAGATGCTTTAGTTGATCAAATGTATGTTCTATTAGGAACTATAAATTCTCATGGGATGCAAAGCATGTTTTTAGAAGCTTTTAGTAGAGTTCACGAAAATAATATGACTAAAGTTGGTCCTGATGGAAAAGTTTTAAGAGATCCAAGTGGTAAAATTTTAAAGCCAAGTGGTTTTAAAGCAGTAGATTTAACAGATTTAATTAATTAAAAACAAAACAAAATGCAAATACAAGGAACAATTAAAGTAGTAAAACCTACACAACAAATAACAGCAACTTTTTGTAAAAGAGAGTTTGTTATTGAAACAGATGAAAAATACAAACAAACTATTCAATTAGAACTTCATGGAGATAGTGTGGATATAATTGACAACTACACAGAAGGTCAAGAAATTATTTGTGATTTGAATTTAAGGGGAAGAAGTTGGACAAATCCAGAAGGAGAAGAAAAATTCTTTAATACAATTGTATGTTGGAAAATCCAACCATCACAACAACATCAAACACAAGGACCACCTCCTGCACCTGCAGATGAGTATGCTCCACCAATAGGCAATCCAAATACTGTAGATGGAGAAGAAGAACACGACGACCTTCCATTTTAATTTAGACTAATTACAAATTAGATATAGCTATTGTTTTTTAAAAATAGTCTTTCTATATTTGAAATCTGATTAGCAACCAAAAACACACAACTATAAAAACCGATGAAATAAAGTAGTCGGTTTTTTAACCATTAAAAAATTAACAATGTAAACATGCAAAAAGAAATAAGAAAAGATTTATATACTCAATCAGAGTATGCAAAGAAGATGGGTGTTAGTAGAGCAAGAATAAATCAAATGATTAAATCTGAATCAAATGATTTAAAAACAGTACATATTAATGGAGCAGTATTAATTAAAATTTAAAAACTATGAAAAATATAATAGATGCTTTTTTTGAAGGTTATCCTTTTCCTAAAACAAGCAGTCAAGAGGTTTTACTTACTTTAATTACTCAAGGATATGTTTCTATTTTTGATTTTCCTTACTTATCTGGATTTAGAACTAGAGTTTCAGAGCTTCAAACTGTGTATCACATACAATTAGACAGGGTTTTAGATAAAAGATGTAATAAGTTTGGTAACACATATACTTATGCAATACACAAGCTTCCTGATGCCTCAAAAGAAAAATGTATTGAGGTATATTTAAAAATGTGTAGCTAAAATTAGTTTTTTAATAAAAAAATAATACATTTGTAAAACAATAAAGCGATGATATATAAAAACATCGCTTTTTATAGCCTTAAAATTGTAAAAAATTAAATTATGACAAGACTAGAAGCAACTGCTAAAACACAAAGGTTAAGAATGTCTTATACAGATGAAGAGTTAGCTAAAAAA
>Ga0102812_10003689_pt1 | contig 9969 bp, 7 predicted proteins | sample ColrivemetaGS713_FD_79334 | JGI IMG/M metagenome (GOLD analysis project Ga0102812, IMG submission 79334) | Estuarine microbial communities from the Columbia River estuary - Flood tide ETM metaG S.713 | ecosystem: Environmental > Aquatic > Marine > Intertidal zone > Estuary | place: USA: Columbia...
AAGTCGTTTTCAAGGAAACGGATTTGACCTGACCACGCCGCAATGCATTGCTGTCAGTCCAGGCTGTGACCCGCCAGCGTCAATTCTCCGTCATTGTCAGACGTCAGCTTTTGTACGGATCCAGCGAGTTGCGCAGCCCGTCACCAAGGAAGTTGAACGCGAGCACCACAAAGATAATCGGTAGCATCGGGATCGCCGTCCAGGGGTAGATCTCGATCGAGGCGAGGTTTTGTGCATCATTCAGCATCACACCCCAGCTCACAGCCGGTGCGCGCAGCCCCAGGCCAAGGAACGAGAGCGCCGTTTCACCCAGGATCATTGCCGGGATCGACAGGGTGGCAGAGGCAATCAGATGGCTCATGAAGTTAGGCAGCAGATGCTTGCGGATGACCCGGCCGGGCTTTGCCCCCATCATCTCCGCCGCGCGGACGTATTCTTCCTCGCGCAAACTCAGGAATTTGGATCGCACCGCTCTCGCGAGTCCAGGCCAGTCCAGGATGCCCAGAATTATCGAGATAATGAAAAAAACCGAGACGGGTCCCCAGTTCGAGGGCACCGCCGCCGATAGCGCCAGCCACAGCGGCAGTTCCGGCAGGGACCGCAATATCTCGATAGCACGGTTAACGATCCAATCCGTCTTTCCCCCGAAATATCCCGCAATCGACCCAAAGAAGATGCCCAGAACGAAGGACACCGTGATCCCGATGAGACCGACGGTCAGCGACAATTGGGCGCCATATAGAATTCGGCTAAAGACGTCGCGGCCCAGCCTGTCCGACCCAAAGAGGAACACAGTCGCCCCTTCAGGTGCGCAGAACAGATGTGTTTCAGACGGAATGAGCCCGAACAGCCGATAAGTTTCGCCCTCGCAAAAGAACAAAAGCGGCATCGGGCGGGAGGTGTCAGTCTCGTAATTCCAGCGATAATTGATCAAATCCGCCGTTGATGTGGTCGGATAGACAAAGGGACCGATGAATTCGCCCTCGTGCCACAAGTTTATAGATTGCGGGGGTGAATACAGGTAATCGGCGCTGCGCTCATTGGGCGTGTAGGGAGCGATGAAACCAGCAATCGGCAACATCATGTAGCTGAGCAGCAGGAATATGCCCGAGATGAGACCCAGTTTATGCTTTTTGAACCGGCGCCAGACCAGCACCCAGTTGGGTGCATCCATCTCGGAGCGTTCCGGTGCGGACAGGTCCACTTCGTCCACATAAGGGGTGTCGTCAATATATCTGCCGTCTGGAAGTATGCTCATTGGGTCCGCGCCCCATATCTTATGCGCGGATCAAGCAAGACCAGCAGCAGATCGGAAATCATCGTCCCGATCAGGGTCAGCAGCGCCACGAACATCAGGACAAAACCTGCCAGAAACTGATCCTGACTTTTCAGGGCCGTCAGCAAGGCAGGCCCGATTGTCTGCAACCCAAGCACGACGGACACCAGAACCGACCCTGACACCATCGCGGGCAGGAGGTTGCCAATGTCTGCGACAAAGGGGTTAAAGGCCATACGCAGCGGATATTTGGCCAAAAGCTTGGCAGGCCCCAGCCCTTTGGCCTTGGCGGTCTCGACATAGGGCTTGCTCAGCTCGTCCAGCATGTTGGCCCGCAGCCGCTGCATCATCGCCGCTGCACCCGATGTGCCGATGACAAACGTCGGGACGATCAGGTGAATGAGCACCGATTTGACCTTCTCCCAGGACATCGGCTCGCCTTCGTAAATCGGATCCATCAGTCCACCGATGGGCAGGTCGAAATACTTGTGCCCATAATAAAACAGCATAAGCGCCAGCAGAAAGTTTGGCGTGGCCAACCCCAGGTACCCGACAAAAGCAGCCGTGTAATCAATCCAGGTTTCTGATTTCGCTGCAGCGATCACACCCAATGGCAGTGCCACCAAGTACACGAAAAGTACTGCGGCCATGTTCACAAGAACGGTCAGCCACAGTGCGTCACCGACGATCTCGCTGACAGGGCGGTCAAACTCGAACGACCATCCGAAATTGCCTTGGATCAGCCCGGAAAAACCCTGCGGGCCTGACCACATGCCGACCCAGATGAAGTATTGTTCCCAGATGGGTCGATCGAGAGCATATTCTGTGCGAAGAAACTCGGCCTTGGCGACACCTTCGGCCTGACCCGTCGCGCGCAGTTCGGCTATCTGATTGCTCAGATAGTCACCGGGCGGCAGGTTGATGATGACAAATACGAGGATCGACACGACCCAAAGGGTCAGGAGCATCGTCACAAATCGGTAGGCGGCGTATTTAAGGAACATCATTGTGAAATCTGCTGCAACGCGTCATCAAAGTAAAACTCATCGATCCTGTGAATTCCGAAGTGCGCTCCCGGATCCCAAGCCCATTTCACCGATTCCGGCACATTGCGCAGGCGTTTAGACACGACAACAGGCTGTGGTGCCTCCGACAAGATGCCAATCGCAAACTGCTGATCCGCGTGGATTTCGAGCATCTCGTGCCAGATCGCGTCGCGTTCAGTTTCCTGCTCCGAATGATCCCACTCCCAACTTAGTTGCATAAGTCGTTCTGCCTCTGGAATATCCGGCGCTTCGCCCACTTGGCCGCCGGTTTGATAATATTGACCCCATTTGGGCCAGCTGAAGAATTCCTGTTGTGTCGGTGCCAGATAGGACGGGGGAGTGTATGTCTGTGGCAACCCGTTGTCCCATCCGAACCACACCGCCGCCATACTGACCCCGGCATAGACGCGATTGCGCAGAATATCCCGGTCCAGCGGCCGCATGATCAGTTTCACACCGATCTCGCGCCAGGTGTCGGTCACAATGGCCAGCGCATTCTCAACTTCCTGTCGCTCGCCAGCTGTTTCGATCACGAATTCCATCGGGCGGCCGTCCGGCAAAAGCCGAATGCCAGCGGGGGTGCGCTTGGTCAGGCCCATCTCGTCCAACATCGCATTGGCGCGCGCCAGATCGAAAATCGCCCAGGCTGTCAGGTTGGAAGGGTCAAAATACGGGCTTTTGGCCAGCACCGTCATGCCACCTTCCGTCGCGAGCCCGAAGTAGAGTGCGCGGTTGATCATATGCCTGTCGACCGCCAGAGACAGCGCCCGGCGAAACCTGACATCACGGATCACTTCGCGCCAAACTGGGTCTGCGAAGTTGAGGTTTGGATAAATTGCGATCTGGCTCGCGGCACCATTGGCCCAGAGCAGAGTGCGATAGTTTCCACCATCGTTTTCGCCCTTCTTGAGGATCGAAATGTCCGGGAAATCCAGTCCACGCGCCTGCAGGTCGGCCTCTCCCGCGTTGGATTTGGCGGCAATCAGACCTGCACCGACTACCGTCATTTCCACAACGTCGATGTAAGGCAACTGAACGCCCTTGGAATCGACGCGATGGTAATAAGGGTTGCGCACAAACAGTTGCCTGGACGAATTGGACGCTGTTGCGTTCATCCATGGTTGCAGCGTCGGCAATTCAGGATTGTCGAAGTGGTACATATTGTCGAGACTGTTGTGCAACGCGGCCCAACTGCGCACACGGGCCTTTTTGATCCGCGCAGCCAGCGTGTCAGGGTCGGCAAATTCGATGTGGAACTGTTTCAGGTAGTGCGCGGGGCGATAGATGTCGAACGGGCTGGCCTGAGCGAGAAGTTGCAGAAATTGGCGGTTTGGACCCGGCCACTCGATGACGACGGTATATGGATCCGGAAAGGTGACATCGGCCAGCACATCGTCCACATACATGGACTGCGGTGGCCCTCCCGGGCTCAACTCTGGGTTCAGCGCGACATAATCCCACCAGTACTGGAAATCGGCGGACGTGAATGGCGCGCCATCCGACCAGCGATGGCCGGGCCTCAGATGCAGAGTGAATTTGCGGTCGTCTTCAACATCGACGTGACGCAGAATATCTGCGTAAAGATTGTATTTGGCATCATAGCCGACAAGGCGGGCATACCCGTAGACAACCATTTGCCGCACGTCGCGGGCGCGCGAAACCATTGTGCGCAATGTGCCACCTTGTGCCCCAAAGGTGCGCCCCTTTGCTTCGAGGTCCACAACCAAGGGAGTGCGCGGGAGACGTTCCTGCACCGGCGGCAGATTGCCCGCGTTGACCTCGGCCGCCCAGAAACTGCTTTCCTGCAGTCCTTGCAAGGGTGGCAACTGCGCCAAAGCAGGCGCGGCAAATGCCATACAGACAAAAAAAGCAATCAGACGAGCAAAGCGGCTATGCATGACACCGAACCTTATGGCCAGGGGCCATCTCTTTCAACTCTGGTGCGTCAACTCCTTCAAACCTGAATTCTTCGGGCCAGGTCGAGGGAGCGCCCGCACCTTTTGCCACCAGTGCAAGGTCGATGGGCCGTTTTACATCCGGTTCTGGTTGAGCGGCGATCAGGGCGCGGGTGTAGGGATGACGCGGGTCATAGAACAGCGTGTCAGGTGCGGCCTGTTCGACAATAACGCCTTGCCGCATCACGGCCACTTCGTCTGCGATGCGCGCCACAACGGCCAGATCATGGCTGATGAACAGATAACTCAGACCCGCTCGGTCGCGAATATCTTCCAGCAGTGTCAGAATTTGATCCTGAACCGACACATCCAGTGCCGATGTGGGCTCATCACAAACCAATAGCAGAGGATCGAGGGTCAGGGCGCGGGCAATCGACAGACGCTGACGCTGTCCACCCGAAAAGGCATGTGGAAACCGACCCAGCATTGACGGGTCAAGCCCGACCCAACGCAGTACTTCTTCTGCCTTGTCACGCCGATCTGCCTTGGAGCCGACGTTGTGAATTTCCATTGGTTCGGTCAGCGCCTGCCCGACCCGCATCCGCGGCGACAATGATGAATAGGGGTCCTGAAACACCATTTGTGCCTGTCTTTGAAAAGCAGTGCGCTGTTCGCTGGTCATCTGATTAACGGAAATAGGGTCAGCCCCGGGCGTTGGCCGGAACAGCACCGTGCTGCCCGAATCTGGCAGTTCGGCACCCAAAGCGATGCGCGCACATGTTGTCTTGCCCGATCCGCTTTCGCCCACCACTGCCAGTGTCTTGCCGCGTGGCAACAACAGCTCGACATTGTGACAGGCGGAGATTTCGATCGGCTTCTTCCAGCTTCCGGCCCGCATCGTGAACGTTTTGGACACACCGCGCATTTCGAGGATGAGGTCAGTTTTTTGTTCGGGCCGCGCAGGGGCTGCAACTTCGGGAATCATCGGCGCGGCGGCGAACAGCTTTTTGGTATATCCATGTGCAGGTGCGCCCAGAACGATGGGCGCCGGCCCGGATTCCATCACACGGCCCTTGTTCATCACAACAACTGATTCAGCCATATTGGCGACAACACCCAGGTCATGGGTCACCAGAATAACTGCCATGCCTGTGTCGCGCTGCAAATCCTTGATCAGGCCCAGTACCTGCGCCTGTGTCGTCACATCAAGCGCGGTCGTCGGCTCATCGGCGATCAACAGCGCTGGTTTTGCCACCATCGCCATCGCGATCATCGCACGCTGACGCATCCCGCCGGACATCTCGAATGGATAAGACCGCCAGACCCGCTCCGCATCGGCAAAACCCACACGTTCAAAGGTCTCGAGTACCTGAGCCTTGGCCTGACTGGACCTCATATCGCGATGCACACGAAGGACCTCGCTGACCTGATCACCAAGCCTGTGCAATGGCGACAGTGACCGCATCGGTTCCTGAAAGATCATTGAAATCGTATTGCCACGTACGCCACGCATTGCACGTTCATTCAATTGCAGCAGATCCACGTCGTCACCTTCTGACGCAAACCGAATCGCTCCACTGCGCAACTGCGCGTTACCGGGTAGAATGCGTAACACGGATCGGCATGTCAGCGTTTTGCCTGATCCGCTTTCGCCAACCAGCGCAAGTGTCTCACCCGGCATGACCTTAAAGCTTACCTGATCCACAACGGGTTGGGCCGAGCCGAAACCGATGCTCAGATTCTGTACGTCAAGCAAGGGGCGCATATTTGAAAGAAGGTCCCGTTCTTAGTTTTCTCGCGCCGCACTCACGGCATTCTGGGGCAGTCAACGCGATTTATGCGCTGTCGTCCAGCACACAGATAGCCTGTGTCTGGTCAATCTCTCGTTTTTCAACCATTAGTCGCGTTCTAGATGGCAATTTAAGAGCGAGACAGCAGATGAGCCGGTTGGATATTTTTATTGCGCGCATGGTGTCGCAGCGCGCTTGTCTGAATCACGCGGCCCGGTTGATAGCAAATCATCCCGGTCCTGTATTTGAACTTGGTCTTGGCAATGGCCGCACTTTCGATCACCTGCGACAGATAATGCCAACGCGCGAGATTTTCGTTTTTGAGCGTTCCGTGGCCTCGCATCCAGACAGCACGCCGCGTGATGACCAGCTTCTATTGGGCGATGTCTTTGAGACATTACCTGCAGCCCTTGCGCGATTTGGTCCTGTCGCGCGACTGGTTCATGCAGATCTGGGCGGTCACGATGCCGAGAAGAATGACGCTTTCGCGCGTGCGATTTCGCCGATTATTGAGCCGGTTATGGCCAAGGGTGGGCTGATGGTGTCCAGCGACCGCATGTATTTCGCACAGATGACGGAACTGCCTCTTCCCGAAGATGCTGTGCCAGGGCGATGCTTTATCTATCAGAAGTGACGCAACGCCGCCTGCCATGATGCACAAACCCTGTTGCGGAACCTAAGATCCAGTCTTAACGTCCCCTTCTGAATTGCGAAACAAGGTTTCGCATGGTGAAACTATGGTGGTGCTGGTGCTTTTTCGAACCCAACGAATTCTGTTTGCTGCGTGGCGGAGCAACTTGGCATGAAGGACAGTGCACTTGCCGATGACCGGAAGTTCGCTAACACGCTGGGGCGCGGGTTGAACGTGCTGTCGGTTTTCCGCGCCAGTGATGACGGGCTGACCCATGCGCAGATCGCTGAACGCACGGGTTTGCCCAAACCCACGATTTCGCGCCTGACCTACACGCTTTGCACCCTGGGTTATCTGAGCCATGGCGCCCGCAACGACCGGTTTCGGCTGGGTCCGGCGTCGATTGCCATGGGGTCGGTTGCGACTATGGCGGTCAGTTTCTTGGCGTTGGTGTCCGACGCGATGCAGGCCCTCGCTGATCGAACTGGGACAATGGCTTTGATCGCGGTACGTGATGCTGATCGCATGATGTTGGCCAGAACATGGCGTCCTGCAGGGGCAGCATCCATTTGGCTGGAACCGGGACATCGTATACCAAGCTATGGCTCATCGTCCGGGCAGGCGGTTCTTGCCGCACTGAGCGAAGACAAATTCGAGGCAATGAACTACGCAGAAAACGTGCACGCCTTTCGTCGCGATGGATATGACCAATTGATTTCGCAGGGCTTTACGATAGCGCCCGCAGCGACGCGATATTCAGGGTCAGTCAATGCCGTCAGCGTTCCTTACTTTGCGGCAGAGTTCGGGGAACCAGTTGCATTCTCCTGCGGCGCTCTGCCAGAAACACTCTCAGACAACAGAATGATAGGGGAGGTCGGGCCGCTTTTGCGCGCGCAGGTTCGGCTCCTCGAAGCCCGCACCGGGCAGGCCCCCGCGCTGGCGCGTCGCGGCTGATAAACTATGACAATGACCGGAGTGAGACACTTATGACCGACAAGATCACGTATAACCGTCACGGGGATATTGCCGTCCTGCGGATTGAAAACCCACCTGTAAACGCGCTGAGCCACGACGTGCGAACTGGGTTGATGGCGTGCATGGATCAGGCGGAGGCCGATACTGGCGTGCGTGCCGTCTTGCTGGTGGGCGCGGGTCGCGCATTCATCGCCGGGGCAGACATCAAGGAGTTTGGCAAAACGCCACTTGAGCCGCATCTGCCAGATGTCTGCAACCGGATCGAGGCATCACCCTTGCTGGTCGTCGCGTCCATGCACGGTGTATCTTTGGGTGGCGGGTTGGAGGTGGCGCTGTCCGCGCACTACCGTGTGGCGCAACCATCTGCGCGTGTCGGTCTGCCAGAAGTGCATCTTGGCCTTTTGCCGGGCGCGGGCGGAACGCAGCGCCTGCCGCGCGTTGCCGGAGTGGAAAACGCGATTGATGTTATTACTACCGGGCGCCATGTCAAAGCCGCCGAGGCCCTCAAGATGGGGATCATTGATAGTATTGAGGAAGGTGATCCCGAAGCTGTTGGTCTGAGCTATACGCAATCCCTTCTGGATCAACGCGCGCCGCGTCGCGCAGTAAGTGAGCTGCCTGCCCCCGCGTCGATTGACTGGGATGCAACATACGATGTCGTATTGAAAAAAGGCCGTGGCCAGATCGCTCCGGCGCAAGCCGTGCGTGCGGTGCAGGCCAGCGTTGAAATGCCCTTCGCTGAAGGACTGAAGGCCGAACGCCAAATGTTTTGGGACCTGATGCAGACAGACCAGAGAGCCGGTATGATCCACGCGTTCTTTTCCGAACGAGCGGTCGGTAATTTGCCAGAACTGAAAGGCGTGGAACCTCGACCGCTATCCGCCATCGGCGTTATCGGGGGTGGAACAATGGGCGCCGGGATCGCGACCGCTGCGTTGTTGTCAGGTTTGAACGTCACGCTTCTGGAGATGAGTGCAGATTCAGCCAATGCGGCGCGCGGCCGGATCGAAAGCAATCTTTCCGGAGCGCTAAAGCGCGGGAAGATATCTGCCGAAACACATGATGCGATGCTCAATCGGGCGCTGACGCTGGCAACAGATTACGCTGCTCTCAAAGATGCCGACCTGGTGATAGAGGCCGTGTTCGAAGAGATGGAAGTCAAGAAGAAGGTATTCGCCGAGTTGGACAAGGTGTGCAAACCCGGGGCCGTTCTGGCTTCCAACACCTCATATCTCAACATCGACGAGATAGCGGCCAGCACCAGTCGGCCAGCTGATGTGATAGGACTGCACTTCTTTTCGCCCGCCCACGTAATGAAACTGCTGGAAGTTGTGGTCGCCGACAAAACGGCCATCGATGTGGTGGCGACAGGTTTTGCACTGGGTCAGAAAATGGGCAAGATCTCGGTCCGTGCAGGTGTATGCGAAGGGTTTATCGGCAACCGTATTCTCTCGACCTATCGCACAGCGGCGGATCACATGATCCTGGATGGGGCATCGCCTTTCCAGATCGACAAGGCCCTCACCGATTTCGGATTTGCCATGGGCCCTTATGCAGTCGCGGACCTTGCAGGGCTGGATATCGGATGGGCCATGCGCAAACGCGTGGCCAAAACCCGCGATCCGCGCGAACGTGTCGGTGAGTATCCCGATCGCCTGTGTGAACAGGGTAACTTCGGTCAAAAAACTGGCAAGGGCTTCTACATCTATGCTGCTGGCGCACGTGCAGGCGTTCCCAATCCGGAAGTGACGGAGATGATCGAAGCGGAACGCGCGGAAAAAGGGATAACGCCGAAAACGTTCACGGATGAAGAGATTGTCCGACGCTATATGGCAGCCATGGTCAACGAAGCGGCAAAGGTAGTTGGCGAAGGGATTGCGCGGCGACCGCTTGACGTGGATATGACATTGCTGTTCGGCTACGGATTTCCGCGCTATCGGGGCGGGCCATTGAAATGGGCCGATATGGTCGGGTTGCCGCAATTGCTGGCGGACATTGAGGCTTATGCGAAAGAAGACGACTACTTCTGGACGCCTGCGCCGTTGTTGCAAAAGCTGGTGGCGGACGGGCGCACATTCGATGATCTGAACAAGGCAGGCTGAAACATGACTGCCACGACCGGTGACAGCTGCACATCTGCATCAGATATCAGCCATGTCCCGCCGACAATAGCAAACGAAGACCAAGGAGAACCCGAATGGACCTGAGTTACAGCAGCGAAGAGTTGGCATTCCGCGAAGAGGTGCGAGGTTGCCTGCAAGAAAAACTACCCAAAGAAATGTCTGATAAGGTCCGTAAGGGCGAAGAGTTGGGCAAAGCGGATGTAGAGCGCTGGCACGCTATTCTGAATACGCAG
>Ga0102812_10003690_pt1 | contig 9969 bp, 17 predicted proteins | sample ColrivemetaGS713_FD_79334 | JGI IMG/M metagenome (GOLD analysis project Ga0102812, IMG submission 79334) | Estuarine microbial communities from the Columbia River estuary - Flood tide ETM metaG S.713 | ecosystem: Environmental > Aquatic > Marine > Intertidal zone > Estuary | place: USA: Columbia...
CTAATTTAATCCACCGGGCGGAGGTTGAAAGAGACGGATTTAACTGGCTGTTGGACAACGGCATTGAGGATGAAAACTGCCTCTACTACACTGCCAAGAATACTTTTGGTTTCGGGTGGAGAACGCCGATGTCAAAGGTGGTAGCCAACTCACTAAGAGACGCTCTAAAAGACTTTCCGTATGCTTATGAAATAAACGAAAAGTAACCTAACTAGGGAGAAATATTATGTATTACGAAATCAACGTCAGCCACAAAGTGACAGGACACTTCTTTGCCACGGCAGAACGCAGCATCAATCACCGCCGCCATTTAGCGAAGGTATATGTTGAACTTGCCAAACACTTTACGGAGGAGAGAGGGTACAAACTGCAGGTAAGTTATTGGCCCCAAAGCGGTGAGATTTTTTCTCAAGACCAGATTGACAAGGTGTTATCTGAGGACGGAGAAATATTATGAACACAGACATCGTAAAAGAAACTGCTCTTTCAGAATCCATAGCCCACTGGCGTAGATACGCAGACGGTGACCTTTCTGAAGGAGAGCCCGGAGCCCATAACTGTGCGCTTTGTTACCTGTATCAACCAGACTGTGTGGGGTGTCATGTTTCAGAAGCCACAGAGCAATCTGATTGCCAAGGTACTCCGTTTTACCTAGCAAGAGAGGCGTACAGACGGTATGCCAGCGAGTCTATTTACTACAAAAGGTATCTAGGTTTCATGAAAGGGTCTGAGATACAACTGTCACGGTTTAAAAAGCTGTCAGCAGCCATGGTAACTTTTTTGGAGGGTTTGAGATGAGCGAGTTACACATAAGGACTTCAGTCATAGCCAAGCTAATAGAGGAAGGATATCGCTACTTTATGGTGGAGCAGGACGGCTGCAACGAGTGCGGTGAGGTAGTGTTTAAAGAGGTCAAAAGTGAATATGTCTGCGCTGTCTGCGGGACTCCGTACGGGGAGGAAGACTGATGATTGAAGAATTCAAAGGCAAACATAGATGGCTGTCAAACTTCGCCCCTGCGATAGTAGAACATCGGGGAATGGTATTCATGAGCGTAGAGGCAGCTTATCAGTCGGCCAAGACTACCGACTTAAAGGCCGCCGCAAGGTTCACTGACATGGCTCCGGGCGAGGCCAAGGCCGCAGGAAGAAATCTGACTATCAGACCTGACTGGGACGACGTAAAGTGCTCGGTTATGGAACACCTGCTGAGGCAGAAGTTTACCAACATATTGGACTATAAAATATTGCTACTAGGAACCGAAGACCAGCTGATAGTGGAGGGTAACTGGTGGGGTGATACGTTTTGGGGGGTCTGCAAAGGTGTTGGAGAAAATCACTTAGGAAGGCTAATAATGAAGATAAGGTCTGAGCTTCAGGAGGAAGACTGATGAACACAACCTTTAACAGCGATAACGCTACCATAAAGCACCGCTTGATGTCGGTCGCCAAAAACGAAGCCATGGCAGCGGCCTTAAACTTTAAGTCAGAGCATGCCGCCAATAACGGGGTGTTAGGAAACCCTAGAGTTGCGGCTGCCGCTGCTTATCTAGGTAGGCGTATACAGGCCTCAGATGCTTTACCTGAGGCGGTGGTATTGGACTGCCGACAAACCTTAGGGGTCATGCTAGACAACCCTCAGGCGGCAGCTGCCATGGCTTCAGACGTTAGCAACTGGGAGGAGATAAACTTTCCGTTTCCTTCCCAGTTGATACGTTTAGAGGACTCGTTGTTTTTGCTGGTATACCATCTGACAGACAAGGAAGAGGGGGGAACTAACGAGTATTACAACGTATCCGCCTACTCTACTAAAGCCGTTAATTTGATGTCTAATAAAGAGGACCCTGACGGCGTGTGGAGGATGCTGGACATAGACTTCCAGTTGAACGCGGACAATCCAACCTTGATGGTTACGGACAATTACTATGAGTCCATACCAGAGGCCCAGAAGAGCGAGTTGCGGGATAACAACCTTCTGGCAAAAGCCTCTCTGTACGTGATCCTGTACCTGTTGCACCATAAGAAGGTTGAATTTGGGGACAGAGCGGTTCCAACCTCAAGAAATCATAAACGACTAAAGCGCAATCAGCCCCCCTACTCTGAATACAAGCAGGCGGTGTTGGGGGACTATGCACGTCGGCCACCTAAATTAACTACCGGTGAAGAGCCCTCCACTCACGCAAGTCCTAAGATGCACATGCGTTGTGGGCACTGGCGGAGGAGGCCTCACTCAGAGGAGAAGATATGGATTAGAAGCACTGTAGTTGGAGACCCCTCGCGGGGGATTGTTGTCAAAGAATACAAACTGTAATAAGGAGGGGTTTAAACATCTTGTTGACATAACATAGTAAGCTGTTATACTGTTTAAATAAGAGAGGAACAATAATGATAATGAAATACCAGCGGGTCAAAAAAGCTAACTACAGGAAAACAATGACAGAGCGCCAAGACTGTACTGTCATAGCTCTGGCCATATTGTGTAGGATAGGCTACAAAGAGGCCCACGATAAGATGGCAGAAAAAGGCAGGGCTAAATCTAGAGGTACCACCTCAGACCACATAATAAGCTGTGCCGAAGACTTAGGGTTTACGGTAACAGAGGTGACTGGAAAATACGGTTATAGCAACTCCTCTATCGCCTCGATATGTCAGCCAAACGGGTGTAAGTACACTCCAAAGACGATAGGCAGCAGACTCAAGAAAGGGTACTACCTGTGCCTAGTTAGAGGGCATGTGTTTTCAGTGGTCAATGGAATAGTGGAAGACTGGACCAACGGCAGAAAGCATCAAGTTTTCAAAGCGTATAAGTTTACCCGCAGCAGGGGGTAAATGATGTCTTTTCAGACCTTCGCATCGTTGCACACCCCTGAGCTTTACCGCCAGTGGTACAACATTTGCTCACTGTACCCAACTAAGGTTTTCCCTCCTTGGCTTGACCCTGACAAGATAAGCCTAGGCTCTGAAATAAATAACGCGATCAGAGAGTACATGGGCAGGGTAGTCGATAAACGTACCGGATACGCAAGGTTCTTAAGCGACCTGCATGAGGAAAGTAAAAAGCCGGTAAATATGTTTATAGGGAACACGTTTATATCCACAGACTATTACGAGTGGGGGGAGGAGACGTGTCGGTATTTAATCCCTAAACCTCAGATGTGTTTAGCCTGCCATTCCCCTGAGTCTATGAGCGGTGTGTGGGACAAGTGCCACCCAGACAAGAGGGTGGGTAAAGACGTGGTGAGAAGAGTTAGGTTTATAAACGGGCTATTCACAACAGAGAAAGTATCTTATGGGGGCAGAGAGGATTCTTCATCAGTTCAGAGGGTTTTTTCTCCGTCCAACTTAGACAAGCAGTGGCAGGATATGCAGTCCATTATTAACTTCACTTTTTCTCCGTCCACTTTGCAGGTGGTCGATCTGCCAAAAAGTTTTGAGAGTTCCTGTAGAGATCTATCCCCTGAAGAGGGAGACGACGATGGTAAAGGTGCCAGACTGTTTGACAAGCTGGCAGAAGCTAAAGGCAACCCTAACTACGTTAACCACCTACCAGTTGATTTGGTTAACGACTGGCACCTTAGGTCGATCATACCGGCCTATAACGGATATGTTACGTTGTCGTTGCCTGATTTCAGGTATGAGTATGATCTTGACGGGATACCGGTGGCAGAAGCCTCTGTAGTAGAGGCTATGTTGGCAAAAGGTATGACCGTTGAGAAGATACTTAACGTGTCTTATAAGCTGCACGAAAAGGCTCAGAAAAAAGGTACTGCTGTAGAACGACGTAAAATCCTGCAGAGAGCTATCAAACAACCAAAGAGGTGGCAAGATGGGCTTTTCAGGTAACGATAAAACCCGGTTTAAAATGGCTAGGTTCAAACGTGACTACAACCGGTTAGAGGTGGGGCAGGGGCTTGTCTTCTTTTATGCTGCGGCAAGGTCCCCGTCCCGGCTGTGTGAGACTTTGGCGAGGAGGAATCTGTTCCCTGACTCAGACTACAGCTTTAAATATTACCCTGTGTTAGGTAATCAGGCGCTCTCTTACTTAGGGTCTGCCCCGGTAGGGCGGTTAGAGAAGTCTGAATTCTTTCAGTATGCCAACAGCTCTACAACAGTTAACCCAGATACCCGGCACCATCCAAACCTCTCTGAGTTTGATATGGCGGTGCCACGGGTGTCAAACAAACATCTGGCGAGTGACACCTTGCCGGCAGTGAACGGACTATACCAAGTCTATATACAGAAACTCTCTCGCAGAGAGATCGACTAACCAACCAACGAGGCATTTATGTCAAAAAGCGATACAGAAACACCATTCAGTTTGTCAGATATGAACCCCAGTGCTGGAGACCTATCAAGGTCCCCAGAAGGTACTGTGGCCTATTACGAAGTCCCTGACTTCAAGGTAGGAGGAGCCATTCAGACATACGCTAACAGTACGGGGGCTAAGATCAGCACCCAAAGTCTTTACTGTTTCGAGGCAAGAAGCCCTGACCAGATAAACAAGCTGTTGAAGATAACAGTGATAAAATCGGGAAGGCCTAAAGTTGGGCACTGGGGGAGCCAAGAAGATGTAGCGGAACACCCAGAAAGCAACTAGACCCCTCTCTCTTAATTGAGGGGATAATTAAAAGCAAACGAGGAAGTAAATTATGTGTGATATACCGACAACATACAAAGAAGCCCTCAACAGTATTGTTGAGTTAGAAAGCAATTATCGCCGGCACGAAAAGTCCATGGCTACGGCAAAGGCTAAACTGGATGCGGCTAAAGCGATAGTCCTTGAACACGTGGTTGGTCCGAACTCAGACCCCGGCCAGAAGTTTGTCGTCCCATGCAAAGGTGGGGAGATCTCGATCGGGGTAGCCAGAGAGACCAAAAAGCTGGACAATTTCGCTGTTGGAAACGCTTTAGAGGAGGTGGATGAAGGTCTGTCTCTAAGGTTGGCCATGTACTCCATCACTGACGTTAGGAAGTATCTGGCGCCGATACAGATAGACAAGTTGTCTGAGGCCTCCTTTGGGGCCAGATTGTTCAAGGTGAAGGAAGTCAGTTAGATTAACCCCCACCAGCCGGCGGTGTGGGAAACAACACCGGCAGCAGGAGCCAACCAATCTTTGTGATATTTCTCGGGTGGTGATCCAGCCGTCTGGCCTACGTTACAGGCCACATTTTAAACGGAGAAGATTATGCACGAAAGAAGAGCAGTAAAACGCGGGTCATTAGGGCGCTGGAAAACTTGGGCTATTCGCCAAGGTGTTTGGCTGGCGTCTGCAGTGGCCTTAGCCGGTTTGTATGTAATCGCTATTCTAAAACTATTATTCAACTAAAAAGGTAAAGTAATTATGAAAAAATCAGCAATTAAGAAAGCCAGTGAAAACCTGAACAAAGCAGCTCCGGTTCTCAAGGCCAGCAACGTCGTAGCCAAGAAGGCCCCAGTCAAGAAGGCCCCAGTCAAGAAGGCCCCAGTCAAGCGCTCCACGCGGCAGAAGGTGGTGGAACAGATGAAAAGTCAGCTGGATATACAAGTCGGCGGCGATCACTATAAACTGATGGGACACCACCAGCCGGTCGAGGTGCTGCAAACGTGGCTAACCCCTGAAGAGTTCAGAGGGTACATGAAAGGTACAGCTATCTCTTATCTGGCCCGTAAAAAGGCGGATACAGATGACATAGGCAAGGCTCAGCATACGCTGGCTATGTTGCAAGAGATCTTAAACCAGTAATTTTAGAAACCAATAAGCCGCCCTTTAGGGGGCGGCGAACTAAGGAGTAATAATCATGAAAGACGACATAAAGCCAGAAGACCTGTCAATATCAAGTTGGTCATCCAAGCCTACATACCAATGGGGAATAGGCACAGAACAGGGGGTCTTAATTGTCCACCTTCCTACAGGGGTTAAAGCCACCTGCGACTCAGAAAGGAGTCAGCACAAAAACAGGGCTAAGGCTATGGAAATTTTGAGGCAGGCGTTAGGCGCCCTCCCCGAGAAAGATGAATCTGAGACAGCTAGCCTGAAAGTGAGCAGACAGCTGCACTCTGTTGCGGAATCGGTTGATAACCAGATAGCAAAAATAGCCGGTGAAAGGGTCGGGTTTTCTCTGATCGTATTCACGGAAGGTAGAGCTTCTTATATCAGTAACTGCGATAGAGAGGTGGTGAAGCGTGAGCTTAAAAACCTACTGGAATACTGGGAAGGTGGCACGCCTGACATAAAAGCCCACGACGTAAATTGAGGGGCATAAATTATGAACAGAATAGCGATACGAATACTGCCGTTGAGGGTGGAAATGACCACAATGGGGGGAGAGGTTGTTGGCACCTTTTACAAACTCGAAGACTGGGTCCGGTTTTTAAACGATAACCCGGGAATTCAGGCCATCTGTTCTTCTTCCTTGGACTGGCCGTGGGACTATGAAGATATGACTCCTGAAATCGTAGAAGTGTGCAATGCAATACGAGGCAACTCAGTACCTTTGACTAGAGAGGAGGACCAGCTATGAAACAATTTTATGAGGCGTCCAAAACTAACGGGACTATCAGACCTGTCTGTGTAAGCCATGAAACCGATAAGTTTGTGTACGTCAGGTCGAGGGTCTTTAGAGAGGCTAAGATTGCGACTTACACCTCGTACTTTGAGTCCTACGAACAAGCCAAAGAGTGGCTTGTAAGCGAGGCGGCAGACAGGCTAAAAAAGGCTGTCATTGAAAAAGAACTGGCAGAGGCTCGGCTTAAGGAGGTGTCACAACTATGAAAGCTTTTATAGACATTGTCGTCATGCTGAAAAAGCTGCACTTCCACAGATGGGAATACACGCCAGCAGTTTATGCAGACCTCCAGAGTCAAGTTATAGGCCTCCCTCTGAAACCGGCGGGTAGATCATGTTCCGTGTGCGGAAAGGTGCAGGTTGAGGAGGTCCACTGCCTTGGGCTCAACCCACCTCAATACACTAAAATCTGGTTTAACAGGAGACCAAAATGAGCACAGAGTCCAGAATTGAATCGTCACCTCTGTCATCAGACTTAAAGTCCTGTATGGATGACTTACGAAAACTTCACGCCCTGCCGCCCTATAACGAGATAGGAAATCACTGCGCCGGTGACGGCATCTTTGGTGCTGCTATACGGAAGAAGTACACCCGTACCACTTTCAGACTAGCTGAGGCGCGCCTAGGGCTATACCGAGTTTAACCAGTTGCGATTACCGGACTTCCTCTATATATTGTAAATCCCCTACGGGGACGGGGACAATAACCCCGGCGGCTAAGAATTAAGAAGAGTGAGAGAGTATGAAAAATGTCAGCGCACCTTTGGGAACTCCCAAAGGGGATAAGAGAGTTAATAGAAGCCAGTTGCATCACAAATCATGGATAAGCACCCTACCACTCAACAAGGTGATGGAGGTAGTTTCTGATACCGGCAAGGTGTTGGTAGACTTTTCCTTGATAAATTACAAGATAGAAAACGGTACAGTCAAACTTGAGGTGTCCCTTAAGAACGGGGCTGTCTGGGCAGAGGTGGGCATGGCAGAGCTAAAACTGTGCCCAGAGGTTACCTTGAGAGTACACTCCCCTGTGGAGCTACACGCTGTCGGAGGGTCAGGCCTCAGCCCTAAAATGGTATACCACCTACCAAAGGGATATTTGATACGCAGAGCCCAGCTGGCTAAAGTTGAGTCGATCTACGACCGGGCAAGGGTCCACAACTTCGAGGTTACTCCCCGTGTTTAGATATTATCAAACAACTCCAACAGCCAGTTGGGAGTATGTTGTAGACACCGAATCGGCTCTACAGGATCTGGTTAACAGACAGGTCCCTATGCTGTCCGTTCTGGCCGTTAAGGAGCCGATAGAAACAGAAGAAGAAAAATACAACTCCAGCTATAAAGGCGATTTTTACGTCGATATAGACAAGCCTGACATAGCGGAAGCTGTTGAGTCAGCTATACGGTTTAACCAGAAGTTGGTTGACCTAGGGGTTACTGGGTATACCGTGTTCCTGTCCGGCAAGAAAGGGTTTCACTTTATCGTGCCGGCGGCCTGCTTCGGTGCAAGTCGCCCTATAAAGCACCTCCCTCTGATCTACAAAGAAATGGCGTTTGACCTTTATGTGGATGGGGTCGATATGGCCGTTTACAACGAGGGCAGGCCCCGGTTATTGCGTACACCAAACGTTAAGAGGCCAGATAACGGAAAGTTTAAAGTGGCGGTATCTCCTGACGATTTGGTCGGTATGACTCCGGAGAAGTATGCGGAGTTGACCAGCGCCCCTCGACCTATATTGCCATCAGGGCAAACAAAAACCTGTATAAAACTTGAGACTCTATACGAAGCCTGCAAGGCCCGGGTCACCAAGAAATTACGGGCTATGGCAGACATAGAATTTGTGCCTTCCGAAGAGCTGGCCAAGACGATCGGGCCTAACGGAGAACTGCCGGGGTGTATTACTGCTCTAATAGAGAAGGGGGACACCAAGCCGGGGGCTAACTTTAACCAAGCCACCATGCAGTTTGCGGCGTTCATGACCAGAGCCGGAATCAAAGAATGGAAATCCCACGCCAAGCAGATGGCCCATAACGTTAAATCTTCCAGCTACAGCAGCGAATACAGCAGGCTGTCTGCGATCAGTAAGATGGTCAGCTATGTCGCCGGTTACAAAGGGTTTGGGTTCTCTAAAGCTGCTTTGTTTTCTGTTATAGAACCATGCCGGGATTGCGCCATATGCAACGGTGACGTAGAAGATGGGGCAGCTGTACCGGAAGGGTACGAGGACCCGTCAGAGGTCGACGAGACCCCACAAGGGTACTACATAGGCATCGGCAAGAGCCGGAGAAAGCTGACCACCTTCACCCTCGATATCATCTCCAAGTTTACAGAGGAGAGAGAGGAAGGGTACGGTGAAACACGAGTAGGTACGAACGCCATGATAAAGGTTAATGGCCATAAACGGCACAAAGTAACGATCCCAGAAGATGCTTGGATAAGCAGCAGGGACTTTAAACAAACGTTTAAGGGTAAAGAAGGTTACGCATTTTACGGGACGGATCTAGACTTGCAAAAACTACAAAATAAACTGTTTTCTGACACCACTAACATAACTGAAGTGTGTTATGTCCACTCAGTCGGCATGCACCGCCACAAGATAGGCGGAAGGACGGTCTTTGTTTACGCAGAACCGGGGTTCTCTGTGTCGTCGACTAGAGAAAGGAACACCCACGAAGTGTGGGGTAACATACCCGCCCCGCCTTCTATACAGACGGCGGTCTACCCAGAGCCAACGGACGAACTGATTGCGTTTATAGACAACATGCTCGGGTGCAACGACCCGCAGGTCACCTCCACGCTGGTTGGTTGGATGGCCCTGTGCCACATAAAGGTTCAAATGACTATGAGAAATAACCAATTTCCCTTGTTAAATTTGTGGGGCGCAGCGGGATCTGGGAAATCGGCCTTGTCTGGTATGTTTGCAAATTTGCACGGGGTCGACTACGAGTTAGAGCATTCCCCGATCTCCTTACAAGGTACGACCCCATGGGCGGCAGCGCAATATTGCACCTCTTCAGAATCAACTCCAAGGCTGCTGGAGGAGTTCAACGATAGCCAGATAGCAAATCACAAATATGACCAGTTCAGTGCGCTGCTAAAGGCCGCGTTTAACATGCAGACTTTTGCTAAAGGGGGAATAGAAAGGGCTAAGGTGGCAGGTATAAACGTGTCAGGGGCTAAAGTAGTAGAGGCCAAAATATCCGCCCCCTTGTGTGTGATGTCAGAGCAGGCCCCTGAGATGCCAGCCCTGAGGCAGAGGATGCTACAGCTAAACATTAACAGGGCTGGCAGAGAAGACCCCCAGCGAGAGGACGCCTTCTTTTACCTGATGGACAATAAACCTTTGTTCTCCGGACTAGCCAGAGCCATGGTATGGCAATCGTTGACCACCCACCCAGAAGACGTGGCTGACACCATGGAAGCGTACC
>Ga0102812_10003693_pt1 | contig 9962 bp, 3 predicted proteins | sample ColrivemetaGS713_FD_79334 | JGI IMG/M metagenome (GOLD analysis project Ga0102812, IMG submission 79334) | Estuarine microbial communities from the Columbia River estuary - Flood tide ETM metaG S.713 | ecosystem: Environmental > Aquatic > Marine > Intertidal zone > Estuary | place: USA: Columbia...
AGAAGCCCTTAGAATAGGTATTATCCAGCTCTATAGCTTTGTTAAAGGCATTAATTGCTTTTGAATATTCGCCTTTTGAAAAATAAGTATCTCCTAAAAGGTTATGTAAATCTGGAGCATCAGGATTTTCTTCTATTAAACTGTTTAATAATTCTAATGATGCACTTTGTTTTTTCTGCTTGTTATATAATTCTACTAACCTCGTATAAGCAGGCATATAGAATTTGTCTTTTTCTATAGCTTTAAGGTAATAGGTTTCAGCAGATTTAAAATCTTTTATACCATCAAAGAAATTACCGAAATAGTAATAAGACTTAGGTTTATTAGGATTATTATCTACACCTTTTTTAAAGGATTCTCGAGCTTTTCTTGGATTATTTAAATCCAGATACAACCAACCTCTTCCTGCATAAGCCCAAACATCATGAGGATCTTTTTCTATCGCTTTGTTATACATGGTTTCTGAAAGCATTAATCGTGCACGTTTTGTTTTATTAACCCTTAAAAAATCAGCATATTGTGCATAAACCGTCGAATAATGCGGTTTATAATCTATCGCTTTTAAAAATAACTGTTCTGCAGATTTATCATCGATTCTTTGATCTGTTATATAATTAAATAATCCATACTCAATTATAGTATTTAATGAATCTACTTCTAAAGCTCTATCATACCATTCTTTTGAAGCCTTAAGGTTACCCTTGATTTTAAGTAAATTACTCATTTTAGACAATGCTGTTGCATTTTTAGGATTAGCTTCTAAGGCTTTTTTATAATAGGTTTCTGCTTGCTGATATTTCCCTTGATTTTCATTTATAATACCTAACTTAATATGAGCATCTTCGTTAGATCCTTTTAATCCTAATGAAGATTCTAATTCGGTTTTTGCTTCGTCGTATTTATACTGATCTAATAAGTTTTCTCCAATATTATTTACTGGACTTGACCATGAATTAATAAGTTGTTTGGCTTCTTTAAAATGATAATAAGCACTATCGTAAACTTCCTGATAATTATATACTAACCCTAAGGCATTATGAATATATGCCGCTCGTGGTTGAATATTAAGTGCTTTAACTAGTTTGCTCTTCGCTACATTATAGCTTGAGTAGTTTTTATTTCTAACAATAGCATATGCTTCTAATAGTAATTTACTGGTTTCTATACGATCTCTAAGAAAATCATCTTCATCCATTAACTCTAAACAGATTTCTAGATGTTTTGCTTGCTTGTAAAACTCTCTACTAAGAGGCAAGGCTTTACTTCCTTCTATATATTTATTAATGAGTAATTGAGCAGATGTAGATAATTCTTTAATTAACTCTGACTGCATTTTAAAAGCTAAATTTTCTGAGAAATCAGTTTTTTTAATTGCCGATTGATAAACCTCTAAAGCACTTTTTGGTTTCCCATAATAATCTTGCATTTCTATGGCTTGATTAAATTGTTTGATAATTGCTAGTACCTCAGGGTTAGCTAATTTTGGAGTAATACCTCTGGCTACTAATTTTTCTCCAGATTTTATTTCGCTTCTTAATGCTTCAAAAGCTATTGCTTTATCATTTGGATTAATCGCTTTTAACTCCAATCGATCATTCTGCGTTCTTAGAACTGGTGTTTGATTTTGTTTGTGTTTTTTGGAAACCATTGTATAAACATTATCATATAAATAATCGTCCAACTCTCTATATTGAAGGCTGTCATCTGAATTGCCATCTGCATTTCCAACTAGACCTTTCACTAAATAATAGGTAAAATAACCATGACCTAAATCTGCACTTTCAAAAGACAATTCGTTAGGACCACAACTCAGAATTTTTGTTGAGTTCTCAAACATCGCCTGAATAGTTCCCATATTTTTTTGAGTACCTTCTTGAAAAATAAATCCTGAACGACAAGCATCTAATACTAAAATTACTTTAGCGCCTTTATTTGTAAGATTATTTACAACTTTATTATTAAGCACTTCTAAAGGAATAACACCTCCAGCATAATACTCTTGGTTTGCATTTGCATCTGCAGCAAGTAAATAGCCTTCCTTTTCTCCAAAATCATCAACAACATCGCCATGTCCTGCAAAATAGATATAAACCGTTTCTCCAGAATTTGTTGAACTTACAAGTCTTCGTAATTCGCGACCAATATTTAGTGCTATAGCATCTTCATTTACTAAATAACTAATATTTTCTTCTGGTAATTGTTCTGCTTTTAAAAGATAATCTCTAAATAATGCAGCATCGTTTTCTGCGTAATTTAATTTTAATTCATCAGCATTATAATTAGATATTCCAATAATTAATGCGCGTTTAACGCTAGAAGTTGGTGTGCTAACAGATTTACCTACAGAACCTCTTGCATCGTCCTGTGAGAAGGCAATTAGATTAATTAAAATAAAAAATAACAGTACTGTTTTTTTCATTGTTTTATTGTGTTAGACCTCCTAAAAATAGTAATCTTTAATTAAACTTATTTTCTTTTTTAATATTTGCATTATAACCTGGTTCAACATCTTTTGCTAAAACCATAAATGGAAATAGTAGACTAAAAATAAAGTAGGTTCTATTATATTTCATTTTATTAACGTGTTCCTCTAAAAACTTTCATTAAAAAATCGCCTCTAGGATCATGTTTTCCGAATTTTTTTAGAATTGGTGTTGTAGCATTACCTTGAACGTATGAAAATATTTTTCCTGGAGAGATGAATTCTTGCTCAGATTTTAGAGCTTTTATTAATTTGTCTGCAAAAGGTGAATGTTCTTGAGAATCAATCCAATAATCAGGAACTTCATATTGTCCAGAAGCGAGTACAATTCTTGATGTGCTTTCATCTTTTTCAGAAATAAAAGCCTGTAACCCATTGTCCATTTTTGTTTGAGAATAATTCTCTATTGGTAAATCTGCATTATTAAGCTCGAAACTTGCGCCATAGCAGACATCGAAAATTGAAAAAACTTGCTTGCTCTTAACTCCATCAAGTATCCTATTAAGCTTTGCCATAGATAAGTAGCTATCCAAAGTTATGTCGTCATCTAAACCATAACTATCTTTTAATACTAAATATCCATCTGAGAAATCTTCACTAAAATAACCATGTCCAGCTACAAAGAAAATAAGCTTGTCATTTTCGTTAATTTGTTTTTTAAACTCTATAAATTCCTTTAAGATGTCCTGTTTTTCTTTATTATAAATTTTATTAACTCTTACATTATATTTAGTCTCTAAAACTTCAGAAAATACATCTGCATCTTTTATAGGATTCTTTAAATCATCCCAACTTGTTTGACTTTTATTATAAGTATCTGTAGCTACTATAAAAGCATAAGTTTTAGGAATACTTGAAATATTATCTTCTTTATTAGTTATAACTTGCTTAGATTTAGATCCTCTCGTATTTCCTTTACTATAATTTTTTAGTAAAATATTTCTATAATCAGATTCTTGGAATACAGCAATATACTTTTTCGCAGCAAATGGGCACATCATTTCAGAACGAGTTAACCAAAATTCATACTGATTTAAATCGTAGAAAGCATCTAAGATGTTGCCATTTTGGAGCATATAGTTAATCATATATCCATTCTGCATCCTCTTGCCATTGCATAATCCTCCTTCTACTCCCATTTCTTTGGTAGTAAGGATAATTCTATTTCTCTCCGTCCCTTCTGCTATATAAGGATTAGATTCAAACAACTCAGAAATAAGATTCTGACCAAAAGAAGTTCCGTTTCCAGCTTCTGAAATTATAAGTTGATTTTTACTAGCTATTTGATCCATTAGTTTTGCTATATCTACCAATGGCAAAAGTTTTGATTTGTCGTAATTAGAGTATCTAAACCTATTGCCTTCCTTTCTTAAATCGAAATTAAATTCTTCTGAATTGTATGGTGCTAAAAGTGTCTCGTCATTATCGGTTTCCATAGAATAACCACTGAAATAAAAAACAAAATAATCGTTATAGCTCGCTTTTTCTATAACTTTTTTAAAAGCATTTCTTATGTTGCCTATTGTTGCATTTTCGTCATTAAGTTTATGTATAAAAACATTAGAGATATTATAATCTTTGATGTTATATCCATTGGAATCTTTTAAATCTATTGAATTGTTTTTATTATCTCTTACTATTTTAGCTATAAGACTATCTGAATCTGCTACACATAAATTTAAAGGATGTAATCCACCTGAATATTTGTTAATCCCAATAGAAATAACATGAATATTGGCTTTAGGGTATTTTTTTACACCAACACCTGCAAATACATTGGTTATGATAAAACCTATTAATAATATACTAACTAATCTTTTCAAAATCACTCTTTTACAATCTCATAAATAAACTCTGTACTATAACCGTCAATTTTTGCACTCGCTTTTCTACCAGTGGCACTTCTTGTTTGTTTAAAACTATCTGCCATAAAACTTTCTAAAGGGTTAGAAGCGCTTCTAGTGCCTTCTCCTCTAGTCTCAACGGTTGGTTGAAAATTAATTGGAGCTGATGTTGCAAATCCTTTCAGAACAATTTTTTCATAAGGTGACCCAAAAGAAAAAATACAGCCTTTAAATACCATAGTTTGCCCTGGATTTAATTTACGTTCATCATTATTTAAATCGCAATTATCATTTGGCAAAAAGGGTAAGATTTCACCTTTTGAACTAATTTCTATTATAGAAAAGTAAACTGGTTTTTCACTCTTATTGGTAACCTGAAGCACCACATTATCAACTTCTGGTCTTACTTGTAAAGTCCCATTTTCATTTTGAAACTTTGTGACATCCATTAACTCTCCTACTTCTTCTGTTAATTCATCAAATTCAACAGGTAATAACTTAAATTCAAATTCGTAATCATAATTTTTGAAATCCAAATTCTTTAAATATTGTCCTTGAGCAAAGCCAAATAATTTATTTGTTACATCTTCAACTGATGTACTTCCTCTAGTGTCATCATTTTTATCAACTGCATCCAAACCGTTTGTGGCATTTAAAGTCACTTTATTTCCTTGCTGCATAATAATGGCATCAGACATAGCACTATCCTTAACAATAGTGCCTAAGTTTTTTTCTGCTAAGAAATCTTTTACTCCGTTTTTAATCGCCTTATCTTTTAGAGATTCGTGAAAATACACATCCACTGCTATATCTCCATAAGATGGTTTATCTACAAACACCCAATACTTTTTTTCATTAAAATCTGCCAATGGCTTATCAAGTTTAATTATAGCCTCATTAAATTTTGCAAGTGTGATTGTGCCTTTCGCAAGAACTGCATCTTCAGTTACTTTAGTAGTAGTTGCCGGTAAAATGTTTACTGTAGTATTTTTAAATAGTCCATGTAATTTACCTGCCTGAATTTTAATAACATCTGCTCTTGGTATAGATTTTACACCAAAATAAGGCTGTTGCTTAATATATTCGTTTTTAAACAATGCCATGTTTTTATTGCCTTCTATAGTTGGTGTTTGCTTTGGTGAAATAATATTCATTTCAGCTTCAATTTTAGCAAATAATTGATTATAAGAATAATTACTTCCTAATTTACTCATGGCTTTAGAAAAGGCATAACTTAAAGAACCTTGCCCCTTATACTCATAGTTTAGTTCGTTGGCAGATGCTCCTGATATTAACACAAATGGTGCTGGATTATCTGATAATTTTTCTTTTGAATCTTCGGTCATATCACTTCCTTTATTCTCGCCTTCTTTTATATTTGGTGTCCAACCTTCTGGAGCAAAAACAGCTTCGCTACCTCTAGATTTACCTCCTCGAGTTGAAGATCCAGAGTGACAACTATCTAACAATAATAATAATTGTCCATCTCCTCCTAAAGTATTTCTAAACTTCGTAATATAATTACCTAAGTCGTCATCACGTAAATGATTTTCACCTTTATAGTTATGAGTATACCTTACCCAAGCATCATAAGGCACTAAGGCTTCATCTTTTCCATCTATTTCTTCATCGTCTTCATCATCAAAAATTTGTTGCCCATGACCAGAATAATGTATTACAACAATATCGTCATTATTTACTTTTTTAAGTAAATCATTTAAAGCTGTAGTTATTCCTGCAAATGTTGCTTGCTCATTAATTAGAACATTAATGTTGTTTTCATTAAATCCTTGATTTAATAAGGATTGTTCTATTAAAGGCACATCGTTTACAGAACTAATAGAACGCCATCCTGTTTTTTTAGGATAGTCTCCTACAGCAATAATAAGTGCATACTTTTCTGCATAGATAAATTGAAAGCAAAAGCTTAATGCTAATGCAAAGACTAATTTTTTCATAGTGTTAAATTTTAAATAAATTAGTTGATATCGAATAGACTAAATGAAATTCCGAAGAAATATCCAAAGTCATAAACATCTTTTGTAAAATTTTCTACGTTACCAAAATTTGAAGCGTCATCACCTACCTGTAAGCCATTAGTAAGTTTTTGTACTGGACCATAAGCTAGACCTCCAGAAAGAGACAGCCTACTTTTACTTCCAAAATGTAAAGATGGACCAAGTAAGAAGTTAATACCTTTTGCTTTGCTTTCTCCAGAAATTGGGATAGATAAACCAAAAGAACCTCCAATATTAAAGTTCTCTCCTGTGTAAGGATAGAAATTTATCATTGTACTTAAGTTAGGTGCAAAATAATCGTTTTGATCTGCTCCAATCATACCATCATCAGTAATGTAAAAATCTTGTGATTTGGACCCAAAATTATTAAGGGTTAAAGCAACTCCTGTATTTATTTTAAACCCTCCTTTTGAATACAATTTAATATTTCTAGTTTTAAGCGTATTACCATCGTTATTAGCATCTGCATCTTCAGCAAAAGCACTTTGCACAAACTTAAGTTCGATATTTACTTTGTCAGCTTCAAGCATATAATCATAAGTTCTTTCGAATGATGATGCTTCAAGCATTGTATATAAAGATTTTATTTTATTAAGATTTTCAACTGTTTGATAAGCAGATTGGTCTATTGAAGACATTAAATTTTGCAAATCACTTATTAAATAATTACGCTCGATAAGTTCTCCTCTAGATAAGTTTTCTTGTGTGCCAGCGTCTTTTTCTGCTTCTTTTGACATCGCATTGATGTTAGAAGTTAATTCAACTTTATCTTCTTGAATAACTTTTTCAAGTTGGGTTAGATATACATAAAAGTTGTTGTTTGGATCAGGTAATCGCGCATCTTGCTGTAATCCAGCAGTAGCAATTACATTTTCCAATATCTCTTCTTTACTTAAATTTGGGTTAAGTAAATTAGACATCATAGTCGTTTTTAAAGCTGATACATTTGAAGTCATATCATTTAAATCTGAAAATCCATTTGATATTCCTGGTCCACGTGACCCTGCTTTTGTAAATAAATCTCCTGCAGGTAAGTTCTGCACATTCAAATTCATATCAGAACTTGAAAACGAATTAATTCCACCTAATAAAGAGCTAAAATTAAATCCTTCTCCTCCTTGATGCAATGCTTCTTCTTTTACATCTGTTTCAACATCTACAGCAAATGGGTTAACATTAGTTAATCTTAATTCTACTAGACTATTGCGTTTAATTTTAGGTCTCTCAAGTGTGTCTTTTACTTTATTGTTTTTATCTAAATGCAAATAAGAAACTTTTTCAGTTTCATAATCATAAAGTACACGATAACGTTCTTGGGCGAATGATAGCATTGATATACAAAATGCTAAAATTGTAATTTTAAATTTCATAAGGTAGCTTGTTGTTGTTTTAATTATTCTTTAAAATTCTACATTTATAAATGTATAAAAAAAATTGGTCTTCAATTTAATCTGAGCCAATTAACACTTTTTAATTACAAAATGCATAAAAAATGTGGTCTTGTTTATAACATATTTAAAAACATGCTATAAATCTAATATTTGAATACTCTAAAAATCAACAACTGTACCATTTTAAAAAAAATTACAGCTATCAATTAATTTAAATTAACCCAAACCCTTTTATTTATTGGGCTTAAATGAATTTAAAAAAATTATGAAGCACTTACCATTCAACATATTAATATGTGGTTTAAGCAACAAATGTCACTTTTTATTACCACTTTAATAATACAATAAGTTCTAAATCATAAAATTTGTAAAAATATCAGATAGATGTTAAGCTTTACTGTAGGTTTAGTATTTTTACGCTGCATTATTTAACTAAATAATTATGTCTACACAACCAAAACTAACAAGGTTTAAGCAAAATGTATTGTCTAAATATCAATTATACAATAGTATATTTATGACCTTACCTTTTGATGCTATTACAAAAACTGGTGTTTTATTACCACTTTTTCATGAGACTTGTAAAAAAGGATTTGCTGCTGGTGACGATCCTACTAAAATTGTAGAGACATTTTTTAATAAATATCAAGGTCGAAGAACAGAACAAAGACAGATTAAACTCTTATTTCGTTTTATCCAATACATAGAAAGACAAGTTGTTTTATTTGATGCTATTGAAGATGCCGCTTTTCCTATAGTAAACAATATGGATGGTATTGGAACACTAAGAAGTTTAAAAGAAACTGCAGCTCAAGAAAATAAATTTGATGAGCTTAAAAAATTCTTAGAAGAATTTAAAGTACGCATAGTGCTTACTGCTCATCCAACACAATTTTATCCAGGAAGTGTTCTAGGTATTATTACTGATTTAACAGATGCTATAAGAGCAAATGATTTACATAGAATAAGTGAGCTTATGGCTCAATTAGGAAAGACACCTTTTTTTAAACGCAAAAAACCTACGCCTTATGACGAAGCAGTAAGTTTAATGTGGTATTTAGAGAATGTGTTTTATGAAACTTTTAGTGAAATATACGATTACATACAACAAAATATATTTGACGATATTCCTTTCGATAACGAAATCATAAACATTGGATTTTGGCCAGGAGGCGATCGAGATGGAAACCCATTTGTACTTCCAGAAACAACCTTGAATGTTGCTGAGCGTTTGAAGCAAACTATAATTAAGAATTATTATAATGATGTTAGAAAACTAAAACGAAAACTAACGTTTAAAGGTGTTTTTGAACGTATTGAAAAATTAGACAAAAAACTTAATAAATGTGTGCTTAATTCGAGCTTAGTGCATACTATAAATCTTGAGTATATTACCAAAGAATTAAAGATCATAAAGCACGATATTGAAACTAACCATGAAAGCTTATATGTTAATGATGTAACAACACTTTTAAATAAAATAAAGCTCTTTGGTTTTTATTTTGCAACCTTAGATATAAGACAAGATAGTAGAATTCATCATACAGTATTTACAACATTAGTTAACACAACTTACGATAAAGACTTAGCTATTTTTCCTGAAAATTATCATACCTTATCTGAAGCAGAACAAGTTAAACTACTCTCTGAATTAGATCAAGAAATTGACATTTCTATTATTGAAGATGAATTGGTTTTAAACACTTTAAAAACCATGAAAGTGGTAAAACAAATTCAAGAGCAAAATGGTGAAAAAGGTGCAAATAGATATATTATTAGTAATAATCAAACTGCGCTTAATGTTATGCAACTTTTTGCAATGCTTAAACTTGTTGCTTTTAAAGACAAATTAACTGTTGATGTTGTACCATTATTTGAAACTGTAACAGATTTAACTAATGCACCAAAAGTTATGGAACAGTTATATACTAACAAAGCATATAGAGCACATGTTGCTACAAGAGCAAATAAGCAAACTATTATGCTAGGTTTTTCTGATGGCACTAAAGATGGCGGTTACTTAATGGCAAATTGGGCAATTTTTAAAGCAAAAGAGCAACTTACAGCAATGTCTAAACAGTATAATGTTGATGTTGTGTTTTTTGATGGTCGTGGTGGTCCACCGGCGCGTGGTGGTGGAAAAACTCACCAATTCTATGCTTCTTTAGGACCAACAATCGCAGATAATGAAGTGCAACTTACCATACAAGGACAAACTATTAGCTCT
>Ga0102812_10003694_pt1 | contig 9961 bp, 3 predicted proteins | sample ColrivemetaGS713_FD_79334 | JGI IMG/M metagenome (GOLD analysis project Ga0102812, IMG submission 79334) | Estuarine microbial communities from the Columbia River estuary - Flood tide ETM metaG S.713 | ecosystem: Environmental > Aquatic > Marine > Intertidal zone > Estuary | place: USA: Columbia...
AAACAGGTGTCAGCGCCAACGGTAGAATAAGCCGTTGCCACGTAAGTGGTTGTCTCAAGTGGCGTTGCCACAGGGCTGGTTGCCGTAGGATCGTCCAAGCCGATACTGGGTGACCAACTGTACGTCAAATTAGGGTCTCCAACCGGATTGAGTTGGACATCATCGCCGAGACAAACCACTAGCGTATCCGTGAAGGATATATCGAGGTCCACTAAATCAATCTCTAGGGTTTCGGTAATGCTATTGCTACAGTCGTTAGCTGTACCAATGGTCAGGGTAACGGTCAGTGGTCCTTCGCTATTCACGGTGACTACCGGGTTCTGCAAGCTACTGGTCGCAGGAACAGCGTCAGCAAAAGTCCAGGTCCAGCTGTTGGTATTGTTAAGTGTGTTGGAAGAGGTATCGAAAAACTGGATCACTGCCGCATCAGCGGAACATTCCGTAATATCATAAGTGAAGCCAGCAAAAATATGGGGTTCTTCCACCATAACCTCCATGCTGAAGGCTTCGGCACAACTAACGTCGTAGATGATATCCAAAGTAACGGTGTAAGTGCCGGAGTTCGCGTAAGTATGAACCGGGTTTTCTGCAAAATTAGGTCCAGTTCCATCGCCGAAGTCCCACACATAACCGAAGGCTGCTGTACTGGTATTGGTGAAAGAAACAGTGCCACCGTTACAATCGATCATACTCGTAAAGCTCAGATCGATGGCTGGGTCAACAACGGCTAAATGAACCGTCTCCGTGGTCGTACACCCAAACTGGTTGGTTACCACAACCGACACATTTTGCTGCCCGATGGTCTCGATGTAGTCTGGTGTAGCAGAAGTTTCTGTGCCGGGCACAAATACTGCTGCGGGGGACCACAGATAGGTAAGATCGTCGTTGGGGTCGAGATTGGTGACACTCAACAGGATCTCTTCACCCAAACAAACAGCCAGGGTATCAGGCACCTGAATATCAACCAAGCCTCCACTGACGGTCACTTCTGCTGTTTCACTACAACCATTCGTATCCGAAGCAATGATGGTATAGGTGGTTGTACCTGATAATGGGGGGGTAAAGGTTTCGCCTGTGAAAACTAAACCATTTGCATCAAACCAATTGATGGTTGCAGGTACAGCAGCGGTGGCCGTGAGAGTTGTTGTTGCAGTACAGAACGTCCCTCCTCCGGCTACTACCAGTCCAATTACTGGCGGTACAAATACTTCTACTGTTTCAACAACAACACAATCGTCAGTACCAGGGGCGGTAATGGTAACGGTATAGGTAGTGGTTTCTGTTGGATTGAAAAATGGTTGCGGAGAACTGGTATCGTTAATGCCGGTTGACGGGCTCCAGCTGTACGTGAAGGCGGGGTCACCGGCAGGCATAATTTGTACAGAGTCACCAGGGCAAACGAGGTACAAATCAGGAAATTGATCGTTAGGTGGCCCTAGGTTAATGGTAACATCCTGGGTTGCACTTGCCGTACAGCCATCCGTTGTCGTAATCGTTAACAGGACACTGAAGGTCTGGTTACCGTTGATCGTCAGGGTAGGGTTTTCTAAATTGCTGGAACCGTTACCATTGCCGAAAGTCCAGGCATAGGCATCGGTATTGTTCGCACCATTAATGGAGGTATTCGTGAATTGTACTTCTACCGCATCGGGGCTACAGCTATTGTAGCTTACGGTAAAGTCCGCGATTAAAGGTACATCAACGACGACGACTTCCTGCGTAAACATCGCGATACAGCCGTCGATGCTCGTTACTGTAAGTTGCACGGTATAGGTGCCTGGCCCAGGATAGGTGTAGCTGGGGTTTTCCAAAGTACTGACATCGGTGACCGTTGTCAGGTCCCCAAAATCCCAGGCGTAAGTAGCCCCATCGGTGCTGGTATTGTTGAAGTTGATGGTTAAACCCTGGTCACATCCCGTCATGGTGGTAAAACTGGGGTCCGGTTCTACCAGGCCAGTAATATCCACTGTTTGGGTGTAAGAACACTCGGTTTCCAAGTCAGTGATGGTAACCGTGTAGGTGATATTTCCTTCGAAGGTGAAATTAGGGGAGGGAATATTGGGATTGCTCAGGCCGGTGGTTGGGCTCCAGGCAAAAGAATAACCATCCAAATTTCCGGTAGGAACAATCTCGATCATTGATCCCAAGCAGCCACTAAGAGTAGTAGGATAAACGAGGCTACCGTCATTAGGATTAAGTACGGTGAGTTCTCTACAAAGGTTGGTAGAGCAACCGAGGTCATCCATGATCGCTACGCAATATTCTCCCTCCACGCCAATGGTAATATCAGCTGTTGAGGCCGTGAACCCACCGGGGCCCGTCCACATGAAGGTTACATTGCCCGTAGCACCAAAATCGCTGGCAACCCAAGTCGTTAGGTCGTCCTGACAAATGGTGTCGATGCCGGCGATCATTCCTTGTACAAGAGGGACATTGATTCTTCTGACTGTAGTAGTATTGGCAAACCACCAGGTGTTGATGGTGTTTTTATCCCCGTATCCAGTGGTGGATTCGTCGTTGAAATTGTTGCAATCTGAGGAGTTGATGTTGAAGTTGTCCCAATTTCGACAATTTGTTTCACAGGCGCAACCATTCCGGCCGTCTTTTACAGCTCCCGTACCGGGATCGTCTAATATTTCTCGATCATCCCAGTAAAGGAAATTTGAGGAAATATTAGGTTCACAGGTCGGTCGAATGGTTTCAATACAGTAGCCATTGCGCATATACTCTACGTCGTAGGCGGACCAATGCTGGATACCCTGAGAGTAGAAAAATATCAGATCAATGGTGTCACCAACGGAAATGGCGGTGCCATCACCACGTAAACCATCCCAGGGGATACAATCACTGAGGTTCCCTTCGGTGAATTCGTAGACGAGCGTAACATCTTCCGAATCGGGATCAAGGATGCCGTTTTGATTGAAATCTAATACGACTTCTACTTGTCCTGGTTTTGTAACAGAAACCTCAAGACAGAAACTATCCTGGTTGATACAGTTGAAGGAGCTAGGGCTCGTCAGTTGACCACAAATTCCACTAGGAAACAAGTTAATGTCTGGTTCTGATAGGAAAACCTGGTGCTGCGCAGAGTTAATTGTTGCATTTACGCCAGGAATTGATTTCCGATCTTCACTCAGGTTGCCAGACATGCCAGGTCCGGTACTATTGAAGGTGATATTGAAAGAAAGCCCCTGCAGACCTGCATCAGCAAAGTCGATACGGGAAACAAATCCATCCGTTGTGTAAGAGTAAAGCGTTCCGTTGAACTCGCGGTTCCAGTCACAATCAGGCAGGTTGGTGATGTCGCGCTGAGGCGTACGAAATGCCCAGTTACGCGACCAAACACGGCCGTCAATGGGCACGCCGTTATTGGCAACGGTGATATCCCAAAAAGGAATGTTTACCTGCCCCTGGTTGGAATCTGGAAAAGAAGCATCAGTGAATTCGACAATGTAGTTGCCCAACTGTGTGGGCTGAAATTGGTACATCAGCTGCCCACTTTGAAGCGTAGTAACACTGTAGTTACCAAAAGCCGTCTGGCCCCAGTTGTTGGCATTGGCGTTGGTTGTAGTAACGGTGAAAGGGCCGTGTACTACTGCTCCATCTATTGCACGTCGAATCCGGAAGCGGTATTGCGGTGCAAAGGTACCCGGATAGATGACGCCATCATCATCGTATTCAGGGGAAAGTGCCAGGAAGATTTTTTCGTTCAAATTGCCGATGGTAACGTATAGGCGGCTGTTTTCTGGGCCGTTGAAGGCCGCAAAATTTCCGAAATCAGGCCTTCCTGTTTCCAGCATTACGGGCGAGTCATCTTCCGTAGGGGCCACCCTTTGCAATCCTTCCGCAAAAAGTGGAGAAAAGGAGAGGAGTAAGGCCATACTGAACAGCACCCAGTGGCGACTGAAAAGATCTGGTGATATATTTTTGAGCAACTTCATGGGGTTTGCTTTTTTCAGTTTTAGTCTTTGATTATTCCTATTCTTCATCCTAGTTTTCTTTGTTGGATTCAGACGAGCGGACTTCCACGCGTCGTTCCAGTGAAGCAAATAGGTTGAAAATGGAATTCTTGCGATCATCTAGTTTATCCGTAACCCGGGGGTCAGCTTGGGTTTCGCCCAATGGCTGTACATTGTAGGAGAGGGCACCGCTGTAAATAAATGGCATCAGCGCTCCATCTTTGTACTGCTCGAAAAAGTTTTGTACAGCCTTAATCCGGCGGGCACTCAAAATCTCATTATAGATGGAGCTAGCTCGAGGACTGGCAAAACCTTTGAGGTCGAGCGCGAAGGTATTGCCCGCTTCTAGCCAGGTGAGTAGGCGCTTGGAGAACTCTTCCAAATCATAACGACCACCACGTACTTCCAGGTTAAAGAAGTCATTAAAGCGGCGGCGGGTACGGAAGGCTTCTTCCAATTCCATATCATCGGTAAAATTCTGGATGAAGTCCTGCTTCTTTTTGTAATACTCTACGTTGGTACTTACGTATTCCACATCCGTCGTAGGGCTCGTCGAGCGCGGGTTCGGATAATCGTTGTCGTAATACAAGTACAAAGGCAACATCGAGTTGGGGTCGTCGTACGGCTCCAGGAAGACATCAAAGCTGATCTTACCACCACCCGCATCTAAATCGGCTAATGAGAAGGAAATGATCTCCGTGACGGGTTTATATCCTTTGCGGGAAACTTCTAGTCGATAGGGGTTGTCCAGGTTGATAGAGAAGCGGAAATCATTGCCTTCGGGGTTGATTTTCTCCTCCACCACTGCGCCGGTTTTGGGGTCAATTAAGCGTACTTCCGCACCGGGTAGAGGTAATTCTGTAACCGCATCGTAAGTGAAAATTTCCAGTAATTGCCCCAAGTAGAGGTTCTTACGGTAGGTACCCGTTTCAGGTACTTCCGGGCCGGATAAATCGAGGGAAGTAAGCGCGGGGCCGTAACCTTCGCGTTCGCCACGAATGACGTAGCGTTTGCCTTTTTTGACAATGAAACCAAATTGATGGCCTCTAAAGTTAGTGGTGCTGTCTACTAATACTTCGCCTTCTTCATCGGAGTATTCATATAGATAGACGGTACTACCTGTAAGCGGTAGCTTGTCGAGCAGGCGATAAGTATACACTTCGAGGATCAAGCCTGGTTCAAGATATAAATCTTGGCGGATGGTCGATACTTCTGCCAGTTTTGGATCATTGGTATCAATAAAGGCTTGCGCAGGAAGGTAACCGTCTTTTCGGGCAAAGACTTCATACTTATTGCCACGCTTGAGCTTAAAATGATGGTCATTTGCACTAGGATTCACAAGACTGTCCACTAAAACCAATTCTCCGTCAGGAAGGTATTCGTAAAGGAAGACGGTGGCGCCAATGAGTGCTGTTGAATCCAGCTTATTAAAGGTGAAAACATCCAGTTTTAAATCTGGCGACAAATACAGGCGTCGTTCAATTTCTTTTTTGCTGGCCAATTCAGGATCCGTAAGGTCGAGGGTGTCCCGATCAATGGTGAAGCCTGGTTTGGTAGCAACAAGTTCATACTGCTTGCCGGGCAAAACGAGAAAGTTGAAATCGTTGTCAGTCGGATTCTGGATGCTATCGATGAGTCGGCGGCCTCCAGGGTTAAGTTCGTAAAGCGCTACACTTGCGCCAGGTAATTCGGTGAGCTCGAGGGCGTGGAAGGTCAGGGCGAGTAGTTTGATCTCGTCGGTGATTCCCACACTGTAAATGTCATTACAACAGGCATCATTGCCGTCGTCCCAATAGATGGCCAGGGAATCCGGGCGGTTAGATGCAAAGTAGGCTTGCTCTTGTTGAGGAAAACGCGAGTAGTATAAATCGTTGTAACTACTGTTGACAGGAATACTCATGTGGGTAGGGCGATCCCATCCGCGACCATTCCAGGCAGTGCGATAGACATCGTAGCCTCCCAAGCTCAGTCGGCCGTCGGTGCTAAAGTAGAGGGTTTGGGTAGGGGCGTAGTAAAAAGGCGTAACATCGTTACCATCCGTATTAGCCACCTCCACGGCCTCCACCGGGCCACAAAGACCACCGGGTAATATTTCAGCTCGGTAGATATCAAGGCCACCCTGGCCCCCTTCACGATCAGAAACAAAGTACAAGAAAGGGTTATCCGTAGCTGGGTCTACACCAACTACCGGCTGGGTATTGGTAGCCTTGGCGTCATTGAGGGGCAAACGTTTCGGTGTGCCCCATTTGCCGTCAGCCTCAACAATAGCAGAATAGATTTCGCAACGGAAATCAGTGCTCCCTCCCTCGTAATCACAGAGGGTGAAGTAAACATTCTCTCCGGCCTTATCGAAGGCGCTATGAGCCGCCATTCGGCCCGTTTGATTGATTGCTTTGGGGAGTTGCTCTACTTTTTCGGCCCCTGGTCGCTGGTAAAAAATTCGCGCCAGGCTACGGCGGGGTACAATGGAATCGTTCTTGTTCGTGTATCTTAAACTGGAAAAGAACAAGGTATCATTGTGATAAAAAGGCGCAAAGTCATTGTTGGCAGAGTTGACCTCACCACTCTGGTGGTGAATATTGGTCTCCGCAGGGCGGCTGGCGATATCCAGGGCCCATTCTGCGTTGATTCGTTGTTTCTCTGCTTCGTCAAGGAAAGTAGGGTCTACGTTTTCGGGATCACTGGTGACGAATTGTTCGTAGAGGTTAGAAGCTTCCTGATAGAACCCTTTCTTTTGCAGCACTTGTGCCATCCGGTAGGTGAGGAGAGGGAAGGAGTCCCGATACTCACTGGCAAAAATCCTTTTGTAAGCATTTTGGGCGGTGGTATAGGCCGTAAACTCCTGGGCGCTTTCACCAAGGCGATACCACAAATCCATACGGGAAGTATCGTATTTTAGGGCTACATCGTAGTATCGATAAGCACTATAGTAATCTTCTTTTGCGTAAGCAGCGTCTGCTGCGTTGATCCATTCACTCAATGGCTGGGCTATAGCACCAGTGCCAACAAAGAGTAGTAGCGTAAAGAGGGGAAGTAATCGTTTCATAATTCGCTTGCTCATGTGGTGGGATTAGATAAGTGGACAGAACTTGAAGTTAGGTAATGGGCATACCTTCTTGATGAGGTAGCGAACGTTGAGTTCCAGTCCTCCACGGCGGTTGGTAGCAATGTTAAAATCGGAAATATTGATATCGTAGCTGAGGCTAGCACTTAGCATCTCATGGTAATTGACTTCCAGGGCGGGGTACCAGGCATCACCGAATTCATCGAAGCGGTAACCGACACCTAGTAATACCGACCATTGCTCACCTGGATCACGATTCAGGTGCAGTTTTATACCAGCAGTGCCTAGATATTGGCGGTAAGTGTTTTGGAATTGAGCCATCACTGCCAACTGTACGTCCAATGGATCACCTACTTGTATAGTACCGCTAGCGTAGGGGCTCCAGCGGATGGGAAGCCTCACCTTCTCGTCTTCAATAAAACTCATGTCGGGACGATTGAGGTGATGGATGCCGATGCCTACATCTAGCTTGGAACGCTCTTCGAGCAGGTCAATTAAAGCACCACTTTGCAATTCTTGCCAGCGAAAGTTGATCCCAACACCCGCATCCATAAAGATGTGGCTTTGGTTGGCAAAGGCTTCGTTGTTGCTCAGGTTGGCATCGAATTGACCAACCAGAACATCAAACTGTCGGTCAAACCGTAAATCGTCGGTATCAAAGGCCCGCTGTCCTAACCCAAAGGTAAGACCTCCGGTCAAGAAGGCTTGGTCATTCAATGGGTAGGTATAGGACCCATACAAGCCTACCTGGGCCATGGAAAGCCTTGAAACTCCTGCCTGGTCATAATTGACAGCAATGCCCGAAGCGAAAAATCCCGGACCTGGTCGGCCACAAGTATACTTGTGATCGGCAGTAGCGGTAAAGGTTTTGTAGGCTACGGGAACCTGATTCCACTGGCTTCGATAGCTGGCTGCTACTCGAGTGTCACCCGCAAAGACGCCGGTTAACCCAGGGTTGAGCTGGAGGGGAGCGTTGGAGAATTGGGAGTAGTGAAAGTCTTGTGTTTGGCCAATTGCTGAAAACAGCAATACCACACAGAGTGATAGGAGTATTCTTCTTACCATCATTAAAGTTGTTTCATGTTCAATCTAGCCAAAGGCCAGAGGGATTATTATAGGTAAAGTGTTCAAATATCGTTGATACTGTTCATCGTAATGCTCGCTTTTTAAGACTTTGGATAAAGCTTTAAGTCACGCACATTGTTGGTATTACTTACGCGATATACGTGTTTACGGGAATCCTTGGATTTTGTTGTGCTTTTAGACGAATTGCTGTGTTTGGTTAATTTACAATAGCGGCATACGTCAACCAAGCAAGATTCCTGGAAATCGTGTGATAAGTAAAAGTTGTTTCGCGAATTCCGTTAAGCCTTTGAAATTTTCGTTTGCTCGCAGACAAAATATTACACCATAAAGAGGCGTTTTGTCCAAGTTAAACGAAGCAGGCGTTTTCTTTAGAAGAGAAGTTATGATTTGAGTAGAATACCGTGAGAATTCTTCGGTAACCCTTTGCTCTGCGAAAAATAATGCTTTCCTACCGAAAAATAAATTTTTAGCTCGTTTTTCGGTTTTTATTTGGTGAAACGAAATTATTTCCGCTTCTTTACGAAAGAATTTAGCTTTTGAACGAAACTAATCTGATTTAGGGCCGTTTAAAGGCACAATCGCAGCAGATACTTGCATTTTATCCCACTTGCAGGTATTTAGCAATACAATACAATCCAACACGCCAATTATTAGGAAGAAAATTTTTTCTTCCGAAGATAGTTTTGTAGCTTTATCCCAAGCTGTTCAACTATCTATGAGCTGGCTAATTAACTGTCATCCCAGTTGATTAATTAGTGTTATCCCAACCAAGTTTGACTTTTGTTTGACGCCATCCATTAGGAAGGTGTTAAATCGTTCTCAGGTAATTCGGTCATCCCATCGAATACTATGAAATCGACTTCACTACTTCCCAAATGACTTTTTGGAGAACTAGCTTTGCTGTGCATTCTCCGTACTTTAATCAAACAACTCAAAAGGAATTAGGCGTGAAACAAATTTTACTAACAACAATGATCGTTTTTCTGGGAGGGCTCGCCATGAGCGTCCAGGCAAACAATCACTACTTCGTGCACTCGGCGGGGCAAGGTGATGGAACCTCCTGGAAAGATGCCGCAAGTAATTTACAGGAAGTACTGGCAAAGGCGAAAACTGGAGATATCATCTGGGTAGCCAACGGTACTTACTATCCCACCAAGGAGGCGGATCGTACAGCTAGTTTCATCATTCCCGATGGTGTTCAGGTTTACGGCGGCTTTATTGGAGAGGAAAAGAAACTAACAGATCGCGTTTTGGGTGAAGCCAAGACCATCCTCAGTGGAGAGATCGGCACAGAAGTTGCTGAAGACAACAGCTACACCGTTGTTTACTTTCACAATACCAGTGCTGCTACTATCCTTGATGGCTTTATCATCAGTGGAGGTTACGCAGACGGTTTAGTGGAAGGTGCTGACCTTACTACTTGTGGAGCCGGTATCTACAACAACGGCGAATACGGCGTGTCTTCTCCGCTAATTCAGAACTGTATTTTAATTAACAACTTCTCTCGGGAAGGTGCTGCAATTTACAACTACGCGAATGAGGGGGAAACCTCTCCAACTATCAGCGATTGTCAATTCGTTTACAATCGCTCCGACTTCAACGGGGGTGCAATTTCAATGACGGAAATTTTGGCACTTGTAATCCAACCATCACAAACTGCAGTTTTAAGGGCAATGAGTCAATGTACGGTGCGGGTGTTTTAAACCGCGGCCTGTACGGTGAATGTCTGCCAGTGATCACTGACTGTGCATTCATTGACAACTTCTCTGTTGTTCGAGGCGGTGCTATCTACAACCAGCGCGAAGGTCGCGGTGTTTGTGAAGCACAGTTGGAAGGCAATATCTTCGAAGAC
>Ga0102812_10003697_pt1 | contig 9958 bp, 9 predicted proteins | sample ColrivemetaGS713_FD_79334 | JGI IMG/M metagenome (GOLD analysis project Ga0102812, IMG submission 79334) | Estuarine microbial communities from the Columbia River estuary - Flood tide ETM metaG S.713 | ecosystem: Environmental > Aquatic > Marine > Intertidal zone > Estuary | place: USA: Columbia...
GAACCGATCAAAAACAATAAGCCCAGCCGAGCTTTCCCATCAATAAGACATTGCGAAAGCTCGGTGCGCCCTTAAACACAAGCAAACCGGCCGAAATAACAAGACCAGAGATTAAGCTTCTCCAAAACGCCGTCACCAGTGGCTCGGCTGTGATCAATCGTACAAAAAGCGAATCCGGTACAACGCATAAAACGCCCAGAAACGTGTAGAGTAAACCTTTATGAGTGTCCGTCATGGCGAAACGCTGCTGCCTTTTCATATGCCGCGTTACTATCACTGCCTTTGCTTAATTAGACCAGTCTTTCTTAATGTCCCAAGAGTGAACTGCGCAGATACAATAGAAGATCTTCTCTAAGAATTGGTCAGGATTGCAAAAAACGCATCGCATAGCTTTGAAAACACCGGCATCCAAGCCTGCTTCATTTTTCAGCGGCCACGCCGCTCTATAAAAGCTCAGCCTTTAGGGAGCAGGCTTTTATGCGATATATGCGCTGAAAGCTTCTTGTTTCAGGCATCTGACGCGGTTGCCGGCCTCACCCATGACACCGCGCCTTAAAAGCCTAAGTTTTTTGCCACCAACAGCAGTTTATCATCCGTCCCTCCCTGAAACAGAGCTTTGATAGGCCGCTAAGCTATCCATCAACTGCGCGCCCACTGGTACGTTCTGCCGTGCACAAAATTCATTCCAAACTGCAGAAAAAGGTAGATCCTTCAGCTCTTCTGTCAGGACCAACCTGCCCGTGAAATCCAAATTATGTTCAAGCGATTTCAGCCTTTTCTGGGGCAATAACAGCGCCCGAAGAAGCGCTTTTTGCATATTGCGTACACCCACAACCCAAGCCGCAGTACGGCTGATCGTGGCGTCAAAGAAATCAAGGCCAATATGTGTGCGTTCCAAAAGATCCGTAAAAACCAACTCTTGTGCCATTTGCAAAATTTCGTCAGTCAGCAAAATCACATGGTCGCTGTCCCAGCGCATCGGCCGCGAAACATGCAGCAAAATCTCCGGAACCGATAGCGCGACTGCGCTAAGCTTATCGGCAATATTTTCCGTGGGGTGAAAATGCCCCATATCCAAACACAGCGCGATCTTGCGCCGGATGGCATAACCAAGGTAAAATTCATGGCTGCCCACGGTCATTGCCTCAACGCCAATTCCAAACAGCTTTGACTCAACCGCGTCAATCAGGCGGCTTTGGTCAAATTTTTCGCTAAGCATCGTATCTAGCGCCTTTTCAAGCCGTTGCCGCGCCGCCATACGATCAACAGGAATGTCTTTGGATCCATCCGGCACCCAAATATTGTTGATCACAGGCGAGCCTAAAGCCTGCCCCATTTGCGCGGCAATCTCGCGCGTGCGCCGCCCATGCTCGATCCAAAACTCTCGAATCCCTGCGTCGGGGTGCGAAAGCGTTAAATTATCATCTGCCTTCGGATGGGCAAAAAACGTTGGGTTAAAATCAAGCTTGATATCACTGTCTTTCGCCCAATCGACCCAAGGTACAAAATGCTTATATTCAATTTCATCGCGATCGGGCGTGTCTTCCGTATCCATGTAAAACGCATGTAAGTTTAAACGATGACGGCCCGGTATCTGCGAGAGCGCAAAATCCAAATCCGCACGCAATTCCGCAGGATTACGCGCCCGCCCTGGAAAATTACCCGTCGCTTGAATGCCACCGCCCGACGCGGCGGTCAGCCCTTCGAAACCGCGCACATCATCGCCTTGCCAAGAATGAATGGAAATCGCCACCTGCGCCAGCCGCGCGAGAGCAGCTTCTGCATCAACGTTCCAATTGGCAAATATCGCGCGGGCGCTCTCATATGTCGCAGTCATTCTATGCTCTCCTAACGTGTAAAGGCCTCTTTATTTCCAGCATCAACGTTCAAAATATTACCTGTTGATTTTTCTGACAGGTCAGACGCGAAAAAATAAGCCGCCTCGGCAATATCTTCAGGCAGCACTGATTTCTTCAGTAAAGATCTGTTTCTGTACATTTCTTCCAGACCATCCTTATCCGTTTTATAAGTTAAGGCGCGCTGTTCGAGCCAGTCTCCCTCCCATATTTTTGATCCTTTTAACACGGCGTCAGGGTTAACCACATTCACGCGGATACCAAGATCGGCCCCCTCTAGGGCCAAGCAACGGGCCAAATGAAGTTCTGCTGCCTTTGCAGTGCAATAAGCGCTTGCATTCGGGCTGGCCGCCAATCCGTTTTTGGAGGCCACAAAAACCACCGCGCCGCCCAAGGATTGCGCACGCATCGTGATAAAGGCTGCCCGACTGACAAGAAAATACCCTGTCGATAAAATATCAAAGTTTTTATTCCATAACTCAAGCGTTGTCTCCTCGATCGGAGCCGAAGACGCAATGCCCGCGTTTGAGACAACAATATCCAAGCCTCCGAATTCTAAAACCGTTGTTTGAAACGCTGCGGCTATTTCAGCCTCGCTGGTGACATTCATAACCACGGCGCGCACCACGTCCTGCCCATATTGGGATTTCAATCGGTCCGCTGCAGCGCTCAGGCCATCACCGTCAATATCGGCCAACATCACGCAAGCCCCTTCGGACAGATATTTTTGCGCTGTTGCAGACCCGATGCCACCGGCTGCCCCTGTTATCAACGCAATCCGCCCCGCCAAGCTTTTTGGCTTTGGCATGCGTTGCAATTTGGCTTCTTCCAAAGCCCAATATTCAATATCAAACGCCTCTTGTTCCAACAAACCGGTATATTCCGAGACAGAAGACGCCCCGCGCATGACGTTGATCGCATTCACATAAAACTCGCCGGATATGCGCGCAGTTGCTTTGTCTTTGGCAAAGGTGATCATGCCCACCCCCGGCAGCAAATACACGATTGGATTGGGGTCACGCAGCGCTGGGGAATCGGCATGTTTACAGCGCGCATAATAGGCTCGGTACGCGTTTCGATAATCATCGATCTCTTGTGGCAATCGATTGATTACTAGCTGCACGTCCTGCGCATTGGGGTTAAAATCAACCACCAAGGGACAGATTTTTGTGCGCAAAAAATGATCTGGGCAAGAGGTTCCAAGCGCCGCCAGCTCTTGCAGCTGTTGCGCGTTTACAAATTCAAGCACTTCTGGACTGTCATTGAAATGGCCCACCATATGCTGGCTTTCGCAAATCAAGCCTCGGATAGCTGGCATGATCTCGGCGGCCACAGCGCGCCGTTTCATAGGCGGCAAGCTCTCATGCACGGCGCCCCCAAAGGCAGGCTGGCTATCTGCCTTGCTTTCAAACCAATCCATGGCCTTTTGGATGATTTCCAACGTCAGACTATAGCAGGTTTTCGCATCATCATCCCAAGTGAACAAACCATGGCTTTCCAAAACGACACCGCGCGCGTTTGGATTTTCTAGACAGAAATTTTCCAGCCAGAGACCCAACTCATATCCGGGCCTTTTCCACGGCAACCACCCGATATCATCCCCAAATATTTCTGCGGTTAACGCTTTTGAGTTTTTGGAGGCCGCAATTGCGATAATCGCATCTGGATGCATGTGATCGACATGTTTCTTGGGCACATAGGCGTGTAAGGGCGTATCGATCGAGGCTGCGCGCGCGTTCAAGTTAAACGTACAATGAGGCAAGAATGCTACCATTTCATCTTCGAACTCAACGCCGCGATACAACGCTTTCAACGCTCGCAACTTATCCATATAGAGCGCGGCAAACCCGTCCATTTTGATAGATCCGACATCTCCACCTGACCCCTTGACCCAGAGCACCTCGATCGCGTCATGGGTCAACGGATCGTGTTCAAGTACCTTCGCGCTGGTATTGCCGCCGCCATAATTGGTAATCCGCTTATCAGACCCCAATAAATTTGAGCGTTATAGAAGCTTTTCGGGCTCTGTCATGTCCAGCGCGACCTTGTCATCCCAAAGATGCTCAAGCTGCAATTGCGCATTGTTCATGGTCATAGGACCCTCCTTAAACAAAAATTAGCCCATATCCTGTATAAAAAGCTGCATATACTGCGGCAGATTGTCAATCCTAAACAATCAACAATGCGCAATTTTTGATAATTTATGACTGAATATGAAATTTTATGATTGACAAAATGGGTCTGTATACGCCAGCATTTTAAGCGAGAGGTACAAGATGCATGAACGAGAACGCCATCGCGTGATATTGTCAGCGGTTCAAGACCGCCCTGTGGTTACCGTGATTGATATGTGCAGCCTGACCGGTGCCTCGGAAGCAACCATCCGCAGAGATATCGCAACATTACACATTGAAAAAAAGCTGCGCCGCATCCGGGGCGGGGCAGAAGCTTTGGCTCCGCCACAATCTGTCGGGCTGGCAGGGCGGCCTTTCGATGTCAACAAAACGTTCCAAGTCGCGCAAAAGCAAGCCATTGCCAGCGCTGCTGTAAATCTCTGCGCAGATGGCGAATCCATTATCATAAACGGTGGCACCACCACGTTCCAAATGGTTCATACGCTGGCCACACGCAGAATGCAGGTGTTTACAAATTCTTTTCCAATCGCTGAGCATTTGCTGAAGCATTCGAAAAACACGGTCACAATATCCGGTGGCACGCTTTACCGAGAACAAAACATCGTTTTGTCCCCTTTTGACAATGATGTGACACGAAATTTTTACGCGCATCGTATGTTCATGGGGGCGCATGGGTTGGGTACGATTGGGTTGATGGAGGCGGATCCACTTTTGGTGCAAGCCGAACAAAAATTGATCGGTCAGGCAGATGAATTGGTGGTATTGGCCGATAGCAGCAAATTTGCAAAACGCTCAAGCCTTGTGCTGTGCCCGCTGACGCAAATCCACACCGTTATTACAGATGATGGCATCCCTGATAAAGCCGCCTCAATGCTTGAGGCCGCAGGCGTGTCACTTCACGTGGTCTCAAAAGAGGCTGCAAAATCACAGGGGGAAGCCTCTTAAAGACCGCCAACACACATAAGGGAGGAAAACATGCGTGTTCTTAAAAGTTTACTAACAACTGCGGCTGTTGCAGCCACAATGATCGGGTCAACCGTTCAAGCCGGGGATATGAAAATCGCTCTGGTTGTCAAAGCCTTGGGTATCGGATTTTTTGAAGCTGCCGCAAAAGGCGCCGAAGAAGCTGCCGCTGAATTGGGCGGCGTTGATATTATTTACACCGGTCCAACAGACACAACCGCTGAAGGCCAAATCGAAGTCATTAACAGTTTGATTGCCCAAGGCGTGGATGCCATTGCAATTTCCGCCAATGATCCAGACGCGCTGGTTCCCTCGCTCAAAAAAGCGATGTCACGGGGCATCACAGTGATCTCTTGGGATTCGGGCGTTGCCGCAGAGGGGCGTCAAATGCACCTCAACCCCTCAAGCAACGCGTTGATCGGCAATACGATCATCAAATTGGCTTCAGATCACATGCCCGGCGGTGGCGATGTTGCCATCCTATCTGCCAGCGCAACGGCCACCAATCAAAACATCTGGATCGAAGAAGCCAAGAAGGTGTTGCCAAATTATGCTGGGGTCAACCTCGTTGCCACAGTATATGGCGATGACCTTTCGGATAAATCCTATCGTGAGGCCGAAGGTCTGATGGCCACATACCCAAATCTGAAAGCGATTATCGCGCCAACCACGGTTGGAATTCTCGCAGCATCACAAGCGGTGACCGATGCTGGAAAAATCGGGGAAATCAACGTTACGGGCCTAGGCTTGCCATCCGAAATGGCGGGCGCAGTGGCATCAGGCGCAACCAAAAGCTTCGCGATTTGGAACCCGATTGATCTGGGTTATGCCGCAACCATGCTCTCCTACAATATTGCCAAAGGCGCCGATGCAAAACCAGGCGCAGCGGTTGGTATGGGCAGAATAGGCGAAGCGGTTTTGAATGAGAGTAATGAAGCCGCGATGTCGGATCCCTTCACCTATGACGCCTCAAATATTGATCAATTCAAATCGATATTCTAAGGCGAATTGCTTGGGGCAGCGCCAGCTGCCTCAGGCCCTATAAGATATAAAAATGCGCCCTGAACTCACATCAAATCAAGCCATCTTAACGCTTTCAGGGGTCTCCAAATCTTTTCCCGGTGTGAAAGCGTTATCGGATGTTCAGCTTCAGCTCTATCCGGGCCAAGTGATGGCGCTTGTCGGCGAAAACGGCGCGGGCAAATCAACAATCGTTAAAATTCTTACTGGGATTTATCAACCTGAAGAAGGCGAAATCCGATTTAATGGCGCGCCGATTCGGCTTAACAGCGCACAGGATGCTTCACAGGTCGGCATCACAGCGATCCACCAAGAAACTGTTTTGTTTGACGATCTCTCGGTCGCGGAAAATATATTTCTTGGACATGCGCCACGCAGCAAGCTGGGCCTTATTGACCGCAAAGCCCAAACCCAAGAGGCACAAAACATTTTGCGCAGCATTGGCGCCGAGTTAAATCCTGAGGCACGGCTCGGAGATCTGGGTATCGCCTCCAAACATCTTGTTGCGATCGCCCGAGCGCTTTCAATCCAAGCGCAAGTTGTAATTTTGGATGAGCCAACAGCCGCCCTATCGCATAAGGAAATCAACGAACTTTATGATTTGGTAGAGCTGCTAAAAACGCAGGGAAAAGCCATTTTATTCATCAGTCATAAATTTGATGAAATCTTTCATATTGCGGATCGTTATACCGTTTTTCGCGATGGTGCTTTTGTGGGTGACGGAAAAATTGCAGATCTGAACGAAGATGATCTGGTCAAAATGATGGTGGGCCGCTCTGTCGATCAAATTTTTCCACCGCGCCAGCATCAAAAAGGTAAGCCTGTTTTAGAGGTGTCTGGCTGCGCCCATCCCACCGAATTTGAGAATATCAACTTCACGCTTCACGAAGGAGAAATTTTGGGGTTTTATGGCCTAGTGGGCGCTGGAAGATCCGAGTTTATGCAAGCGCTATTTGGGATTACCAAACTTTCGCAAGGCGAAATTACCATCGATGGGAAACCCCACCCGATCCATTCGCCTGCTGACGCGATAGAGGCCGGAATTGTCTACGTGCCCGAGGACCGGGGCCAACAGGGCACCATAAGACCGCTGCCGATTTTTCAAAATGTTACGTTGCCCTCTTTAAACCGAACCTCGCGCAATGGTTTTTTGCAACTTGCAAATGAGTTTGCACTAACGCGAGAATATACCAAACGCTTAGAGCTACGCGCAGCCTCGCTTGACGTTCCGCTGGCGACACTTTCGGGAGGCAATCAGCAAAAAGTGGTGATCGCAAAATGGCTGGCGACCACCCCGAAAATTATCATTCTTGATGAGCCCACGAAAGGCATCGATATCGGTTCAAAAGCCGCCGTACACGCTTTTATGGCGGAACTGGCGGCGCAGGGTTTGGCGGTTATCATGGTCAGCTCCGAAATTCCCGAAATTCTTGGCATGTCGGATCGCGTGATTGTGATGCGCGAGGGGCGCATTGCAACCGAAGCGGCGGGCAATGGGCTAACGCCAGAAAATCTTGTCAGATATGCAGCCGGATTAAAGGAGGCTTAAGTGAAATCAATATTTTCATCCCGCGAAGCCATCCTGTCTGCCGCTATTTTAATCGCGCTTGGCTTAATCGCCACTCGGTTTCCCGCCTTTATCGAGCCCAAAAAATTATTGGCGGTGTTTAACGACACCTCTCCCCTAATTATTTTAGCCATCGGCCAAATGATCGTGATCTTAACAAAATGCATCGATCTCTCGGTCGCAGCCAACCTTGCCCTTTCTGGGATGATCGTTGCGATGACAAATGGCATGGCGCCCGATCTTCCGATTGCCATCTTGATTTTGATTGCAATCGGAATTGGAACTTTTTTGGGGGCGCTGAACGGCCTTCTTGTTTGGAAATTAAGCATTCCATCAATCGTGGTGACATTGGGCACCATGACCATTTTCAGGGGCATTATATTTGTTATTTCAGATGGGAAATGGGTCAATGCGCATGAAATGACGCCGGCCTTCAAAGCGGTGCCGCGCGAGGTTATTTTTGGGCTTCCAGGTTTGAGCTGGTTTGCCATATTCGCGGTTATAGTTTTCACAATCTTATTAACGCGAACACCGCTGGGGCGTATGTTTTTTGCTGTGGGATCAAATCCAAACGCCGCAGTTTACGCAGGAATAAGCGTCGGCAAAACGCAATTCTGGGCCTTTGTGTTTTCTGGCGCGCTATCTGGATTGGCCGGCTATCTTTGGGTGGCGCGCTATTCGGTAGCCTATGTTGATATTGCGATTGGTTTTGAGCTTGAAGTGGTGGCCGCCTGCGTGATTGGAGGGGTGGCGATATCCGGAGGGATCGGATCAATCGCCGGCGCCGTGTTGGGCGCGCTGTTCCTTGGTGTGATCAAAAATGCCCTGCCGGTTATTGGCATCAGCCCATTTTGGCAAATGGCAATATCGGGATCAGCCATCATTGTTGCGATTGCCCTAAACACGCGGGCACTGCGCAAAAAAGGCCGGGTGATCCTTAAATCAGCGGAGGCCCAAGGATGATGACGCAAGCGCGGGACATTCCAGACCGGTTGCAAAACCCATTTCTAACGCAAATTAAAAGCTGGGAAACGCTGCTTTTGGCGGTTGCTATCGGTATTTTCATCGCAAATTCCTTTGCCTCTCCGCATTTTTTAAATGCTTGGAACCTCAGTGATGCAACATTCAATTTCACCGAAAAAGCGATGATCGCTTTTGCAATGGCGTTGTTGATAATTGCTGGCGAAATTGATCTAAGCGTCGCCTCAATTATTGCGCTTGCCTCAACGGCGATGGGCGCAATCGCGCAACTGGACGTGTCGACCACGACATTGGTGATAACCGGCCTTCTTACCGGTGTGGCCTGCGGCGCATTTAACGCGGTTTTGGTTACGGGCTTTGGCCTGCCCTCGATCGTTGTAACCATCGGAACCATGAGCCTGTTCAGAGGCATCAGCTACATCGTTCTGGGGGATCAAGCCTATCGGGGCTATCCCTCAGATTTTGCCTTTTTTGGACAGGGCTATGTGTTCTGGGTGATTAGTTTTGAATTTGTGCTCTTCGCTCTATTGGCGGTGATCTATGGGATCCTACTTCATTGGACGAATTTTGGCCGCGCGGTTTATGCGATTGGGAACAATGCCACCGGCGCGCTATTTTCGGGCATTCGCGTGAACCGCGTTAAATTTATCCTATTCCTGATGACCGGCGCGATGTCAGGCTTGGCGGCGGTCTGTCTCACCTCGCGCTTGGGCTCTACGCGGCCCTCAATCGGAATGGGAATGGAACTGGAAGTGGTGACCATGGTGGTTTTGGGCGGGGTCAGCATATTGGGCGGATCTGGCACAATTACCGGGGTTATCATCGCCGCTTTCGTAATGGGTCTGGTTACGTTTGGATTGGGTCTGCTGAACGTTCCTGGGATCGTTATGTCGATTTTCATCGGCCTTTTGCTGATTGGCGTGATTGCCTTGCCACGCTTGTGGCAGATCTGGAGGATGTGATGGAGAAATTCGCCTTTAAAATGCGCCTAAACCCCGGCCAAAAAGAGGAGTATAAGCGCCGCCATGATGAAATATGGCCAGAATTACTCGTTCTTCTCAAAGAGGCTGGTATATCCGATTATTCGATCTTTCTGGATGACGAAAGCGAGGTTTTATTTGGCGTTTTATGGCGTGAAATTGATCATAAAATGGATGATCTACCCGCGCATCCCCTGATGCAGCGCTGGTGGGCTTATATGGCGGATATCATGGAAACCAGCCCAACTAATGAACCCGTCGCGCGGCGCTTAAGCGACCTATTTCATATGCCATGAGCCATATCGCCGTTATTGATATCGGGAAAACCAATGCCAAGCTTGCGATGGTCAACAGCGTCGGCCTTCACGAAATAGCGGTAATCACCCAGCCCAACCATGTGGTTGACTCGCCGCCTTGGCCGCATTTCGATCTCGCTGGGATTTGGGATTTCATCCA
>Ga0102812_10003699_pt1 | contig 9955 bp, 7 predicted proteins | sample ColrivemetaGS713_FD_79334 | JGI IMG/M metagenome (GOLD analysis project Ga0102812, IMG submission 79334) | Estuarine microbial communities from the Columbia River estuary - Flood tide ETM metaG S.713 | ecosystem: Environmental > Aquatic > Marine > Intertidal zone > Estuary | place: USA: Columbia...
CTACTCTGTGCTACGCCTGACTGAAGAGGCTCGTCCGTTACTGCGTGGCGAAAGCACACTGACCCTCGCTCGTCCAAGAGTTAAGCCCACGTCGGCAGGCAAAAAAATCCGCAAGCAGATCGTCGGTCTCGATTACGATGAAGCTCTGTTCCAATTGCTGCGGGTCCGGCGTAAAAAGATCGCCGACCGGGATGGGGTGCCGCCGTTTGTGGTGTTCGGTGATGCAAGCCTTGCTGAAATGGCGGCAATTCTGCCGACTGATGAGGCCGCGATGCTTGAGATCAACGGGGTTGGCGAGCATAAACTGGAAAAATACGGGGCCGAGTTTATCGAAGAAATTCAGACATTTTTGTGTCGATAGAACCCAAGTCTTGAGGCATCAGGTTCCAGGTCCTAATTCCACAATAGTGACAGAGTATTGTATTAATTTTGAAACCTGAATACTGAGTTCTGAATCCTTTTTCCGGAGAAAAATTATGAAAATCATCTCCTTTAACGTTAACGGGCTGCGTGCCCGGTTGCATCAACTGGAAGCTTTGATCGACAGTCATCAGCCAGATATCATTGGTTTGCAGGAAACCAAAGTTCACGACAGTGAGTTCCCACTGGAAGCGGTTGAGGCGTTTGGCTATCAGGTCGCCTATCATGGCGGTAAGGGGCATTACGGTGTGGCGATGTTGTCGAAGATTGCCCCGCAGGATGTCTGCAAAGGATTTCCGGGGGAAGCTGATGATGCTCAGCGGCGGCTGCTGATTGCTCGCTACCCCCTGAGCGACGGACGCTCCCTGCGGGTGGTCAACGGTTATTTCCCGCAGGGTGAAAGTCGCGATCATCCGACTAAGTTCCCCAATAAACAGAAATTTTACGCGAACCTGCTCAGCTGGCTGCAACAGACCGCTGACCCCCAGGATCTACTGGTGGTGATGGGTGATATGAATGTGGCACCGGTTGATGCCGATATCGGTATCGGCCCAGCCAACGCTAAGCGTTGGCTGAAAACTGGGAAGTGTTGCTTCCTGCCCGAAGAACGGGAATGGCTGCAGCGGGTCACCGATTGGGGTCTGATCGATACCTACCGCCAACAGTACCCTGATGTCGTTGATCACTTCAGCTGGTTTGATTATCGTTCGCGTGGTTTTGAACAGGAGGTCAAGCGGGGATTGCGAATCGATCTGGTGCTGGCGACGGAACCGTTAGCAAAGTGTTGTGTCGCGACCGGAATTGATTATGATATTCGTGGGAAGGAAAAGCCTTCTGATCACTGTCCGGTTTGGGCTGAGTTCTCACTTTGATCGATTGATGAATATGTACGTACGGCATATTCTTTGACCCTGTTTCCAGAAGGGGTTTTATTCGGAACCGTCTAATCTCTGTTATGTGTAAGAATAAATAATAATTGAAACTCAAAAGCCAATTTGATAATGGGGCAAGCATCCAGTAGAATTATTAATGGATGGGAGATTTAGGGTTTGCAGTTATGCTTATTCTAAAAGATGAATTCCTTTTGAGAGCTGCCTATGCCGAAAACCCGCAAACTAGTACTTGATGTCCTCAAGCCACATCAACCAAATGCTTTGGATTTTTCTTTGGCATTGGCCAACCTGGGGGCAGATTACCGTGTGAAATTAGCTGTTACCGAGGTTGATAAACAAACAGAAAGCACAATTGTTACTATCGAAGGTGCGGATATCCATTTTGATGATATCAAAGCAGTTATTGAACAAATGGGCGCCTCTGTTCATAGTATTGATGAAGTTGAGGTGTATGGAACGGAGCCAACATAAATTTTAAAGCTTTTCCAGGCTGCCCAATAAGAAAGACTCCATAAACATTAGCCGCGCAGATCGAGTTTTATCCAATTACTCTTTGCTCCCTAGATCACCTCATATGGTTTTAACTAATCAAAAACAAATAAGCTTACACCTCCTTCGTGCCGGGAATATTACACGGCGTTATCTTGTCACCAACGGTTTTGATGGCGCACTGACCATGTTGGGCATGTTGACTGGCTTCTATACAAGTGGAATGACAAATCTATCTGTGGCAATCAGTGCCTGTTTGGGCGCAGCAATAGCTTTATTTGTCAGCGGTCTAAGTAGCGCTTACCTGAGTGAAAAAGCAGAGCGTGAAAAAGAATTACGTGACTTAGAACAGGCCCTGGTGGTTGACCTGAAAGAAAGTGATTATGGGCATGCAAGCCGATATTTACCGATATTGGTAGCGCTGGTAAATGGTATGTCGCCTTTGCTCTTATCTCTTGTAATCCTCATGCCGTTATTTTATGCACAACAGGGTTATGCATTATCTTTATCGCCTTTCATCTACGCAATTATGGTTGGTCTGGTCTGTATTTTTGCCCTGGGAGTATTTCTAGGACAAATCAGTAAAACATTTTGGCTATGGTCTGGTTTGCGGACATTGCTAATCGCCATTTTAACCGTGGCAACTATTCTATTTTTGGGACGCTCTATTTAAAATAAACTGCCGATTGTTTTTCTTCCAAAAGAATAAGTAAAACAGGCAACAATCGCCCAGGGTATCACCACTGCTGGAGTGCGCTGAACCGGTTCACTAGAAGCTGAAGAGAAAAAAATCTTTGGCCGCAAGTGACCTTAAACTTAAAGTCTAGTTGGAACGACACATCTACTCTCTGATATGTCAATCTAGTCCATATTCCGACCATCGCCGTATGACAAGGTCTGTTGTCTCCTGACTTTTTTCAACTAACGTTGCTGGATCAATTCCCGTAGCATCAATTCCGATTCGACCCCGGTCCGTCAGAATGCGACTTTCCTCAAGTAGATTGACGGTTCGCCAGTAGTTCAGTGATGGATTGCGGAGATCGACATCGCTATCGAGTAGAATCAGTAGCTTTGATCGTTTCAGCTGGCTGTCGTTCCAGAGTTCGCGGATCAGTTCTATCCCTTGCCCTCCCTTCAATCCTTTTACCGCCAACAGCGCACACCCGTGAAAGATGGTTTCTATCGGCAGGCTCAGCTCGCAAATCTGCGGGTAATCGATCTTCAATAGTTCCAGCATCAGCCGTTCGCTGGCTTTAGCCAGATAGCAATCTTCCATCGGCGGTGGACCAACCAGCGTTGCTGGGCAGATGGCATCTCTGCGATGGCTGATGGCGGTCACTCGAAACAGGGGTGCGGCAGGATTACTGACATAGCCCCCGGTGTGATTACCGAATAATCCTTCGGCGCGACTCTCTCCCGGCTGGATGATGCCCTCGATGACAAATTCAGCATTGGCTGGAACCTGAATCGGTTGACTCAGACAGGGGGTAATCGACTGTGGTCTGCCGGTTATCCAGGCTGCCATGTGCAGTTCATCGCAGTTCTTCGGTAGTGGGGCGCCAGCGGCCCAGATCAGCGCCGGGTCGCCGCCCAGAGCGATAGCCACAGGCATCGGCTGCTTTCTTTCCTGCCAGGCTTTCAGGTGTTTTGCCCCGCCCGAATCCGTTCCGAAATTGATCGTTCCGGACTCCGCATCGTGAAGTTGAACCCGGTACATGCCGCAGTTCTGCTGGCCGGTATCAGGATCCGCAGTTATTATCAATGGCAGGGTCAAGCTGGGAATGGTTTCCTGAGGCCAGTATTTTAGAGCCGGAATTAACGACAGATCGGCCTTTGCGATAATCCTCTGGCAGGGTGGATTGATATCCGGAACTGGCTGCAGATCGACATCGTCGAGAAGGTTTTTGAGGCGATCATTGGCATTTTGCCCGATGGTCGACTGAAGACTGTTGCCGAGCTGCTGACCGAAATCCTCCAGCGAGGAGGCTCCAAGGGCCAGAGCGATACGGGAGTAAGAGCCGAACAGATTGGTTGCGACGGGAAATTTGTATCCTGTCACCTGTTCAAACTGGAGGGCACTGCCACCACCCGGGGCTTTGCAAATACGATCTGTAATCGCGGCAAGCTCAAGGCTGGGACTGACATGGGTAGAAATCTTGCGCAGATCGTTCCCCTGCTCCAGTTCAGTTATGAATCTTCGCAATGACATCGGTGCTCCTATTAAGTTCACTAGATTCTATCCGAAAAATCGGTGCCCGAACAGCGGCTTTTCTTCTTGCCCGGCTGTTGGGACTAAGCTATCTTGAGCGCTCCGTAATAGACAAACAAGGAGATAACTATGAAACATTGGCTGGCCGTTCTGGCCATATTTGGATTCCTTGCACTTACTCTGCCAGTGTCTGCTTTTCAGGGGATTGAACTTGAAGGGCTGCAGAAGAAAGCCATGGCAGGTGATGCAGAAGCTCAGGCACAGTTGGGAGTTCTCTATTCAACCGGTATTCAGATTCCCCGGGATGTAGAAGAAGCATTCAAGTGGTATCAGAAATCAGCAGAACAAGGGCACTCTTTGGGGCAATACAATCTGGCCTTCATGTATATCCGGGGTGAGGGTGTCAAGGAAGACTTAGCCAAGGGGCGTGAGCTGTTAAAGTTGTCAGCCGATCAGGGTTTCGACAAGGCCAAGTTTGATTTGGGTTATATGCATCTGCAGGGAATTGGTGGCGAGCAGGACACCGATCAAGGGATGAAAATGATCCGTGAGGCAGCCTATGCCGGTAACCGGGATGCCAGGGCCTACTTGCAGGAGATGGGCGTACCGCTGGAATAACACAAAATAGGATTAGATAAAAAAGGGACGAAGCGATGAGCTTCGTCCCTTTTTTTGTTTCTAGTGCTGAATGAACTATTTGAATCTCAGAGTCAGCACATCATCGTGATAGAGGTGGTTGATCTGGGAGTTGTCAAATACCGAAATGCCAAAGAAATAAGCCTTGCTCAGATCATTGAACTGCACGTCCTGAACTTCGGCTTTGTCACCGCTTGTCACCAGTTTTCTGCGGATCTCCACAGTCCAGACTCCTTTGTCCCACTTGCCGCGCATTTCGATGTCGCCACGCGGTCCCTGGAAGGCATCAATGATGATTCCGGGAACAATATCACCAGGCTTGAAGATGTCAACGAATGGGGTTTTCAGGCTCGGCAGGATATAATATTCGGCATCCTTGTTTGGCGGGTAGTTCATATATGCCGGTGCGGTTTTGTCCTTATTGACATTGTTTGTATAGCCACCACCGGTTTTTACATCGCCTTTACGGCCCCAGCCGGAATTGGTTTTGCCATCGCTGGTGCTGTCGACGAACTGGTCATCCACCTGGCCGAGAGGGCTGGTCCGCACATTCTTGACGTGCCACATGTCAATGGTCTCACCCGGATTGTTGGTGAATTTCCGACCGGCGGAGGAGTCACCTTCGATATCCATGTGACAGGAGATCATGCAGCCTTCATTGGAAAATCCCTTGGTGTTGATGTTCCAGAAGATGCCGACCTTGTCTTCGTAATAGGTGTTATCGTGGCCGGTACTATCCTTTTTTTTCAACTGTTTCCAACTTCCATCATCTTGCTTCACCCAGGGGAACCGGGCCAGACTTTCAGTTGGATCATCGTACTGAATCAGGAAATAAATATATTCATTATCGTAAAGTGACTTCATGGTGACGTTGGTTTCTTTCATGCCATCGTAACCGTTGTTAGGCTCATAGGGCAGGTTGTCCAGCTTCACTTTCAGAGGAGAGGCTTTCTGCCATACATTGTCAGGTGTGCCGGAAAGCAGAACTGGTTTACTCGTTTTTACACTTGTCAAGGTGTTGGTGGCCGCATGTGCGGTGACACCAACAAAGAGGAGGCCTGTAATAAAGGCCAGAGTGCGAATCAAATAGCGTGTCTTCATGTGGTTTTCCTTTGTTGTGGTGCTGCCTCAGGCAGCTCTGTTTTTGCCCCTCAATGAGTAAGATAATGAAGGAGTCTGAACGATCTATCTAGATATACTACTAGGACAGTAATGTTTGTCAAGATAAAAAACAACCATTCTAGTCAGGAATGCCTTCAGGGGTAATACTAAAAATTAGATAAAATATGTCGTAGTCTTTTGCGCAGGTAGATAGGTATTTTTTCAGGGATGGCCATGGGGGGGGCTATAGGACACAAAAAAACAGGGCACAGAATTCTGTGCCCTGTTTGGCTCGTCAGGTTGTGAAAAGGTTTGTGTTAGACGACCTGCTCCATTCCCCAGATTCCGCAGGGGCACATTCCGGAACAAATTCCGCAACCGATACAGAGGTGATCGTCAGAGACATATTCAAATCCGGCTTCAAACTCTTCACGGCGGATCGCTCCCTCGGGACAGGCTTCCAGGCACATGCCACAGTCCCGGCAGGTTCCGCAGGAAATGCAGCGATTCGTCTCTTTGGTGGCGTCGGTCATATTGAAGCGGCTGCGGTTGTGTGGTCGGAACAATTCTTTGTTTAAGCACGACTGGGAGATCATCGGCAGTTTCTTCTTCGGCTTCAGCTCGTTGCCGATCAGATACTCGTCTATATATTCGGCTGCTTCCCGGCCATGGCCGATAGCATGAGTCAACAGGCCGGGTTCAATGGTGTCACCGATGGCAAAGGTGCCGGGAGCTTTGATCAGTTGACCGCACTCATCCACATCGGCCATGCCGCGTTCAGATAGCCAGTCACGAGGGATGTAAGAAAGGTCGGGGCGCTCACCGATGGAGATGATAATGGTGTCTGCTTCGAGCAGGCGGCCATCCTTGGTGTAAAGACCTTTTTCGTCGACCTTTTCAGTAAAGACTGGCCACTCAATCTTTCCACCGAGTGCTTCGAAGTGATCGATCTCTTTTTTAAAGGCGGCCGGACGCTGAATGTCGATAGCGGTAACCAGCTTGGCGCCCATAGCGTAAGCTCCGAGGCAGACATCCATCCCGGCGTTACCGGCACCGATAACCACGACTCTTTCTCCGATGGTCGGGTTCAGGCCGTTGTTGACGTCCTTGAGGAATTCTAGACCCTTAACCAGTCTTTCATGTCCTGGGAAAGGAATCACCACCGGATTGTGCGCACCGGAAGCGATGATGATCGCATCGAAATCATTCTGCAGCTTTTCAAATACTTTTTTATCGACCGGGGTGTTGGTTTTGATCTCAACGCCCATATCCTTAACCCGCTGGATTTCGCTGCCGAGGGTGTTGGATGGCAGGCGGTCGCTGGGGATCACCTGGCGTAACTTGCCGCCGACGTCCTTGTCAGCTTCAATGATGGTTGCGCCATGACCCAGCAGACGCAAATGCCAGGCCGCAGAGAGCCCCCCAGGGCCACCACCGATAACTGCAACTTTCTTACCGCTGTCCGGTTTTGCCTCAGGGGACTGGGCTTCAATCGACAGTTTACCAAGGGCCTGCATTGAAACTGGCAGGTCGATAAACTGGCGAGTACAGGCGTCCATGCAGGGGTTGGGACAAACCTCGCCACAGACACTCCCTGGGAAAGGCGAGTACTTTAGAACCAGCTCGATCGCTTCCTTATGTTTTCCCTGGCGGAGCAGGTTGATCCGGTCCTGAGTTGGAATCGAGGAAGGGCAGGCTGCCTCACAAGGGGCGCAGAACGCTTTGTTCTGCCAGTGTGGAATTTTCAGCCGGTCTTCGCCGACATTGATCAGGCCGGCAGTATGGTCATAATTGTCAGTGACAACATCGGCAAAAATTCCGCCATCACCGACCCATTTGTTGAGTCGGAATTCACGCATGCTGATGCGCATGGCGTGGCGTTTGCGTCGTTCTTCATAGGTCTGGGCGACAATTTTTTTCCACTGGGAGAGGTCACTCAGTTCTTCCAGGCGTTGGGTGCGATCGACCTTCTCCAGAAACTCTGGCAGGCCCTGCATCAGAAATTCACGGTCGCCATCATCCAGTTCCAACATCCAGACATCATCGGGAAGACCTTTGACCGGACCACGGACGTAGATGGTGCCGCCGACCATGCCTGCGCAGCTGCGGTCACCCAGGACTGATTCAAAGTCGTCGCAATCGATGCCGCAGATGACGCCGATACCGCCGCCCATAAACTCGAAGGAGAAGGAGCCAGTATTTTTCAGGACCCAGAACTCGGGCGCGTCAAAAGCAGGGTCGTGCTTCATCAGGGAACCGGAACGGGTTCCGACCCGGCCAGCAACGAAGATTTTTCCTGCGGCGGCGCAGTGTGCGGTAGTGTCGCCACTGTCACCCTTGATGATCAGCTCGGCACCGGCATTCAGCCAGCCAGCATCGGCGGGAGCTGGGCCATCAACGATAATCCGGGTGCCTTCCAGTCCGAAGGAACCGACCCGCTGCCCTGGGTTCTTGACCTGAAATTTCAGCGGGGTACCGTCTTCAGTCCAGAGCGGGCCACCAATATTATGGTGGCCTGAAGAGAGAATCTGGAATTCCGTTTCGCCCTGCTCCAGTGCAACGTAGATTTTCTGTAGTAGCTGCTGGGTGGAAATCCGCTTTTTCTTTTCATCAAATCCAATAATTTCAGCTGACATATTGTCGTCCTCCTAACAGACGTGCTGGATCTGCAGGCGATCGGCAACGGACTGGTCAGTGGAGACCAGGGCGTCGGAACGGCCTACGGGGAGGGAGGAGTTGCCGATGGGAGCCATTAGTTTTTTAAACTCGGTATCCATCGCCAGGAAATAGTTGACGATGTTCTGAGCTGCCCGTTCCGGATCAAGCCGGTGCGCCAGCGCATGCTCCTGGGTGGTGATTCCAGCCGGACATAGCCCTGTATTGCAGGCATTGCAGCGGCCCATATCGTTGCCGATGCAGCCGGCCATTTGTAGAATCAGCTTGCCGGTGAAGACGCCGTTGGCGCCAAGTGCGATCATCTTGAAGGCATCGGCAGCGAGGTCACCGGTCTTGCCCAGGCCACCTGCGGCCCAGAGTGGAATCTGTCCCTGCCGACCCTGGGTGACTGCGGCCAGGTAACAGTCACGCAGTTTGCTGACGATGGGGTGCCCGGTGTGGTCCAGAGAAACCTCATGGGCCGCGCCGGTACCTCCGTCGATACCATCAAGGAAGAAACCACCGACGATATTGTAGGGGTCACGCACCAGGTTGTTGAAGACGCTGACGCTGGTTGCCGATGCAGCCACCTTGATCGCCACCGGCACGCGGAACTTGAAGGCCGCGTTGAAAGAGAGAAACATCTTTTGCACGCTCTCTTCGATGGAGTAGAGGCCCTGATGGTTGGGTGGTGACAGCAGGTCGGCTTTGGGAACCCCGCGGATCGCCTGTATATGCTCGGCAACCTTCTGGGCCATCAGCAACCCGCCGTCGCCTGGCTTGGCGCCCTGACCGATCTTGATCAGAATTCCAGCTGGGTCCTCGACCATGTGTGGCATCGCTTTAGCGATCCGATTCCAGCCGAAGTGGCCGGAGGCGATTTGCAGGATCATGTATCTCAAATATTTCGATTTCAATAGTCGGCTTGGAACCCCTCCCTCACCGGAACACATGCGCACCGGAATACCACATTCCTCGTTGAGATAGGCGGTTGCCATGGCGACCGCTTCCCACATCCGCCAGGAGAGCGCACCGATCGACATATCGCCGATGATCACCGGGTAAATCCAGTTGACTGGTGGCGTGGTTGCCGTGGGCTGTAGTTGCTGGTCCATATCGGTGGTAAATGGCAGCTTCTTAGGCGGCAGAATCCGACCGAAGGGTGCCAGCAGGTCAAAAGTGTGACGCTGTGCATCCAGACTCGGGTCGGTCATCTGTGAGATGCGGCCAACGCGGATCTTGTCGAGGGTCCGGGTGCTGCCTTCCAGATTTTTCCGTCCGCCCCGTTTGATCGAATCACCGCCCAGGCAGCGGGTGACAATTGGATGTCGGGTGTCCTGGTTGCGATCCGGTCTGATGGCGTCGTTAGGGCAGACCTTTTCGCACATGCCGCAGCCGCGACAGTAATTGGCGATCGATTTGGCTTGACGAATGACCGGAACCGCAGAAAAGCGCTGCTTCGGTTCGGGAAAATACCCTTCTGAAACGCCCATCCGCCGGCGCTCGACTTTTCCCTCGCTAGCACGAAAGGACCAGGTCGCACCGCCGCAAC
>Ga0102812_10003707_pt1 | contig 9947 bp, 7 predicted proteins | sample ColrivemetaGS713_FD_79334 | JGI IMG/M metagenome (GOLD analysis project Ga0102812, IMG submission 79334) | Estuarine microbial communities from the Columbia River estuary - Flood tide ETM metaG S.713 | ecosystem: Environmental > Aquatic > Marine > Intertidal zone > Estuary | place: USA: Columbia...
CGACCGTTCGTTGGTATTATCCAAATTGGCAGAGCCTGGGCTTTGTGCCTCTCCGGTCTGGCAGTCGGTACCTTCGTAAATCCGCACATTGCGGAACCAGGAATTGCCATCGCGGCTGCCACCATCATGGTCGGTGCTAAAAAAGAGTCGATCAGCCATGCCTACATAAAATTCACCTACAGGAATCGTGTAAGATTGCCAATCGACTCCGGTGTAGTTGTCATAGTTAGTGATGCCCCAGGTTTGGATGCCGTGTACCTTGAAGGTATAGCCGTAAGAAATACTTCCGTTGTTGTCAAAACCAATACCGTGGATTTCGCCCTGGCGAGTAGACTTGAAATCGAACGCAATAACCGTATTGCTGGTGACCTCGTAATTCATGGCAATAGATTTCCAGGCATTGTTCGCCATGTACAGCGTTTGCCCATCGTCTTGTATGGCATACTGTCCGATGTCTTGGTTTATCCCGTAGGAATCAATGGTGAAATCATTGAAATTGATCGACTGACAGCCATCATTCGGTTCTTCTTCGAAGGGCAGGCAGAAGCTCACGCTTTCCGTACCGGGAAATTCACCACCCTGCGCAATCACCTGCTGGGTAGCATCCAGTAGCGTGTAGCTACCGTCACCATAGCTACAACAGATACCATCGTTATAAGCATCATTGATCTGGAAAGTATAGCAAGCCGCTGGCAAACAGAGGGTATCAATCAACAATTGATTGGCGACTGTTTTAGGGTAAGACCCGCCCTGGGCAACGACTGCACCTTGTGGATTGGTCAAAGTCCAGCTTGTTTCCGGGCTATAGGTATCCAGTTGCAAACGGAGGAAAAGTTGTTCCTGATCACAACTCGTTACCGGAGGGTTACCTCCACCGCCATTGCCAGGACCACCAGGGCCAGTAGGACAAGCCGACAAACAAGTAGCAGCGGCTACCCGGTTGCGGATCAAGTTACCCGGTTGCGTACCAAAACCACGGCTCAGGTTAATACCAACCTGAGACAAATGACAGTAAGACATAATCGTGCCGCCGCCCGTTGGCAAACCAGGGCTGGCACAGCCCCCTTCGGTATAGCCTGGGCAACCGTCGATAGCCGTGCTGTTGCCATTCCAAACACAGGCGTGGGTATGCTGAGAGCCCAGCAAGTGCCCCAGCTCGTGCGCCACGACCATTACCGACCAGGAATAAGTAGGCACCTGATTGAAGGTACTCCCAATGCCAGCATAGCTCATCTTGGCAATCGTGTAAGGATGGCAAAGGCCATTCACTACGGCAATACCACCACTTGCCCGATAAGACAGTAATTGAGCCAGGTCTCCATTGAAATTGGTGCGTTGATTTTGAAAATCAGTAAGCATCTGACCACTGCTGGTGGAGCTATAAGGACTCGGGGTGTTCCAGATAAATACTTCCGAAATGGTCATATTGATTTGCTCGTTGGCATACAACGTCGCCACCTGGTTAAACAGGGCTTCAACGTATTGTACCGTCGCCTGAATGCTCCCTTTGTCTTGATAGATATCGAAATTGACCTCGAAATAAATCTGGACGCAATCGCTCAAATCGCGGCTGTTATCGACCAGTTCGGCCAATTCCTCCCGCAGGTATCCTTCACCGGAGTCTGGTGTTGAGCAGGAGAAGGTCTGTTCCTGAAAAATTTCCCGATCCTGATAAAAAACGTAATCATTGGTCATTGATCGCTCGGCACCAGAGGCTGTCGGCTGTCGGCCGAGTACCCAGTTGCCGCCAATCGTAGCACTGCTAACGAGGCCAATCACCTCGTCTTCAAGTACACTGAACGCAACAATTGAATTGGGATCTCCCGCAACGATCCCCTGGTAATGAACCGCGGATTTGACCGCAACCGGGGCGCGAGTAGCGCTTTCAATCACTACGGGAATAGAGCGGTCTACTTTTACCAGTTGTAATAGTATTTGGTCTTCCCCTTCGGTCGGTAGCGTCAGGCTCAGGGTAGCTGGTGCCTCGTGGTGGAGTGCAGAGCTACGTTCTTCGTCGAGCTGTAAAATGTGAAATTTCTCTACTTCCTGGATATCACTTGTTCGGTTCCTTTCTGTAGCAAATAAGGGTGTTGATTCCTGGGTGGCAAAAACTGCCTGTAAAGCTTGAACCCGGTCAGCGGGTGCAAGGGTAGAATTGTTGTTTTGGGCAAATAGATTAGCTTGTGTGACTATGACAAATAGGCACAATAGTTGCATCACTTTCATCGTGATTCGTTCGTTTTTGGGTCCAAATCAATCCCTGTCTGTACGACCTTAGTATCCCCTAAGTACTATGCTAAAAATAGCGTACGGCCTATCCAGTACAGGACCTTGATCCTGAAAATTAGTTAACAAGAGGGTTGGTTGTAAGCGTGCCATTTGTCTAGTTTACACTTTGACAATTAGCTGCTTACAAAAGATTGCTCATCCTTCCGGCGCCAGACGGATAGGCAAAGAGGTGGCTGTAAACTGTAATTGCAGTTTAGTGGCCGCCAGGCCAAACTTGGTGGTATACGCGAATCAACTGAGATACTCAACAAGCGGGATTACTTGTTGAATAAAAAAGACATGTTCAAAGGATAGGTTTGTAAAGGGTCACCTTTTAAAGAGGTGAATTTCATGGAGGGGAAATAACAGAGGCGAGCCTCGTCAGTTCTCCCGTTTTAAAATCAAAATTCTAAACGCGAAGATCAGTTAAAAATTTCCAGAAGTCCAGCTTGCAGGGAACCCGTTTATTGTACGGGGTCAGAATTGCAGGAAACGGTGACAATTGGAGCTGCTTTTTTTTCGTGTTTACACAATAAACATAAATCAGGGATTAAAAGGATCGCCCAAAAACAAGTATCCCGAATCGTGGCGCGGCCATGATTCGGGATACCCAAACGCAATTTTATACTATTGCAAATACGCTATTATTACTTTAAGACAATGAGCTTGACCGATTGTGGCGCCTTCAATGTTCGGCTGTTTAGTGTGAAATAGTAGGTGCCATTTGGCACATCAGCTAAATCAACGGCTACTTTATGCTGGCCAGCATTGAATTGCTCACGGGTAATATTTTTCACCAAGTTGCCATTTTCGTCGCGCAGATCAATTCGCATCGTCGTGGTCTCCGGCAATTCGAAGGTTAAAACGGTCGTATTGGTCGTTGGGTTAGGGTAGACACTTGCTACCATCTGCTCCACAACCTGGGCCTCCTCTCTGCCTTCCTCTTCTTCCTTATTGGGATCCTGTAACAGGAAGTGGATTTTATGGGCCAACTGTGCACGCTCGGCATGTTCTCCTTCGCCTTGCTTGTGATGAGGACGGGAAGGATGCTCGCGCTGCAATTCAGCGGGAATGTAACGTTCCATGATCGCCTTCTGGGCAGCTTTCCATTCTTCTTGTTGTGGTTTCACTTCCTCTAAGAGACCAGTAATGTCCGCATCATACTTTTCTGCCATTGCCGTTAAGGCAGCGAATTCTGCGGGGTGGTTTTCCTCCAGTCGCTGGAGTTTTTGACCATGACGTGGCCCGTGATGTGCCCCCTTTGCGTGATGCTGTCCCTCTCGCGCTTTTCCTTGCGCTCCTTGTTCGGCTTTACGCTCGCGGTGTGCTGCTTTCGCTGCGGCCCTGGCTGCTTTCAGTGTTGCTCTAATGGTGGTGAGGCTTTCCTGGTCCTCCTGGCTAAGGGATTCATCCAGTTTTAAGCGTTGTGCACGCATTACGGGCGCAATTTCTGTTTTCTTGTATTCGCGGAGTTCAACTCGCATGGCTTTACGGTCTACAGATTCCATCTGTTCGCGACGTTCCTCTCGCTGAGCAGTATGCATTTCTTTGAGGCTTGCCAGTTGCTCGTCGGTAAGAATTTCTGCGACGCGATCTTTAGTTGCCTGATGAATCTCCCGCGCAGCAGCACGTTTGCCATCGTGATCCAAATCAGTACGTTCGTGTAGCGCCGTCATTGCGACCTTGGTTTCCTGATGCAACTGGTCCAGCGAGGTAGCCTGCTCTGAAGTCAGACCTAGCTCGGTTTTCATTTCTTCCGTAAGTTCCATTGCAGGCATACGGTGCCCGTGTTGGGCCAACAAATTACCAACGGCTACAAAAACCACCAGTAATGATAAAATGATTCGATTTCTCATGTTCTTTTAGTTTTTTTCGTGATCAGTTTTTTTCTTCCTTCCTTTCGACTTGTCAGGACCACGTTCCAGGAATCGCCGCCATTTCTGGCCACCTTCTTGTTGTTTTTCCGTAAGGAAAGGATTTATGGTCGTGAAGAGGGAATCCGCAAGGACACTCCGCGCTTGTTGGTGTTGTTGCCCCAACTCGTGGAAGCGTTCGCCAAATGTTTTCAGTATCGGCCGCAATTCCGCTTGTTGTTCTTCGGTTGCAGCAATTTTCTCCAAAAAGAAGTCGCCAAAATTTTGGCCACGCTGCAACTGTCTAAAATGGTGCAACTTCTGCTCTACCAAGTAGCGGTTAGTAAGAAAGCCTCCTACAAAACCTACCAAAAGCAGGCCCAACACGACCAGTATGACTTTGAATTTTTGCATTGGTTTATTTCACTATTTATTAGTCTACTACTCATCAAAAGCGTAGACGTCATCCAATTCCATTTGTTCCAACCCCAAAATGGCTTCCGATTCCAGGCTCCCGGAGGCGTTGTAAATAAGGCCAAGACCGAGTAACAAGGCAATGCAAGCTGCCGCAGCCACGGAACGCCATCGTACGATCAGTGGTCTCAACAACTGCTGCTCTTCCGATAAACGCTGTAAAACGCTGGCGGTAAACGCCGGGCTTGGAGCAGGATGCAATTGCATGAAGGAGTTCCTCAATGTTTGCAATGCTGCGAGTTCTTCTCTGAGCCACTCGTTTGCCTCCAAAGCTTGCGCTAAACGGATGCTTTCCGATGGCGAAAGCTCGCGATCCAATGACTGCCGGAGCAGCTCCAAAAGCTCAGCATTTTCAGATGGACGGGATGACATAATTATTGTTTTAAAATTGGTTTCAAAATTTGTTGAAGCGCCTGTTGCGCCCTCGATAAGCGCGAGGCTACCGTACCCATAGGCACATCAAGCATCTTCGCTGTTTCGGAAACGGAATACCCTTCTACTAACCTCAGCACAACAACTGCTCGTTGATCTTCCGGTAATTGGCGAAGCGCCGTCTGTAAAGTATCGCGTAAGTCTGCTCTTTCCGGTGACTGCGAGGCGTCTGCCTGCTCCGCAGCGTTATACTCCTCTAGTTTAGACCAGGGCAACCAACGACGTTTTTTACGCTTGGTAATGGCCGTAAGTGCCGTATTAATTGCGATACGCCCGAGGTAAGTACCTAGTCCGGAATCTCCCTGGAAGTTATCCAGTGCCCGGTAAAATTTCATAAACACCTCTTGGGCTACATCGTCTACTTCTTCCGGCCCCAGCATCCCTCCAATAATACCTCTAACCGATGCTTCATGACGTTCTACAAGCAAGCCAAACGCGCGGGTGTCTCCCTTGCGAGCTTTTGCTAATAGTACATCATCGTGGAAGGTTGCGGTCAAAGTGATTGGGTTGCTGTTTCGGTATTTGGTAACTTTTATTCCGTCTCTTAGACTGGGGGAGGGATCAATTTTTTCCTTAGAGTAACTTTTATTTAGGAAAAATAGTAAATTGTCAAGGAACTAACGATTCTTGAAAACCACCACTGGATGAAAAAACCTACTGAGGATCATTTGCCTCCCTACCGGGTGAGGCCTCGTTTTCAGGTCGTTACGGAAGATAGTTTCGGGCAACTGGAAGAGAAGATCAATCAATCCCTTAAACAGGAGAATGCCCCTTGTACCGGGCGCGTCAATCCTGGCTATATTACGCTTTATCTTCCTGCCGGAGAGCAACACTATTGGTCTCCCCAGCTGTCGATCACCCTTGACGAGCTGGAAGAAGGAACCCTAATACGTGGTCTGTACGGACCCCGGCCGGCAGTTTGGACAATGTTTGTTTTTTTCTACGCCCTCTTGGGCTTCGCCATTTTAGTCATCGGCATCATTGGTATGGCCAACCTCTCCCTGGACAAGTCGGGCGCTGTGCTTTGGTTGGTGCCTTTATTGGCGATTACTTTCCTTTCGCTTTACCTGGTGGCTTTCTTTGGGCAAAAAGCCGGGCATGATCAGATGGTCACCCTCCACCAGTTTCTGGAAGAGAGTACGGGGTTGAATATTGATCGGGAACACCAGGAGGAGGCGGAGAGGGTAGCGACGTAGGTGAGGTGAATTAGGCGACGTAGGTGCAACCTTAAGTTGACGACATTAAGGTGCAACCTACGCCGAACGGAGGCGTCGTTAAAACCAATGACAGTTGATGAATTGGTTGCTCGTGCCGAAGCATCAAATCGGGCCATTGATGCCGGGGAATATCAGTCGATAGAAGACGCCTTGGCAGAACTCGACAATGAGCTATGAAAGTAAATATCACCCAACCAGCTCAACGAAGCCTCGGAAAAACAGGTAGATATTATGGTAAGAATAGCGCACACTATAAAAGACTAAAACAGGATATTAGGTAAAGTGAGTTTCCTAGATCCAGAAAGTAACAGTGCATAGGTAATATCGAATCTATGGAAACAATAACAAAAAACAGTTAAAGGAAATTGTGGGTTATGAATATCTAAGTGACTTCTATAATACTTTTGGTATTGAATCCTATTTACATCCCGATGGTAAGATGACCTTAGATTTTGAGACCGATGGAATAACCTTTGACTCCTGATAGGATGCTTTAGACTATTTAGTCCCAATTTTTGGGGAAACATCAGCCGGCATGGCCCCAAATTTACTCTTAAGCCTGCGATTTTTTGGGCCCAAAAAACACCACAAACACCACCCAGCCTACCAGCACCAATCCACTACCTACCCAGATGGGCATTGTCGTGTTGATCGTGATCAAGTAGCCCCCGATGAGGGGTGGAATAAGCTGCCCCAGTGACTGCATCGACTGATTAATACCCATGATTTCTCCCTGCTGGTCCTCGTTGGCCTGCATGGAAATGGTCGCGGTGAGGTTGGGGGAGGTGATGCCTTGGGCCAATGCGATCAGTGGATTGAGGGCATAAAAGAGCAAGTCGTTATTGGGGATCAAGACCAGCATGAGCGATACGCTGAGTCCCAGGATTGAGTAAGTCAGAATTTGCTGTGGGGGGTACCGATTGCCGAGTCTGGGGACAATAACCCCCTGCGTGATGGCTAGCCAGATGCCTATCCAGCCAAAAAGCAAGCCGATGTTTTTTTCTGAATAGGAAAAATCCTGGATCAGATAAACAGCAAAGAATTGTGTGAAAAAGGTAAAACCTAAAGACAACAGCAAGACGACGGTAAATATGCGCCGCAAGTTGGGCGTGCCAAAAGAAAGCGCCAGGTTGCGAAAACCCGTTAGCGGATTAATGGCGGTCTCCCGCCGGTTCTTGAGGGTCTCTGGAAAGGCAAGGATCACAAAAATGACGTTTAACAAGGTCAGTACGGCTGTAAACCAGAACGGCGTCGCTGGTGAAAACCAAGAAACCACGGTATCATCGGCAAGTATTCCACCAATGGTGGGGCCCAGGATGAAGCCCAACCCGAAGGCCATGCCCACCAAGCCAAAGTTTTTGGCCTTGTTGCTATTGTCACTTAAATCCGCAATGCTGGAAAGGATGACCGCAATATTTCCACCCGTAAATCCGGGTAGCATCCGCGAGAAAAACAGCAGGGGAAGGTTTTGCCAGTAAATGGCCAGGGCCAGCAGAATATACCCCAGCATCGTACCCGTCTGCGAAACCAGCAAAACGGGTTTTCGCCCGTAGCGGTCCGACAAACTGCCCAGCATGGGCGCACCAAAAAACTGCATAAATGGAAAAACCGCCAGGAGTGCTCCGTACAACAAGGAGCGCTGGTCTTCTGTAAAAGAACTGGCGATGATGCTTGTCTCGGGATCAAAAAATAAAGCTGGTAATACCGGGATAATGATCCCTACGCCCAGCATATCGATAAACACGGTCAAAAAAATCGTCACCAATGGTGATCGGCTGTTCTTCATTACAGATTATTCCTTTGTTCTTCCCCCCAATACTCTCACTAAGGGCAAGAGCCAGCTGGGGCCGGTTTCCAGACGTTCTTCCCAGCGATCAGTCAGGACTTCGCGTTGCTGCGGCCACTCTCTTTTGAGCCAAACAAGCATCAGACGATATTGTCTTTTTACCCAGGCGGGAATTCGTTCGTAAACAAAATGCCTGATCAGCTCAATGTGCTTGATAAATACGATGTGGGCGTAGACAAAAGCAGCAGCCCCCACGATACACGTCAGTGGATCAAGGCTGCGGTAGCCGATCATTTGCGACAAGCCAATACCCAACCAGGTTCCGTAAAGGACCACGTAATGGGCACCGTAGATCGTAAGCGTTTCGCTACCTATTTTAGTGATTAAACGAGGAATGGTGCCGATCCTTGGGACAACCCACATGAAGAGGGAAACAACGATAAATACGTGCCCTAGCCGCCAGAAAAGGTAGTTATTGTTAAACAGTACAGGCAGATAATGCCAGCCTGTAAGCTCGTACAGATTGACGAGCATCTGCCAGGAACCAAATGTGAGCGTAACCCCAAAAGCCATGAGTAAAGCCGGAAACCAGTGGGTAAAGGCCCACTGTGCCCTCTGACTCAGCGCATAACCGATGGCACCGCCAAAGAAGGCAAAGCCCAGCCAGGGAACCATCGTAAAGTTGGACCCCAAATCCATGGTGAAGTAGTGCGCAAGGACGATAGGTAAATGATCCCAGGTGTTTTCCGTGAAAAAAGGATCGATCAGAAAAGTAACTACGCCGAAGGCAATCATCCAGGTGGCCAGCGATCCGCCCAATAGTTCGCGCAAGCTACAAACAGCAATCAGGGCGATCAAGGCCAGACCGATCACGTGCAGTACATCTACAGCCCAGATCCAGGGGCTGAAGTAACCAAAAAGTAATCCGGGAAAATTGATCTTCAGGAGATAACCAACGCCCAGCAGGAATACGCCCCGCCGCAGGCCTTTCTTGACCCTTTTGTTTTCCTTGAGTGGACGCCCGTCTTTCAAAAGAAGATAGGTGAATACAATGCCGGTAACGGTAAAGAAAATAGGCGCCGTCATCCCGCGCATAAACGACCACAGTTGAAATAAGGGGGCCTCTGCATTGCGGTAAGATTCAGCCAGCAGCGTATCCACAAAATGCCCTTGCAGCATCATCAGGATGGCATAGGCACGCAGGACATCAATGAAGATAATTCTGCTTTTAGAACTAGGGGATGTTGGCAGGTGCTCCAATGGCAAAAGTGAGTTATTCAATTAGCAATAAAATTGCTCTTCCGAAAAAGAGGTTGGACAGTTTTGGATAAAAGATGATGAACAGTTCGTAACGTGTCGGGGTGCATTCGTATTAACAACTGCAAAGTTACGGGAAAATTTTATTTGGTGCTGCTAAATTTTTGATTTTCAGGGAGTATGCCGAATTTTTCAGCTATTTTAGAATAAAATTTCGGAACTATTTATCAAGCATTTTTAAAATAGGGAGGATGGTCTTTTTAGCAGTAGCGTTTTTTATACAGTGCTTCTACGGACGTCGGTGAAATCCACCTAAAACATCCCTTCTGATAAAAGTTTCTAAAATCGTATCTTGAGCCTTGTGTACAATTTATTTTTGTACTGTCCTTTAATCATTATGCAAGCACTCCAACAAGTTGGTCAATTATTGGTGGAAAGCAAACCACTGCCGGCGCTGGAACAGCTCCTTGTCTGGGCAAGAGAGCAGCTGCCGGAGATGGTAAATAATATCGAGCTGCAAATGTCGAGGGTCAACCTTGTGGTCCAAAACTTCCAGCAAGGCCTGATGACCATGGCTGATTACCAGACCAATCTGCTCCAGATTAATAATGGGATCCTTTACCTGTTGGATGAGTGCAAAAAGAGTGTAGGCACCAGTAC
>Ga0102812_10003708_pt1 | contig 9941 bp, 7 predicted proteins | sample ColrivemetaGS713_FD_79334 | JGI IMG/M metagenome (GOLD analysis project Ga0102812, IMG submission 79334) | Estuarine microbial communities from the Columbia River estuary - Flood tide ETM metaG S.713 | ecosystem: Environmental > Aquatic > Marine > Intertidal zone > Estuary | place: USA: Columbia...
CCCGGACTGGTGTTTTTCCTGACCCTGCCTGGACCCGAGGATATGATGAAAGCCTTCGATTATATGCTCGAAACAGCCCAGGCTGTGGCCCGCAACCTCGAAGGGGATGTGCTGGATGAATCCCGCAGTGTTGTTACCCGCCAGACCCTCGAACATTGCCGACAACAGATTCGTGATCTCGAACGGCGCATGCTGGCCAGGGCGCACTGATACCGACACCGCGCGATGACAGACACTGCGGTAGAGCAACAGATAGCGTCGCTGAGGGCGAGCCTCGACAGTTGGAACTACCAGTACTATGTGCTGGATGACCCCAGCGTACCCGATGCCGAGTACGACCGCGCCATGCGTACCCTGCAGGAGTTGGAGGCCGCCCATCCCGCCCTGATAAGTATCGATTCACCCACGCAGCGCGTGGGTGCCTCTCCCCTCGCGCAGTTCAGCCAGGTCGCTCACGAAGTCCCCATGCTGTCCCTGGACAATGCCTTTAATGAACAGGATATGCGCGATTTCTATCGTCGCCTGCAGGATCGGCTGGGCGCGGCCTCGATGGATGGTGGCGCGCAGGCAATTGAGTTTGCCTGCGAGCCGAAGCTCGACGGTATCGCCGTCAGTCTGCTGTATCGCAATGGTGTCCTGGAACGCGGTGCCACCCGTGGTGATGGCAGCACCGGCGAGGACATCACCCAAAACGTCCGCACGATCCGCTCCATTCCCCTGCGTCTGCGCGGCGTCGCTTACCCGGCCGTGCTCGAAGTGCGCGGGGAGATCTACCTGCCCAGGGCCGGTTTTGAGCAACTCAATGCGCGGGCGCGTGAACTTGGCGAGAAAACTTTCGTCAACCCGCGCAATGCCGCCGCTGGCAGCCTGCGCCAGCTTGATGCCAGGATTACTGCCCAGCGGCCTCTGGAGATGTGCTGTTACGGTGTTGGACTGGTAGACGGTGGCGAGCTTCCCGGTCAGCATGCGGCAGTCCTGCAGCGGCTGCAGGCGTTCGGCTTGCGCATCAATGCGGAATCTCGGGTGGTGCGGGGCATCGAAGCCTGCGACGCATATTACCAGGACCTGGCAGAGCGACGGCAGCAATTGCCCTACGATATTGACGGTATCGTGTTCAAGGTTAATGACCTCAAGCTGCAGCAGCAATTGGGCTTTGTCTCACGGGCGCCTCGCTGGGCTATCGCCCGCAAGTTTCCCGCCCAGGAGGAGCTTACCCGATTGCTGGATGTGGAATTCCAGGTAGGCCGCACGGGGGCTATCACCCCGGTAGCCCGACTCGAGCCGGTGTTTGTCGGCGGCGTTACGGTGAGTAATGCCACCTTGCACAACAGCGATGAAATTGAACGCCTGGGTTTACGGATTGGCGATATGGTGGTGGTGCGTCGGGCCGGGGACGTCATACCGCAGGTGGCAGCGGTGGTGCTGGAGCGACGGCCTGAAGACGCCCGGCCTGTCATTTTCCCCGACTGTTGCCCGGTCTGCGGCTCTGCGGTGGAGCGAGCAGCCGACGAGGCTGTGTTGCGCTGTATGGGTGGGCTGGTATGCCCCGCCCAGCAAAAGGCGGCGATCAAGCACTTCGTGTCCCGGCGCGCCATGGATGTCGAGGGCCTGGGGGACAAGCTGGTAGACCAGCTGGTGGATGAGGGCCTGGTTGCTAACGTGGCTGGTCTTTATCAACTGAAGCGAGAGCAATTACTGGCGCTTGAGCGTATGGGTGAGAAGTCTGCGGACAACTTGCTGGCCGCGCTGCAAAACAGCAGGTCCACCAGTCTGCCCCGCTTCATTTTTGCGCTGGGTATTCGCGAGGTGGGGGAGGCCACAGCCCTTAACCTGGCGCGACACTTTGGTAGTTGGGAGGCGCTTGCTGCTGCGTCTGAGGCGGAGCTGCTGAAGGTGCCTGACGTGGGACCGGTGGTGGCCGATCACCTGGCACAGTTTTTTGATTCGCCCTCCAGCCTGGCGGTTGTGGCCGCGTTGCGCGAATCCGGGGTTCACTGGCCCGACCTCGAGGTATTGCCTCCCCAGGCGCTGCCACTGGGTGGGCAGACCTGGGTGGTAACAGGCACCCTGGAGGCACTGGGTCGCAATGAAGCCAAAGCCCATCTGCAGGCGCTGGGCGCGAAGGTTGCCGGCAGTGTATCGGCCAAAACCAGCTGCGTCGTAGCAGGCCCCGGTGCCGGCTCCAAGCTCACCAGGGCCACTGACCTGGGAATCGAAGTGATCGACGAGCAGGCCTTCCTCAAGGTGTTGGCCAGCCATGGGATCGATACCTGATGCGCGTAATGGCCGTTGTGCTTGCGCTGGTCATTGTGCTGCCTGGTTGCACGACCTCTCCCCCCAGTAATACCAGCGATATCTGCGCAATTTTCCACGAAAAAGATGACTGGTACGAGGACGCAGCCGATGCCCGTAAAGAATGGAATAGCCCGATCTCCGTGATGATGGCCATCATGCACCAGGAGTCCCGGTTCAAGGCTACCGCCAAACCACCCCGCAAGAAAATTCTCGGCTTTATTCCCGGCTTTCGCCCCTCCAATGCCTATGGTTATGCCCAGGCACTGGAGTCTACCTGGGAGAGCTATGAGCGCAGCGCCGGGCGCTATGGTGCCGACCGGGATGACTTTGGCGATGCGATCGATTTCATCGGCTGGTACAACGAGCAGTCCCATCGGCGCTGCGGTATTGCTCGCAATGATGCCTACGGCCTTTACCTTGCCTACCACGAAGGGCAGGGGGGCTATAACCGGGGCACTTATCGCAACAAGCAGTGGTTGATCAAGGTAGCACGCAAAGTCCAGAGCCGGGCCAGTACTTATCGGCAGCAGTTGCTTGCCTGCGAGGAATCACTGAAAGATGACGGGTGGTTCTTTGGACTGTTCTGAGCAACGGTGACCGGGTTGTACGATTATTTATGCCAGCGTCATCCAGTAATTACCAAGTACCGGAAAAATAACACTAATCACTTCCTTGCGTGGATGTAATGCAAGCCCAGCTATGACACAATTTTGACCACTGTCGACGTACTGCGGCTAACGAAAAAAATAAACCGGATACCCAAGACGAGCAGCTATTGTGAAACCAACGAATATCAATAATCCCGAGTACTTCCACAAGGTAGTGGACTGTCAGTACGCCTGCCCAGCCCATACCCCTGTCCCTGAATATATTCGTCTGATTGCGGCGCAGCGGTACAGCGATGCCTACATGGTGAACTGGGAGTCCAATGTATTTCCCGGGGTGCTGGGGCGAACCTGCGATCGACCCTGTGAGCCCGCCTGCAGGCGCGTCAGGGTAGAGGAACAGCCGGTGGCTATCTGCCGCCTCAAGCGTGTGGCCGCGGACAACAAGGACGATATCAGCGGCCGGCTGCCCAAGGTGCCCACCAGGAAGAATGGCAAGCGCATCGCCCTGATCGGTGCGGGCCCGGCTTCGCTGACCGTGGCCCGCGACCTGGCACCACTGGGTTACATTATCGATATCTATGACAACCAGTTCGCCGGTGGCGGCATGATGCGTAGCCAGATCCCATCGTTTCGCCTGCCAATCGAGGTGCTTGATGAGGAGGTGAATTACATTCTGCAAATGGGCGTCAATGCGACTTTTGATATCGAAGTTACCAGCCTCAAGGAGATACTGGAGAAAGATTACGACGCGGTATTTGTAGGTACTGGTGCACCCCGCGGGAAAGGCCTGAACCTGCCAGGACTGGAGGATGCCAGCGCTAATGTCTACCTGGGCATAGACTGGCTGTCCAGCGTGGCTTTTGAACACACTGATAAAATTGGTAAGCGGGTATTGGTGCTGGGTGGTGGAAATACCGCCATGGATTGCTGTCGCACGTCCATGCGCCTGGGTGGCAAGGATGTGCGGGTTGTGGTGCGCAGCCCGTTTGAGGATATGAAGGCCTCACCCTGGGAAAAAGAAGACGCCATGCATGAGGGCATTCCGTTTTATAACAATCATGTACCCAAGGAATTCGTGGTCGAGGACGGGCGCCTGAAAGGGATGCATTTCGAGAAGGTAGAGGCCGAGTACGATGCCAAGGGCAACCGCAGCCTGGTGCCTACCGGGGAAGACCTGGTGTTCATGGAGGCCGACGATGTATTGATGGCCATTGGCCAGGAAAACTCTTTCCCCTGGATCGAGCGCGATTTGGGGATCGAGTTTGACAAGTGGGATATGCCAAAAGTCGACAAGGTGACGTTCCAGTCCACCAATCCCAAAGTGTTTTTCGGTGGGGACTCAGCCTTCGGCCCGGAAAATATCATTACCGCAGTGGCCCACGGCCACCAGGCGGCCATCAGTATCGACCTGATGTGCCACGGTAAGTCCGTCGCAGATCGGCCGGCACCTTTTACCAACCTGGTAAGCCAGAAGATGGGTGTACACGAGTGGAGCTATGACAATGCGGTGGCACCTGACCAGCGCTATATCGTACCGCTGGCACCCCTGGAGAAGTCACTCAAAGACCGCAAGATGGAGGTAGAGCTGGGCTTCGATCAAAGCACCGGCTACAAGGAGGCGGAGCGCTGCCTGAACTGTGACGTACAAACGGTGTTCGAGGAGGCCCGCTGCATTGAGTGCGATGCTTGCGTGGATATCTGCCCCACCGATTGCATTAGCTTTACACCCAATGCCAAGGAAGCGGTGCTGCGTACCCAGTTGACCGCGCCGGCCACCAACCTGGCGCAGGACCTGTATGTTTCCGCGGTGCTACCGACCAAGCGGGTAATGGTGAAAGACGAGGATGTCTGCCTGCATTGCGGTTTGTGCGCTGAGCGCTGCCCCACCGCTGCCTGGGATATGCAGCAATTTCTCTATAATGTCAGCAAGGCGGGCCAAGCAGCATGAAGCGTCTGGAGTCAGTTAACGATTTCGTTATCAAGTTCGCCAATGTGAATGGCACCGGTTCGGCCAGTGCCAACAACCTGTTCGCCAAAGCCCTGTTCCGGATGGGCCTGCCGGTGAGTCCCAAGAACATCTTTCCTTCCAATATCCAGGGCCTGCCCACCTGGTACGAAGTAAGGGTCAGTGAGAAGGGCTATCTTGGGCGCCGCGGCGGAGTGGATATCATGCTGTCAGTGAATCCGCAGAGCATGCCCCAGGACATCAAGGAGGTGGAGTCCGGTGGCTACTTTATCTATGACAACACCAAACCGCTGGACCTGCGGCTGGTGCGTAACGATGTAAACATTATCGGCCTGCCTCTCACCCGGATCTGTAACGAAAAATACAAGGATCCGCGCCAGCGCCAGTTGTTCAAGAACGTGATCTACGTTGGCGCCCTGGCTGCATTGCTGGATATTGATTTTAAAGTATTGACCAATCTGGTGGCCGACCAGTTCAAGGGTAAGGAAAAACTGGTCTTACCCAATATCCACGCACTTGAGCTTGGACACCAGTATGCGCGTGACAACTTTGAATGCCCCATGGGTATCCGGGTGCGCACTGCCGATAACGTCGGTGACAAGATTCTGCTGGACGGTAATACTGCCCTCGGGCTCGGTGCTATTTACGGCGGCGCCACGGTGGCTGCCTGGTATCCAATCACTCCCTCAACTTCGGTGGTGGATGCTTTTGACAAGTATGCCAAGCGGGTACGCATAGACCCGGGCACCGGGCGTCGCAATTATGCGATCGTCCAGGCCGAGGACGAACTGGCCGCAATTGGCATGGTCATCGGTGCCAGCTGGAATGGCGCTAGAGCTTTTACTGCAACCAGTGGCCCCGGTTTGTCACTGATGAGTGAATTTCTGGGACTGGCCTATTTTGCCGAAATACCCACGGTGTTGTTCGATGTGCAGCGGGCTGGCCCCTCAACCGGTATGCCCACCCGCACCCAGCAATCCGATGTGTTATCAGCTGCCTACGCATCTCACGGTGATACCAAGCAGGTGCTGCTGTTTCCCTCCACTCCCAAGGAGTGTTTTGATTTCGGAGCCTTGTCATTTGACCTGGCAGAGCGGCTGCAAACCCCGATTATCCTGTTGACAGACCTGGACCTGGGGATGAATGACAATATGTCCGAACCCTTGGAGTGGGATGACGATCGTAAGTATGACCGGGGCAAGGTGCTCAGTGCAGAGGATCTGGACAAGATAGATCGCTACGGACGCTACCTCGATGTTGATGGTGATGCCATCGGTTACCGTACCTACCCGGGAACCCACCCTCACCAGGGTGCGTTCTTTACCCGCGGCAGCTCCCGTGACGAGTACGCGGTGTACACCGAGAAGGGGGAAGAGTACGAGAAAAATATGCTGCGCCTGCTGCAGAAGTGGGACTCTATCAAGAATTATGTACCCCGCCCCGAGATCTTCCCATGCGGTAAAAAGACCGACATGGCGGTGTTGTACTACGGCACCAGCGAAGAGTCTTCCAGGGAAGCGGTAGACCGCCTGGCCGAGGAGGGCATCATGCTGGACTCGATGCGAGTGCGGTCTTTCCCCTTTAATGAGGAGGTTCAGGATTTTATTGACCAGCACGACCGGGTGTTCGTGATCGAACAGAACCGCGATGCCCAACTGCGCACCTTGTTGATGGCAGAATTTGAATTTGGCCCGGACAAATTGAAGTCGGTACTGTGTTTTGATGGTACGCCCATCAGCGCCCGCAATATTCGCAAGCAGATTCTGGGTCTTCTACCGGGTAATAACGTCACACCGCTGCACCGTAAAAAAGCCGCAGGCGGCATGGGGGAACAAGCATGAGTTACCAGATTCCGAAGTTCCGTCATCCGGAACTGCCCAAGAACGAGCTGGGCTATACCAAGGCAGACTACGAGGGCTCTATCTCGACCCTGTGTGCCGGTTGCGGTCACGACTCTATCAGCGGTGCTATCGTCAAGGCCTGCCACGAGTTATCGCTGGAACCACACAAGATTGCCAAGCTCTCCGGCATTGGCTGCTCATCCAAAACCCCCACCTATTTCCTGGGCAAATCCCACGGGTTCAACTCCGTCCATGGTCGTATGCCCTCGGTGGCAACCGGCGCTGCCATGTCCAATCGCGACCTGTTATACCTGGGCGTGTCCGGTGATGGTGACACCGCCTCTATCGGTATGGGCCAGTTTGCCCACGTGATTCGCCGTAATCTGAATATGGTCTACATCGTCATGAACAATGGCTGCTATGGCCTGACCAAGGGTCAGGATTCAGCCACGGCTGACGAGGGATCCACCAGCAAGAAGGGCGACCCCAACCCGTTCAACGCCATTGACTTGTGCGGTATGGCCCTGCAGCTGGGCGCCACCTTCGTCGCCCGTAGCTTCTCCGGTGATAAGGGGCAGTTGGTACCGCTCATCAAGGCAGCCATGACTCACCGGGGTTTTGCCCTGATTGATGTGGTGTCTCCCTGTGTGACCTTCAACAATAACGCAGCGTCCACCAAGAGCTACGAATTTGTCCGCGAGCACGCCGAGGCCACCGGCACCGTTGATTTCGTGCCCATGCACCAGGAAATCACCACCAGCTATCGGGCTGGCAGCACCCATGAAGTCACCATGCATGACGGATCGGTGATTCGACTGTATAAGGAAAGCGATGAGCTCGACCCCTTTGATCGCCGCTCGGCGATGATGGCGCTGATGGAGCATGAACACGACGGCACGATTCTGACCGGGCTCATCTATATGGATAAGAACTCCAGGGATCTGCATGAGGTGCTGCAGACCTCCCAGCGCCCGCTTAACCAGTTGGCAGAGCCCGATTTGTGCCCTGGCAACAAAATGTTGGTCAATATCAACGCCAGTTTGCGCTAACACTGGCAATTTGCTTCCGGTTTGTCATATTACTGTCATACCTTCATCATCTAATAGGACCGAAACGGATCCAGATGGGAAGGTGACAGATGGTTGAATCTACGGTATTGGTGGTTGATGACGAAACAGCCATACGGGATATGCTGCGAATGGCGCTCGAGATTGCCGATTTTCGCTGTATAGACACGGACAATATTCACGACGCCTACACACTGGTGGTAGATGAGCGCCCTGATATTATTCTGCTCGACTGGATGCTCCCCGGTGGCAGCGGACTGGAAATGCTGCGCCGTCTCAAACGCGGCGACACCACCCGCGATGTCCCGGTGATCATGCTCACCGCCAAGACCGCCGAGGATAATGTTATCCAGGGCCTGGAAGTGGGCGCTGACGATTACCTTACCAAGCCATTTGCCCCGCGGGAATTGATCGCCCGGGTGAGGGCCCTGCTGCGCCGCAGCGGCGGGGCGCATGGCCACGAACGCATGCAGGTCAGCGACCTGGTGCTCGATGGAGAGAGCCAGCGGGTGTTGTTGGCTGATGAGCCTTTGTCCATGGGCCCCACCGAATTCAAACTGCTACAGTTTTTCATGTCGCATCCCGAACGGGCCTACACCCGCAGTCAGCTGCTGGACCAGGTCTGGGGTGCCAATGTGTACGTGGAAGAACGAACTATAGACGTTCACATCCGCCGCCTGCGCAAGGCACTGCAATCATCACAGGCAGACTACAGTAATCTCATCCAGACGGTGCGCGGCACCGGCTACCGGTTCTCCTCCAGGGGAGTGGCTTAATGCCGCCGCAGCACCCGGTATGACCTGGCTAACCGCTGCCAGCCGGGTGATATTGCTGCTGCTGGTAGCAGCGGTGATAGGCAGTTACTACGGCAATCCAATACTGGCGATTGCAGCGACCTTGCTGGTTCTGGTGGTTTCCTGGCTTTACCAAATGCGCCGGGTGCAGCAGTGGTTAGCCAGCCCCGGGCAGCCACCCCCGCAGATCTACGGAATATGGGGCGATTTGCTCAGTAGCATGTACCAGCAGCAGAAAAAGGGCCGCGAGGCTCGAGAGCGTTTGCAATCCACGGTTGATTACCTGCAGGACTCTTTTGCCTCGATGCGTGATGGTGTCGCTATTGTTGACAACCACGGCGTGTTGAAGTGGTTCAACCAGCCGGCTCAGACGTTGCTGGGGCTGCGCATCTCGGATGAAGGCCAGAGCCTGATGAACCTGGTGCGTTCACCGGAATTTCTGCGCTACTTCAATAAGGGCGAGTTCGGCGAACCCCTGCAATATCGCGCGGGCGGTGACGCAGGTAGCTGGCTGCGCATCGAGATCACCCGCTTTGGGGATGGCGATCGATTGTTGTTTATCCGCGACGTTACCGCCAACGTAAATATGGAAAATATTCGTAAGGATTTTGTGGCTAATGTTTCCCACGAACTGCGCACGCCGCTGACGGTGATCAGCGGTTACCTGGCGACGTTTCTAGCTGACCCCGGCAAACTGGACCCGCGCTATGTAAAACCCCTGCAGCAAATGCTGCAGCAGTCGGAACGAATGGAAAACCTGCTCAAGGATCTGCTCTGGCTGTCAAGAATTGAAAGCGGACGGGGCGCGGAGAAGCATTCGCAGACAGACATCGGTTCTTTGTTGGCGGAACTGCAGGATGAGTTGAAGGCTTCTCGGCCCGGGCGTGCGCTGGAGCTGGATGTGGCCGCTGACTATAAGGTCTTGGGAAATTATCGAGAGTTGTACAGCGCAGTATCCAACCTCGTGTTGAATGCAATGAAGTACAGCAAGGACGACAGCGTGGTCAAGGTCAAGTGGTGCAAGCGGGACGGCAGCTTTCACCTGAGCGTCGCAGATCAGGGTATCGGCATCGATGCCGCGCATATACCGCGTCTCACCGAGCGTTTCTACCGGGTTGAAGACAGCAGGTCGTCCGCTACGGGCGGCACTGGCCTCGGCCTTGCGATTGTAAAACATGTTGCAGCCAGCCACGGCGCCCGGCTGCAGATTGAAAGCAAACTGGGAGTGGGCAGCACGTTCAGCCTGGTGTTCCCGGAACGTGGCGCAAGTGCACCAACGCCCCGACAAGTCGCATCTGGGGCCTGAATCGCCCCAGCAGAATTCACAAGAGGTCATACCAATGCTGAAGCAAGAAGATTATACGCACCAC
>Ga0102812_10003709_pt1 | contig 9939 bp, 6 predicted proteins | sample ColrivemetaGS713_FD_79334 | JGI IMG/M metagenome (GOLD analysis project Ga0102812, IMG submission 79334) | Estuarine microbial communities from the Columbia River estuary - Flood tide ETM metaG S.713 | ecosystem: Environmental > Aquatic > Marine > Intertidal zone > Estuary | place: USA: Columbia...
TCATTGCCCTGTGGGGCCAGCCCCGAGGCATCCGCATGCTGGAACGCGAGCTTCTCCCGCTCTGCCGCTTCCCGGCGCTGCTGCTCAATACGCTGGGCCTCGTCGTGGCGCTGAATCTGCACGTGGCTGAGAAATTTCACCACCTCCGCCTTGAGGCTGGTCAGCAGCTGTTCGAACATCTCAAAAGACTCGCGCTTGTACTCCTGCTTGGGGTTCTTCTGGGCGTAGGCTCGCAGGTGAATACCCTGGCGCAGGTGGTCCATGGTCGCCAGATGCTCCTTCCACAAGGTATCGAGTACCTGCAACATAATCTGCTTTTCGATCCTGCGCATGCCGGGGCCAACACTTTCACATTTCGCCTCGTAGGCGGCCTGTATCTCGTCGCCGATTTTTTCCCGCAGGGCCTCTTCATGCAAACGGTCGTCTTTCTCGAGCCACTCATGCAGCGGCAGGCTGATGGCGAACTCTGCTTCCAGTTGTTTCTCCAGCCCGGGGATATCCCACTGCTCTTCCACGCTCATCGGTGGAATGAAACTGTCGATAGCCTCGTTCACCACGTCCCGGCGAATCGCCGTAATCGTGTCCGAAATATCGGCTTCCCCCAGCAGGTCATTGCGCTGCTGGTAAATAATCTGGCGCTGATCATTGGCGACATCATCGTATTCCAGCAACTGCTTCCGGATATCGAAGTTGCGCCCCTCAACTTTACGCTGAGCCTTTTCAATGGCGTTGGTCACCATGCGGTGCTCAATCGCCTCGCCTTTTTCCATGCCCAGCGCCTGCATGAAGTTCTTCACCCGGTCAGAGGCAAAAATCCGCATCAGGCTGTCTTCCAGTGACAGGTAGAATCGTGAAACACCCGGATCACCCTGGCGTCCCGACCGTCCACGCAACTGATTATCTATACGCCGGGATTCATGGCGCTCGGTACCCAGAATATGCAGACCGCCCGATTCCAGTACCTGCTGGTGACGCTCGCGCCAGGCGCTGCGCAGCTCCTCTTTGCGGGCAGCATCAATTTCACCGGCCGCATCAATCTCTGCCTCAAAGTTGCCGCCCAATACGATATCAGTTCCGCGGCCGGCCATATTGGTAGCAATAGTGACCACCCCGGGGCGACCCGCCTGGGCGATAATTTCTGCCTCCTGTTCGTGGTATTTCGCGTTCAGCACCTTGTGCTCGATCTTGGCCTTGCGAAAGCGCTCGGATAGCTCCTCTGAGGTTTCAACTGATGCAGTACCCACCAGCACGGGTGCACCATTGGCCATGCACTCTTTTACATCATTGACGATGGCGTCAAATTTCTCTTCGCGGCTGAGATAGACCAGGTCGTTAAGGTCCTTGCGCAGCTGGGGAACATTGGTCGGGATCACCAACACTTCCAGGCCATAAATCTGCCGAAATTCAAACGCCTCGGTGTCGGCGGTACCGGTCATACCCGACAATTTGTCGTAGAGGCGAAAATAGTTCTGGAAAGTCGTGGAGGCCAGGGTCTGGCTCTCGCTCTGGATACTGAGGCCCTCCTTGGCTTCGATTGCCTGGTGCAGGCCTTCCGACAGACGTCGGCCCGGCATGGTCCGCCCGGTGTGCTCGTCTATAAGCACCACCTGTCCCTCTTGTACGATGTACTCCACGTTGCTGTGATACAGCACATGGGCACGCAGGCCGGAGTGAACGTGGTGCAACAGGTTGAGGTTGGTCGCCGAGTACAGGCTGTCGCCCTCCTCCAGCAGCTTCTCCTTGATCATCAGGCTTTCGATATACTCGTGGCCTTCCTCGGTCAACTCCACCTGGCGTTGCTTCTCATCCACAGTGTAGTGCCCGGACTCTCCCTCGGTATCGGGGCGCAGGGAAGGTATAAGCCGGTTGATCTGTATATACAGCGCAGAGCTGTCCTGTGACGCGCCCGAGATTATGAGCGGGGTACGAGCCTCATCAATAAGGATCGAGTCCACCTCATCGACAATGGCAAAGCCCAGCCCGCCCTGCATGCGATCCTCCAGGGAAAACGCCATATTGTCGCGCAGGTAATCAAAACCGAATTCATTATTGGTGCCGTAGACGATATCAGCGCTGTAGGCGGCGCGTTTTTCTTCCGCCGACTGGCCTGAGCGGACTACACCGATGCTACACCCCAGGAATTCATAGAGGGGAGCCATCCATTGGGCGTCGCGGCTGGCCAGGTAATCGTTAACTGTAATGAGGTGAACACTTTTACCCGTCAATGCATTGAGATACGCCGGTAGAGTCGCCACCAGGGTCTTACCCTCACCAGTGCGCATTTCAGCAATCTTGCCCTCATTGAGGGCCATGCCGCCTATCAGCTGAACGTCAAAGTGGCGCAGGCCCAGCACCCGCTCACCGGTTTCCCGCACTACCGCAAACGCTTCTGGCAAGATCTTGTCCAGGGTCTCGCCATCGGCCAGGCGCTGCCTGAACTCAGCGGTCTTACCGGCCAGTTGCTCGTCACTGAGCGCCTTGACGTCATCTGCCAGGGCATTGATCTGCTTGACCACTTTACCAAGGCGCTTCAGTTCTCGGTCATTGCGGGTACCGAAAATCTTTTTCAGGCTGTTGCTAATCATCGTTTTTCACTTTGTGGATGCTATGAGGCGCTGGAACGCTATGTTCCAGCCAGAAAATTACCAGGAAACCAGGAGTTACTCAGCGTTGGGTGCGGCGCACGTAGCTGGAGGGGTCGACCGAGCGGCCATTTTTATACACTTCATAATGTACATGGGCACCGGTGGAGCGGCCCGTGGAACCCACCAGGGCAATCGATTCACCCTTGCGTACCACATCACCGGGGCCAACCAGGTTTTGTTTGTTATGAGAGTAGCGCGTAACAAAACCGTCGTCGTGAGTAATTTCTACCGTCTTGCCGTAACCGCTCTTGGTGCCAGTCCAGGTAACGATGCCGGCAGCTACCGCAATGACGTTACTGCCTTCCTTGCCGGCAAAATCAATGCCGTTGTGCATGGTCCGCTTACCGGTAAAAGGGTCGCTGCGCTTGCCGTAGCCGGAAGATATCCAGCCCTTTTCCAGTGGACTGCCGGATAACCAGCCCTGCTCGCTGAGCTTGCGATTGCTAAGCAATGATTCCAGGATGCCCAATTGCTGCTCGCGGTCACTTAACTGCGCCTCAAACAGACCCAGTTCAGTACTCAGGTCCAGTGAGGTGTAATCCACGCTGAAATCACCAGGCAGCGGGCCACCCATTGCCGGGGGCTGGCTGAAATCGAATTCGCCATCCTCCATGTCTGCCATTCCGGTGAGGTGCTCACCCAGGGCATCCAGGCGCGTCATACGCGCCTGCAGCTCGGCCAGGTTCATGGTGAGGGCCAGCAGCTTGTTCTCAGCCTGGCTCTGCAAGGCTTCCAGCTCCTGCGCTTGCTGGTCCAGATCATCCTGCAGTGAATCCAGGGCTACACCGCGCACCGAGCGCGCCTCGCTATCCAGCCCTGCCAGGTAACCTACCGCGATCATACCCAGCGGCAGCCCCAGGCAACAAAACGACAGCAGTGCACGCGACCAGCGCCCCAGTTCAATTGACCGGGAGCCGCCGTGCTTGCTGTTAATGAGAATTATTTTCATTTGTGGAGAGTGATCGCCAAAAATAAGCCCGAACTATGCCATAAACGCGCCCCCGAAGTCACGCCATGAACGGAATTGACCGAGCCTATGGGCCTGGGGTGTGGTAGGCCCGGGACAACTGCCCTGGCTCGGTTCAGTGCACTGCAACCGGCCCTGTGGCGTAGCTCACGGGTGGTAATTCCTGCTCGCCATAACTGACTATCTCCCAGGCGTCGGGCTGGGCGATGAGGGCGCGCAAGGTGGCGATATTGAGGCTATGACCAGACTTGTAAGCCTGGAATTCGCCAATGAGGCCATAACCGAGCAGGTATAAATCGCCGATCGCGTCCAGGATCTTGTGACGCACAAATTCATCGTCATAGCGCAAACCGTCCCGGTTGAGGATGCGACTCTCATCCACGACAATGGCGTTGTCCAAACTGGCACCCAGGGCCAGTCCCCGGGAACGCAGATGTTCAACTTCATGAGTAAAGCCAAAGGTGCGGGCGCGGCTTACCTCCCGCACAAATGTAGTAGTGGAGAATTCCAGTTCGGCATGGGCAGTGCGCTCGCGAAAAACCGGGTGGTCATAATCGATAGTGAACGACACTTTGAAGCCATCAAAGGGGAGTAAGCTGGCTGTCTTGTCGCCGTCCTCTATCGTGATTTGACGTTTGACCCGAATGAATTTCTTGAGCGCGTCCTGCTCCTGGATACCAGCGGACTGGATCAGGAGCACGAACGGAGCTGCACTGCCATCCATAATGGGAACCTCCGGGGCGCTGACATCGACATACAGGTTGTCTATGCCCATACCGGCCAGGGCCGCCAACAGATGCTCCACCGTCGAAATACGCTCGCCGCCCACTACCAGGCTGGTGGAGCGCTCGGTATCGCTCACATTCTCAGCCCGAGCGGGTATCTCCAGCACCGGGTCAAGATCAACCCGCCGGAAAACGATGCCTGTATCAATCGCAGCGGGTTCGAGGGTCATATAAACCTTCTCGCCCGAGTGCAAACTGACACCGGTCGCCGTGATCGCGCTTCGCAGCGTACGCTGTCGCATTCGAATCTCTCTCCAGCACTACGGCCGGTGCTAACGACGGTTACAAGCCCGCCGCCGGCAAAGACTCTGGCGGCGGTTCGCTAGTCAGCCTGGCGCCGCAGGAACGCCGGAATATCGAAATATTCTTCAGCACCTGCGTCCGTGGCCAGCGCCTGCCCGGTGGCAGCGCCCCGTGACCTGCGCATAGCCGGGGGCCGGTCGAACTCCTTATAATCCGGCTCGTCATCCACCGCAATAGCTTCAGCTCTCGGCGCGGTGTCAACAACCTGCAGAGAAGCCTTTGTCGCAGCAGCGCCCAGGCCGGTAGCAACCACAGTCACTCTCAGCTCATCCTTCATGTCGGGGTCGATAACAGTACCAACCACCACGGTTGCTTCCTCGGAGGCAAACTCCTCAATGGTGTCGCCCACCTCGGAAAATTCACCGAGAGACAAATCCAGACCGGCAGTAATATTGACCAGAATACCGCGCGCACCGGCCAGGTCGATATCGTCAAGTAAGGGACTATTGATGGCGCGCTCAGCCGCTTCACGAGCGCGGTTCTCGCCCTTGGAGCTGCCAGTACCCATCATCGCCATGCCCATCTCCGACATCACAGTGCGCACATCGGCGAAGTCCACGTTAATCATACCCGGACGAATAATCAGGTCGGCAATCCCCTGCACAGCGCCCAACAGTACATCATTGGCTTCTTTAAAGGCATCCAGCAGGCTAGTATTTTTTCCCAGCACCTCCAACAGTTTTTCATTGGGTATGGTGATCAGGGAATCCACGTGCTGCTGCAATTCCAAAATCCCGTCCTTGGCAATTTGCAGGCGTCTTTTACCCTCAAACGGAAACGGCCGGGTCACAACAGCTACGGTCAGGATACCCATTTCCCGGGCGATTTCCGCCACTACCGGCGCTCCGCCAGTACCGGTACCGCCACCCATACCCGCAGTGATGAATACCATATCGGCGCCACGCAGAGCCTCGGCAATACGATCCCGGTCCTCCATGGCGGCGGCACGACCGATGTCCGGGTTGGCACCCGCACCCAGGCCTTTGGTAATCGCTCCGCCAAGTTGCAATACCGTTTTTGACGCCACGTTTTCCAACGCCTGGGCGTCGGTGTTGGCACAAATAAAATCCACGCCCTCAACATGATTGTCGATCATGTGCTTCACAGCGTTACCGCCGCCTCCGCCCACACCGATCACCTTGATGACAGCATTTGATGGTACATTGTCGATCAGTTCAAACATGGTCTTTACTCCCCTTGATAAAAAAGTATTGCACTTGCATGCAACGGTTTACTGCTTACAAACATTAAAAATTACTTTGTAGCCAGGCTTTCGCCCGGCCCAACAAACCCACCCCACTACCTACCGCCTTACCGGAACCGCCAGCACCCTGCTGGTGTTGCATCTGCTGCTCCGAGCCATACAGCAACAGACCCACGCTGGTGGCGTAGATCGGGTTGCGCACAATGTCGTTAAGACCGCGCACAGACTGCGGGTAGCCGACCCGGACAGGCATGTGGAAAATCTCCTCAGCCAGCTCTACCACGCCTTCCATCTTCGAAGTGCCGCCGCTCAATACCACCCCGGCGGGCACCAGGTCCTCGTAGCCGCTGCGGCGCAGTTCCGCCTGCACGAGGGTGAACAGTTCGTCGTAGCGAGGCTCAACCACCTCCGCCAGCGCCTGCCGGGACAAATCCCTGGGCGGCCTGTCGCCCACGCTGGGCACCTTGATCGTTTCATCCGCTCCCGCCAGCTGGGTCAGGGCACAGGCGTACTTGATTTTTATTTCCTCGGCATGCTGGGTCGGCGTGCGCAGGGCCATGGCAATATCATTTGTCACCTGGTCTCCGGCGATAGGAATCACTCCGGTGTGGCGAATCGATCCCTCGGTGAAAATGGCGATGTCGGTGGTGCCACCGCCGATATCCACCAGGCAGACACCCAGTTCGCGCTCGTCATCGGTCAACACGGCGTAACTGGACGCCAGTTGCTCCAGGATGATCTCCTCCACTTCCAGACCACAGCGGCGGATGCACTTCTCTATATTCTGCGCAGCGTTCACCGCACAGGTAACCAGATGCACCTTGGCCTCAAGGCGCACGCCCGACATACCCATGGGCTCCTTGATACCTTCCTGGTTATCAATCACATACTCCTGCGGCAGGATGTGCAGGATTTTCTGGTCCGCAGGAATCGCCACCGCCTGGGCAGCATCAATGACGCGCTCCAGGTCATGGCTATACACCTCCCGATCCTTGATCGCGACAATGCCATGTGAGTTGAGGCTGCGGATATGGCTTCCTGCGATACCGACGTAGACCGAGTGAATCTGGCAGCCGGCCATCAATTCCGCCTCTTCCACGGCGCGCTGGATGGACTGCACTGTGGATTCAATATTGACCACAACGCCTTTTTTCATGCCCTTGGACGGGTGGGAACCGATGCCCACCACTTCGATGTCGCCTTCCGGACCAATCTCACCGACAATAGCCACCACCTTGGAGGTGCCTATATCCAGCCCGACGATCATCTTTTTATCCTGCACGCTGCCCATGGCAGTGTCTCTCCTTTACTTGCTGGTTATCTGTTCAAACCCCGGCCACGCCGGCGCTTTCCTCAACGGGCTCGGCAAAGGTCACAGCCACTCCGCTTTGGTAACGTAAATCCACTCGCTGTACTTCCCCGCCCCGGGGCGCCAGCTCGCGCCGATAAATCGCTACGAAGCGATGCATCCGCTCGAGGAAGTCATGCCCTCCCAGGATCAGCTGCATACCACCGACCAATACGACCTGCAGCTGACCGCGCTCGTCCACCTGCAGTTGCTCGATCGCCAGATGCAGCGGCGCGAGAATTTCCACGATGCGCTGGTATCCGGCCATCATCGCCTTGGCGGCCCCATCGGGACCGACTAACAGGGGTAGATCCTGCCGGGCTCGATCGCTTCCGGAGTGGAAAACTTCACCTTCATGGTTGAGAAAACCACTGTCACCCCAGCGGGCAATCGGCAGCTGCTCTACCACATGTATTTCCAATGCGTTGGGCCACTTGCGCTGTACTGTGGCCTGGTATATCCAGGGCAGCTCTTCCAGCTGCTGGCGGATGCGCTGCAAGTCGGCACGCAAGAAGCCACCCACCAGGGCCGGCTGCACCATGTCCTGCACAGCCTCGGTTTGGGTGTGCTCCAACTCTCCCGTTACGGTGATGTACTGCACCGGGATGGCCAGCAGGTAGATATAGGCCTGCACAGCCGCAATGATGACCACACCGCCGCCTAACAGAATGATGATCCGGTTCAGCCAGGCGGATGGCGGACGCGCCGTTCGCACCGGGGCGGTTTTACGGGTCGCGCCCTTGGATGACTTGCGAGCGCGCCTGGCAGGTGCTGCCGGATCACCACCGCGCCGTATCATGAAACGAGCCATGTTATTGCTCCCCCGCATGACTTAACTGCAGGATGCGGCCGACCAGCGCCTGGATGTCCATTCCTGCGGCGGCGGCAGCCATTGGCACCAGGCTGTGCGAGGTCATCCCCGGAATAGTGTTGACTTCCAGCACATAGAAACGACCGTCACTGTTGCGCATGATGTCTACCCTGCCCCATACCGCACAGCCCAGGGAGCGGAACGCGCGCAGCGCCAGTTCACCCATCTCCGCCTCCTCGGCTTCGGACAGGCCACTGGGGCAGTGGTAGCCTGTTTCATCAGACAGGTACTTGGCCGCATAGTCATAGAACTCGTTAGCGGTCTCCAGGCGAATCGAGGGCAGCACCTGGTCGCCCAGGATCGCCACGGTGTACTCAGGACCATCGATAAACTGTTCTGCCAACACACCGCCGCCATACTCGCTGGCCACCAGGTAGGCTTGGCGCAAGGCATCTGCGGTAGCTGCCGGGGCCATACCAATGCTGGAGCCTTCACAGGTCGGCTTTACAAAGACCTTGCCAAGACGTGTTATCAGGCCGTCCCAATCACTGTCCGCCTGTAACATCTCGAAGCCGGCAGTGGCCAGGCCAATGCCCTGCCACAACTGCTTGCTACGTTGCTTGTCCATGGCCAGGGCCGAGCCCAATACGCCAGAACCGGTATAGGGCACACCCAGGGTCTGCAGGGCGCCCTGCATACTGCCGTCTTCGCCACCGGGTCCGTGCAGGGCAATAAACGCATAACCCACTCCCTGCAATTGCTCCACCCAGGCCGCATGAGCGGGATCCACCGGGCGCACATCAAGCCCCAGCCCCTGCAGCGCGGCTATCACCGTCTGGCCGCTGAGCAGCGAGACTTCCCGCTCCGCGGAATTGCCGCCCAGCAAGACAGCTACGGGTACATTGCGCAGGGCATCAAGATTCACTGCCGGCTCCCCCCGTAAACACGGTTTCACTCAGGTCCTGGGCAAGACGACCAACATTGCCCGCACCCTGGGTAATTACCACGTCACCGGCCCCGGCGATGTCGCACAACAGGGCTGGAACATCCTCGATCTGCTCGGCAAAAATTGGCTCAAGCTGGCCACGCTGGCGAATACTGCGAGCCAGGCTGCGGCTGTCGGCGCCTGGAATCGGTTCTTCCCCTGCCGCATACACATCCAGCAGCACCAGGACGTCGCAACGGGACAACACGGCAACAAAATCCTCGTACAGGTCACGGGTCCGGGTGTAACGGTGGGGCTGGTAGACCATTACCACCCGGCGCTCAGGCCAGGCCTGCCGGGCAGACTCCAGGGTGGCGCGGACTTCCGTGGGATGGTGTCCATAATCGTCCACCAGCAACGCTGCCCCTTTCGGCAATAGCAATTCACCCATCTGGGTGAAGCGACGACCCACCCCGGAGAAACTGGAAAGTCCGCGCTGGACAGCTGCATCCTCAAGACCCTCATCACAGGCAACGGCAACCGCAGCGGTGGCGTTAAGCACGTTGTGGGTGCCAGGCATACTGAGATTCACCGAGAGTGGCTGCAGATCGCCAGGGCGCTGCACCACGAAGTGTGTCAACAGGCCGTCCTTGCGAAGATCGGTAATACGAAAATCCGCATCTTCGGCAAAACCGTAGGTGATCACCTGACGGGTGATTTCAGGCAGCAGGTCCCTTATCACCGGATCGTCAATGCACAACACGGCCACGCCATAGAACGGCAGGTTGTGCAGGAATTCAATGAAGGTACGGCGCAGGATGGAAAAATCCCCGCCATAGGTTTCCATGTGGTCTGCCTCGATATTGGTGACCACCGTGACCATGGGCTGCAGGTGCATAAAGGAGGCATCGCTTTCATCCGCCTCGGCGATAAGGAAGCGACCAGCGCCAA